>Ga0098040_1000698_pt1 | contig 15198 bp, 19 predicted proteins | sample 7_EtaG_FD_75065 | JGI IMG/M metagenome (GOLD analysis project Ga0098040, IMG submission 75065) | Marine viral communities from the Subarctic Pacific Ocean - 7_ETSP_OMZ_AT15161 metaG | ecosystem: Environmental > Aquatic > Marine > Oceanic | place: Pacific Ocean | collected 2015-01-08
AAACAGATTGAGATTAAGCAGAACCTTAGATTGGTCGGCAATTTCAGCCTCCCGATTATTTCCAGCCCTATGGATACAGTTACGGGCGAAGCAATGGCCTCCGCCGTAGACTCCGCAGGTGGGATTGGAATCATCCATCGTTATAACGAGATGGAAGATCAAGCCAAGGTGGTTATGAGTGTGACCAGCGGTGGCCATAATGTCGGTGCGGCAATTGGTGTAGGGGACGACTGTATAGACAGGGCCTTATTTCTATCCCGTGCTGGTGTGAGCTTCCTCTGTATTGACGTGGCCCACGGACATCACATAAAAGTCCGCTCTGCTCTTGAGACCCTAAGAGAGGTCTTGGGTGAAGAGATCCACATCATGGCTGGCAATGTCGCGACACTGGAAGCATTTAACGACCTAGCAGACTGGGGCGCTGACTCAATCCGCGTAGGTATCGGAGGAGGCTCTATCTGCTCCACTCGCATCCAGACAGGGCACGGTATGCCAACTTTACAGTCGGTTATGGACTGCGCCCAATCAGATAGGGATGCAACCTTGATAGCCGACGGAGGCATCAGGACCAGCGGAGACATTGTAAAAGCACTAGCAGCAGGAGCAGACTTTGTAATGGTCGGCTCGTTGTTGGCCGGTACAGACGAAACACCCGGTTCAGTCATACATACCAAGAATGGACGAGAGAAGGTCTATCGAGGTATGGCAAGCAAAGAAGCGCAACGAAGCTGGCGCAATAGAGTTTCATCGAACGAGGGAATCTCACACACAGTGCCTCTAAAGGGCCCGGTGAATGACGTTCTAGATGAATTGCGCACGGGCATTAGAAGTGGGATTTCTTATTCTGGTGCTTATAGCATCCCGTCGCTTCAGTCCCGAGCACACTTCGTGCGACAAACCACATCAGGACAAGTAGAAAGTTCTACTCACATTAAGAGGATCTGATGAACACGCCAAAATATGGCACGATGAGCAAGAAGGTTGTGTTCTATGATACCGATAAAAGGTTCGCGGAGCTGAAAATCCGCCTGCAACATGATGGAATCTCACAGGCCCAGTTCTTTCGCGGTATCGTGACAGGTTATTTAATGCAAGATGGAGATGTGCTATCTTATGTCGATAAACTCAAAACATCAAAAAACATAGGTAACCGAACCAAAAAGAGCATAAAAGAAGAAAGAGAACTAATTAATACTGGAAAAGAGCGGCTAGACAAGCTTGCTCTAGGTGACGACGAGATAGAAAACATTTTTGACATTCTTGAAAAGCAAAACCCTGACCTTTAAGGTGCTTTTCTGAAAGTTGGTTACTATTTATTATACAATCTGCTACAGGAGATTTTTTTATTATGAGCAAGAAAACACTTTTAAACGAAGCCACCGTGCGACAGTTTATGAAATACGCAAACATCGGCGGCTTAGCCCAAGGCTTCGTTAACGAGATGTATGCCAAAGAAGAAGAGCTTGAAGAAGCTGCACTCGAAGAAGGCGAACCCCTCGAAGAGGCCACCATCGAAGAAGATATGCACGCCGAAGGTATGTATAAAGAAGAAGACGAAGCAGAAATGGATATGGAAATGGATGCCGAAGAGGCAGACGTGGACATGGAGATGGACGCCGATGCTGAAGTGGAAGTGGATGATACTTCTGAGGCTTCCGTCGAGGCTCTGGTCGATGCACTCGCAGACACCATTTCGAGAGTTACTGGCGTCGAGGTGACCGCAGCCGAAGATGCTCCCCCCATTGACGACGCTCCCGATCTGGATGCACCTGCTGATCTTGAAGCAGATGCCGACCTTGATTTGGACGCCGCCGATGCCGAAGTGGACGCCGAAGCAGTCCTAGATGAAGAGGCTGTGATCGAAGAGGCCCCCGAGGCAGCACTAGACGAAGAAGCTGTGATCGAAGAGACCGTCCGTAAAGTGACCCAGAGAATTGCCGCCAGTGCGCGCCGCGAAGAGTTGGCTGAAACTATCACCAACCGCATCATGGGAAGACTCGCGAGCAAGAAGTGATTTTAAAACTGTAGTAGATTGAAGGCCACGGTGAGTCATCTTACCGTGGCCTTTATTTTGAGGCATTGATGGATTGGTTATTATTTTTTATTGGTTTTTTTAGTGGCGTGTTAGTGCACCGCGTGTTATCTTCTTTTATGGAGCTTGGTCAAACAGGCTTATATGTCCGAGAGGCAGAAAAAAACGCCCTAGTAATGTTAGCAACTGTAGCAGAATCGGTTGCGTACATACAAAGCGTTAAATACCGTGTTATGAAAGAAGCGGAAGTTCCAGATCATACCATAAAATTAACAAAGAATGTTGATGATTATAATTTCACTGCTTGGAAGAACGCAGCGGTTAGTAATCTTCTCGCCGCATACCCAGAGAAATACAGAAGTATGGCTAGGTATGTTGACTGGAAGAGTGGTATGAACATGTTAAATCAAATATACAAGAAAGCACACAAGGAGTGAGCATGTTTAAGAAGTTATTGGACGAAAAACCCCCAGAGAAGGAGGAAAACAGTTCAGAGGCACTTTCTAAGATTTTAATGTTAGGGTCTTCACAGGAGCCGGAACTTCGCACTATGACCCTTATTGGAGACATCGGCGAAGAAATAAGCAAAGATATTCTTTCGGCCCTTTGGTATCTCAAGCATACTGCAAGTACAGAAGAGCTAACCAATCCAGAAGACCCAGAGTGTGAAGAGACAAAAGAAGTTATACTACCAATTGAGATTGTTATTTCAACAAACGGTGGAAATGCAGACGACATGTTTGCAGTTTATGATGCAATGCGTCACATTCGCGAGACAGTTGATATCGAAACCTTTGGGCTTGGTAAAGTTATGTCAGCAGGAACCCTGCTTTTGGCCGCCGGCACCAAGGGAAAACGCAAGATTGGCAAACACTGTCGCGTTATGATCCACTCTGTGATCGGAGGCTCGGTAGGCCCCATGCATCAGTTGGATAACGAGATGAAAGAAGTTAAAGCTATTCAAGAGTCTTACATTAAAGCCATTTGTGAAGAAACGAACCTCACAGAAAGAAAGCTACGCTCTTTACTCAAGAAGAAGGTTAACATTTACTTAACAGCAGAAGAGGCCGTCGAGCACGGCTTTGCTGATATAATCATTTAGGAGAATAACAGATGGATATAAAAGATAAGGGCTGGGAAGTATTAGCCGAAGGAACACCGCTTAATAAGATCGCACTCGGTCAAAACTTGCCTTGTTGCACACTTTGTGCGATGTGGGCTCTTGACGTTGCGGAGGATGTTAACGAAATCGCTGTCACTCGGTACGCCGGCCAAGACATCGCTTGGTGGAAAGTGGCGAATGTTTATGATCGCGACGACCCTTGGAGTGCCCTCCTCGCAATACAACATAAACTAAAGGGCGAGATGGCTTATTGCGCCGATGTGGAAGACATCGCGCCGCCACTAACGCCCGGCAGGTGGCACATCATTCAGCGCTGGAATCGCCTCGAATTAAACAATGAAGAACTTATGGAAGATGATAGAGTTGTTAACGGTTCATACGGTCACACATATCTTGCTTATGCCGACGAAGCAGAAGAAGGCAAAGTGACTATTATTCAAAGCAGTATCAAGAAAGGATACCGCATTAACGTCGGAACTTGGGAAGGCAACGCAGGACTTAAAGGTTTTTCTGTCGGTGTCTTAACTTTACCTGCATAAAATACTATTTATGTATTATAGGGAGCCTTTATTATGAACACTAACTGGGATCTATTGATTGAGAATCATTTTAGCAAGAAAGAGAAGGAAGACGAGAAACTTTCTTTGAGCTTCTTAATGGAATCGATCGGGGAAGTTTTGGCAGAGATGCCAGACTTGCGAACCCCGATTATGGAGAGAATGGGGTCTCCAATGAGTGTATCCTATGACGGCATTCCTGAGCCCCCTCTTACAGAACTTGGGTGGAACAAGCTAGAAACAGACGAGGGAACAGAGGTGTCTGGCGAACAACGTGCCCTTTTGGAGAACTATTTAAAGAACATCGCCCCCGGCGGTGACCTCACAGCAAAGATTAAAGCACTTGATTCTTTTTACGAGAGCGGCTTTAACCAGATTGAGTCCGAGAAGACCAATGAAATGATCAGTAAAACACTGTCATATCTGGTTTTTTATAAGACATTGACAAGAATTATTACTAACTTTAACGCGGCTTCTGCTGGATTTACATTTGAGGCTTTCTTGGCTACGTTACTAGGCGGTTCACAGATTAAGGCGAACACAGGCACAATTGCAGACTTTAAAACTGCGGAGAACATCCCGATCAGTCTTAAACTTTATGCTGAGAAAAGCGTGTCAACCGGCGGTAGTTTTACCGACTTGGTTCGTGACTTGGTAGATCCTAAGTTCTCCCACCCAGACGGTGGCATGAGGTATGTTGTTTGTACTAAATCATTGGCAGGCAAACCGGGACAACAAGAAGGCGGCATTAAGTTTTATGAGTTTGATTTTACTTTAGATAATGTTGCGAACATTATTGCTGGAGCCAGCCGGGCCCACACGGCTTCTAACATTATTTTACCCTTGGTGGAAGATGATAAAGGCAATCTAGTGCTGATCGCAAATGCAGACGAGCTAGAGGAGCCAGTTACTTTCTCCAACGAGGATATTGACGCTCGCGTTAAAGATATTGCTGGCAAAGAAGAGTTCTGGACAAATCTGGGATTCCAGCAGTTTCAAGCCAAAAACCTTATAGACAGTCCTGTGGTTTCATACAATCAGGAAGGCTCACTTACGCTTACAGGGCAGGGAACCTACGCTTCTCGTATGCCCACAGCAGCGCGTAATAAAGACATCATAACCCCTCTGTTGACGGATCCAGAAACAGGGCAAGTAAATGCCAAGGACATCACTAAGGCACTCGCTGCTTTAAACGTGGTCTTAAAGAGTGTCTATCAACAACAGGTAGACGCTAACCAGTCACGCAAAGCAGGCATTGGTGACTTATCAAAACAAGGTCTTTTTCCAAAAGTGCCAAAAGGTGGTTCAAAAAAAGATCCAAAGGTACAAAATGTGATGGCCCTTGCTGCTCGTTCAAGGGATTGGTACAATGAGCAAGATGAGGAAACTAAAAGAAGAGCCCTAAAATACACGATGGGTTACCTCAACACCCAACAGTTTGAATTGAATCGATCTGAGTCCACCACAGATGCTCTTGTTGATCTTCGTTATCTAGGAGAGATTAACATCGGCTCAACGCATATCCAAAATGTTTTAACAAACTGCGAAAGTATTCTAAATGAGAATGTAACCGCTATTTTCTCTTCTTTGAAGGTATTATCAGAAAACCTGAACGATTATTTTGCCAACGGGCTGAATGAGGATAGTAAGGCTTTTACCGCGATTACCGCAGCCGACAACATCGAAACCAGAACCAAAGAAGTTTCCGGCACAGAATAAATTAAATAACTGCTTGACAAGCAAGTGTAGAGTGGTTATAATATAAGAGACAACAGAGAGGTGTGTATTGTCCAAGAGTTATGACGCGGGATCTTCGTTAAGTCAGAAGATCATCGCTGGTGTTGATAAACTTGCTGATAACGTTGCTTCAACGCTTGGCCCCCGAGGGCGTAATGTAATCATTAAACAAGCAGGAAAGCGACCTATTATCACAAAAGACGGCGTAACAGTCGCAGAGTTTGTGGACCTCGACGATCCCTTTGAGGACGTTGGAGCACAGATTATTAAGCAAGCCTCACGGCAGACCAACTCGGTTGCTGGTGATGGTACTACAACCGCCACAGTGCTCGCCAGAGCTATCCTACACGGCGCACAGCGCCACATTGTGGCTGGTGCATCGCCCATCGAGGTGAAGCGCCAGATCGACAGTACCGTCGAGGAGTATGTGCAGAGCCTCAAGGACATGGCGCAACCCATCCAGAGCGAAGAAGACATTGCCCACATTGCAACTATCTCCGCGAACAATGATGAGACGATTGGTAGGTTGGTAGCAAAAGCGGTCGATTGTGTAGGCAAAGACGGGTCTATCTCCGTTGAGGAGGCTCGTTCACTAGAAACAAGCCTAGACCTCATGGAAGGCTTCCGGTTCGACTCTGGCTATGTTGCTAATGCCTTCATCACAGATGAGCGCAGAGGGGCAGTTGTATACGAAGACCCGCTTATTCTGGTGGCAGACTGTAAGATTGACAAGGTGGAAGACATCCTGCCTCTTTTGGAACAGGTTGCTAGAGAGGGAAGGCCGCTGGTCATCGTCGCATCTGACATTGAGGGCCAAGCGCTAGCCGCCCTTATTATGAATACTATGCGCGGCACAATGAAGATTGTAGCGGTTAAGGCTCCACGCTACGGCGAGGAGCGCAGGAACATTCTTAAAGACTTATGCCTATCAACAGGTGCAAAGTGCGTTACCAAGTCAGCAGGTGTGAAACTTAAAGAAGTGAAGCTCCAGCACCTTGGTTCGTGTAAGAAAATTGATATTCTGAAAGGGTGGACGACAGTTGTCGGAGGCAAAGGAGACTATCAGGAGGTCGAGAAGAAAATCGATAACCTTAAAGTAGAACTTGAACAAACCGATAGTCTCCGTGAATGCGAGCGTATTCAAGAGCGCATCACCCGACTAGCTTCAGGTGTTGCAGTCATCCGAGTCGGAGCAGCAACAGAAATTGAGATGATAGAGAAGAAGCACCGTATCGAAGACGCCCTAGAGGCGGTTCGAGCCGCACAGTTGGAAGGCATCGTCCCCGGTGGTGGTGTTGCACTTGTTCGTGCTAGAAAAGTTGTCAAAGGTTATGGAAACATTGTTTTCGATGCCACGGGCGAACCACTGCGGCAGATGGCGCTAAATGCAGGAGAAAGCCCAGATGTGATTTTGGATAAAGTACATCGCGCCAAGGAAGACCGGGGATGGGACTTTAAGGCTGGTAAGATGACCAACATGCTTGAGTCTGGTATTATCGATCCTGTTAAAGTAACAACCACCGCCCTGATTAACGCCGCGTCAGCAGCAGGAACTTTGATTACTACAAATCACGCGATCGTGGAGGTGGATGATGGAAGTTAAGGTACAGTATACGGCAGAACTTGAGAACATTTTGGAGGAAGTTAAGAAACTATTTCCTGCTTCCGCCGATTGGACCTATGATATAGATACTGCGAAGACGTATCTTGATAAAGGGGATTGTAGGGTTACCCTGAGCATAATTCACAGCATGCGCCAGTCAATGTACGGCGTTGATCAAAGGTTGGCCGACTGTCAGGCCATCCTAGGGGGATACCTAGGCGCTTCAACCGCACCAAGAGAGGACATCGACGTATCGCAGCTACAAGACATGATCCAAGATTCGGAGGACACAGATGATACAACTAGTTGAGGTGTTTAATGAAGTTTCTTCCGCAACACGCGGAACTTCAAAATATACACTAAGAGAAATTTATATTAACCCAAAGCACGTTGTTGCTATTCGCCCCGACAATCGCATGAACACCGTGCTGAGAGAAGGTTTGTTGCCAGAAGGCATAGATGAGAGGCAATCTTTTACTAAGGTCTTTTTAGACCGAGGGCAGACCGGCATTGACATCACGGTTGTTGGAGAGACAGCGATTATCGGTCAAAAGTTAGGACTTCACGAAAAAGAACTCTTAAAAGGCTAGGCTTTGAATGACCTACAACACCAACAAGATATCGACGCCGTTGAAGCATACTTGATTGAAGAACATGAGATAAACGTTATCTTTGGGGATGACGAAGCCAACGCTTACTGGAAACCTAACGGACATGCATGTGTTTCCATAAATACAAATCAGCGTAAAAGATTACAACTTTACACTATACTGCACGAAGCTGGGCATGTCATAGTGAGAACAAAAGAAAGGTACAATAAGCTCTATCCTTACGGGCAAAGCGAGGAAAGCAAGACCATCTCGCGTCGAGTTGACGTTTTAAGAGAGGAGGTCGCCGCTTGGGACGAGGGCGAGAAACTAGCCATACGACTGGGTATAAAATTGGATCATCGTTTGTGGCATAATTTTCACAAGAAACATTTATTTGAATATGTGAAGTGGGCACATGATCCCACTACTTACGGGGCAGACATTGGAAAGCCTTAGTCTGGGGGGACAAATGATGAATTTAATTTACTGGAAGGCCATGGCCTTTTTTATGACCGGCCACGCTTTGTCGTGGTTTCAATTGAACAGTCACATGGTATTTGATTGGTGGAAGGGCAAGGAGTATCTTGCTGTTTTGGTCTTCGGCGTACCTGCTGGTTTTATGTTCTTGTTCGGGTGGACGCTAGCCGCAACAGAAAGTGGAGAGTTGTGGATGCCCAGATTCTTGGCGTTTTGCGCCTCTTGGGTGCCGTTTCCGCTGTTGACGTGGTATTTTATGAGCGAGTCTCCATTTACTTGGAAGACTATTACCTGTTTTTGCTTAGCGTGTTGTATTCTCGGCGTGCAAATGTGGAAATAAAACTTGACGGCTCGAACTAGGTGCTTATATTATACTCAAGGGCCAGTGAAAGCCCAGTTATAGGAGAAATACAAAATGTCACTTATTAAATACAACCCCAGTCTATCCCCATTGTTCGATAACTTCGATGACCTACTTAGTGTTTTCGATGGCTTTGATCCAATGAGCCGCCCGGTACAAAGCGTTACAGGGCCACGCACAACCGTCCAGAACCTAGAGGATAAGCACCTTATCCGATTGGCCACACCCGGAGTTACTAAGGAAGAGCTTATGATTAACTTGGACGATGGCCGTCTGACGATCTCGTTTGATCAGAAGAGCGGAGACGAAAAGAATAGCTTCCAGCGGTCTTTTAAGAAGTCGTGGACTTTGCCAAAGGACGTAGACGTAGATGCAGTCAGTGCTGACTACGCCGATGGTCTGCTCGCGGTATCGATCCCGAAGAAGACCCCGGCCACTTCCCCTCACCGCCGAATTGAAATCGCGTAGTTTTCTCGCGCCATTTTTTTCTAAGGCACTCTCAAATCGGGGGTGTCTTTCTTTTTATCCGAAACTATTTATTACACGGAGAAGAACATATGGACTTTCACACAATGGTTTCTAACTTCAAGAAGCGAGTTCTTGAGGAAGGAAAAGAGGAATTAGAAGAGCTTTCCAATACCTCCCGTAAGCGGGTTGAAAAGTACATAAGCGACGGCACACCCGGTCGCCACGCACCAAGGTACTCCTTTAATCACATCTTTGGGGATCAGGACACAATGCGCCTTATCATCCCGTTAGACGCGGGTATCCAAAGACAGGGCACCGAACTGTTTAAGCGCATCGTGGACAAGGGATGGGAGCCCGCCTTTGGGAGTAAAATTGTAAAAATCAAAAAGACTCGCCTTGGCGACGAGGGTGGTGGAGAATACGAAACCGCGATGAAAGTTCCCGTCCTCACGATGAAGAAGGACGAGGTACGCACGATTCCAAAAGGACCGAGGGCAGGAGAAAAGATTACGCGATCCACGACTTCCAGCCTTGGAAAATTAGTTTCTCGCTATGGAACGCCAGAAGATAAGGAATGGTGGGCTAAGTATCAGACGAGAGTTCAGAGCGACGACATAGCAGAGAACAATGTTGCAGAATATTTCCTAACACCTTATAAAAACAAATTCAAGGGGGTTGGCGACCAACGCCCCATCATTGTTATTTCCCGACATCCCCTTGATGTTGCGAGGATGTCCGACTTTACTATGACACACTCCTGCCATTCCGAGGGCAGTACACATTTTGAGTGCGCTATATCCGAGTCCAAGGGGCACGGTATGGTTGCCTACCTTGTCAAGCCAGATGATGTCGAGGAAATAACAAAAAGAATCGAAGAAGAAGACGAAATCTTTGGTGATCACGACATTGGAATGGGCGGTCCCGAGCCGGTTGCCCGTGTTCGCCTTCGTAAGTTCTTCAACCAAAAAACAGGCGACGAGTTTGCCGCTGTCGAAAACAGAGTCTATGGCGCAAATATGCCCGATTTCCTGCCCACCGTTCGCAAGTGGGCTAGGGAGACACAGGAAGATAAGTGGAAAGGTGAAGATGGTAAATTGAAGCCTGATTTTGTTAACGCCGAAGAATGGGTTGTGATGGGCGGCGACCACTTTGATACAGAATACAATGAGCAGTTGCAATGGTTGTTTAATGGCACAGAGTGGCAGAAGCAAGCCAACGATATGTTTGAGTACGAGACTTTCTTCCAGTCAGATGTTTTTGGCGAGAGTAACGAAGAACAAATGCAAGAAGCCACAGAACGCGCCGAACAAGCGATGAAAGCCGCTAATAATAAAGCAGAGCACGGCAGATTTCACCTTAGAATCGAGGAAGGTTGGGAAGGCGAGCCTTGGTATCCGTATGCAAATTATAGGGTTACTTTTGAGTTTCCGATTCCCACGGAGAAGGCGAAGGAATTCGAAAAATGGGCAGGCAGCGAAGCGGAGAGAATGTTAAGAGTGCAAATCAAAGATGTGCTTGAGAACTATTATTTTAGCTATTATGAGAACTGGGATTTTAATTTCGATGAGGAGGACCACCCCAACCTTGGAACCGACACTATGCTTATAGACGTACACGGCGATTTCAATGCGGATCACGAAACAGGGTTCGACGCTCTGGGTGCCGCAGAATACTGGATGGATCGTATCAGCGAGGAGTATGAGGATAAGTATAACAGCATCAAACATAACTTACGCGCCGTGCTGGTTGATAACGACATCCTTCCACCCGGTGCGTATGAGGCTGCGGTGGGCGAACTCGACGATCTCCAATACGAAAACCTTAAACTTCTTTATGATGAGAACGACCCCGGCGACGGCATCGACGTTATCCTAAGTCCCAAGGCTGACTTTCGTCTCAACACCAACGACGGAAAGTATTATAAGATTATTGATGTTGTTCCGCCATTCAGCGAGGATGGACTTAACGTCTCCCAAAAGTTCCAAGAAACAATAAACTATCCAGTCAATAATAGTAATGTCCGGCGAAACTTTAAAAATCAGCTTCGGAAAGCAGAGATGGAGGCTGAAAAGCAAGTAGAACTTCCTTTCGGGGATAAATTCAAAAGACAGCCCGCTGATTGGGCACCCCGCGCCGTCCACCCGCGTCCCTTGTCGAAGGCAGGCCTGCCCTTGCAGTTTGGCGTCAAGCTGGTGGCCATCGTGCCAGAACAGTTCCGCGATCTTGTTAACAGAAAACTCCTTGACCCAAGATATGAACTCACCCCAGAGCAAAGAAAACAGTATTCGCAGGCGTACATATCTGTTGGATACCGGATTAATCTTAAAATTGATGTGGACATCGAAGAGATGGATTATGAAAAGATTAAATCCTTTTTGGGTTACCTCGACAAAAACTTGGAATCCTTTGAGGATGCCGTCAAGGAAACCGCTGCAAATGCGTATAAGGAAGCGGCTGACATAATTAAGAGCGAGAAAGAAACACGCGCTGCTCTTGATAAAGCAGCTACAAGCGGCGGCATAAAGGCAACGCTTGGACCCGGCGAACCGGCTTTTGGTGAGGCCAAGCTAAGAGAAGCAATCCGCAAAGCAGTTCGCAAGGCGCTGATTAAAGAAGTCGAGTTTGAAACCAGACTGTATCAAGTTAACTTAAAGATTCAAGTTGATCGAGACACCGGCGGGGGTATTGAGCAGAAGCTAAACCGTATCCGCGCTATTGAAGGTGTTACGGTTGTTGGCCACGACGACATCAGCGCAGGTAAAATAAGGCAGGTCATCGAAGCAAGGGTTAAATTCCACCCAGATTCTGATTCAACAAGGGCGGCGACATTTGTAAGACAGATTTTAGTACCAGAAATTAATTCATCCAAGCTCGTTCCGGGGGTCCGCGTTATTGAAATTGTAGCCGGCTCTTTGAAGAGATTGGATAAATGAAACTACTTATAGAGAGATTTAATGCATTTTTAAGGGAGGGTCGGGATATGCAACATGTCGTCAAGGTCGTAATGATCAGGGAAGACGATAGAGTGTTGATTCTCCGACGAGCACGCAAACTTGTTAGTAGTGACGCACCTTGGAGTTGGGATCTCCCCGGTGGCCATGTTGAAAAGGGCGAGACTCTAGCAGATGCGCTGGATCGTGAGGTCTGGGAAGAAACAAGTTTGGATCTTGGAGAGTCCACAAAGATTTATACCGATGATGAAGTAACTTATTATGTCGCATACGACTGGGAAGGGAAAATAAGCCTAAGCCAAGAACACAGCGACTACAAGTGGATTAACCCTGAAGAAGTTACTAATTATAACATAGGGGATAAATACAGCTTGGCTATTGGCAGGATTACAGCAGAATGAAACTACTAATTGAAAATTTTCAAACTTTTATGGTCGAGCAAGAGGGCCAGTTACCCCAGATCTATTGTGACATGGATGGCGTCTTGGTGGACTTTGAGCGTGGAGTGGTTGATCAAATCAACAAAGACTTACAGATGATCCGAAAGATGGAAGACGCAAAGAACCTTGTGAAGATCCAGAGAGCGCTCGACGCATTAGGCAGGGACGAAGTTGTTATCGATGACTTGCGCGGCAGATCTGCAACCTCTAAGCCCGTTAGAAACTACATGTACGGCAGGGTGGGTAACGATCCAACCTTCTGGGCTGATTTGCCGTGGATGCCCGGCGGAAAAGAACTTTGGGCCTTCATCGCACCATATAAGCCATATATCTTAACTTCTCCGATGCAGAAAGGCTCAGAATATGGCAAGACAATGTGGATTGGCGACGGTAAAAAGATTGGTAATCTAAAGCCTACACCAGAGAAAGTCTTTATGAGTCACGAAAAATATAAGCGGGCAGTCAACGAAGACGGAAGTTTTAACGTTCTTATCGATGATTGGGATAAAAACCTTGGTCCTTGGTCTACTCACACCGGAGGCAAGAAGGGAGGTCCATACTCCAAGTATGCCGTTCAATGCGTTAATGGTAATTATCAGGCCGCAATTGCTAAATTAAAAGAACTCGGATTCAGCTAAAACCGCTCCCCTAGCGGCTTTTTGTAATTCACCCCCTATATACTAATGGGGGGGAATGTTATGAGATACTTATTTTGGGGGGCAATATCTCTTTTGTTGGTCGCGCCAACGTCAACATCAATGGGAGTTTGCGAAGTCGGTGATCACACAGAAGATCACAAAATTGTAAAGACCAGTACGAGACTTGAATCAAAGAGTCGATCGGCTACGGTTAGAATTATGGCGGCAACGCCAACTGGCACCGCTATCGGGACTGCGACGGCATTTAGATACAAGGGTTATACCATCGCTATAACCGCTGCACATGTGATAGGGGGACCACCATACTTGGTCGCCGCACTTACAGACGTACAGTACGAGATGGCGAAGGTTGTTTATTTCGATAGCGATGCGGATATAGCAGTTCTGCTCTTGCCAGAACTCGCAGGTGTTAAGCCGATGCCGCTCCGCACTGTGAGAGAGGGGAGTACAAGGATTGGGCAAGAGACTGTTTACTCTGGATTCCCGAATGACCACGACTTATTTACAATAAGAGGGTATGTTTCTGCTTTCGGAAGGTCGGGAGCCTTTTATTTGCACTCTTATGCGTGGCCCGGCGCTTCGGGATCTTGTGTTTTTGATGAGTACGGTCGCTTGATGGGTGTCTTGACTGCGGTCGGCGTCGGAATCGACATGGACGGCGCACCCGCCGCGATCGAAGACGTGGTTTATGTGACTCCAATACGAGATCTAAAATTTGAATTACTCGATTTAAACTTAAAATCACTTGACGAATAAAACAAATGTGTTATACTATTTAGTATATGGGAGAAGAACCTGTGGAACGTAAAACTAAAGAAGAATTGGTCGTTATAGTTGATCACCTTTTAAAAGAGATAGAGATATTGCAAGACGAGAATGAATCTCTTTGGTTAATGCTAGATGAAATACACGAGTCCGACAAAGCTGCTAAAAAAGTTATGGATGAGCAAAAAGTTATTGAACTGCTCTCACAAATGGAGCCTGTCGGAGACGCATAGGATTAAGAGGATAGAATGAAACGTATTTTTATGTTTGACATTGATGGTACACTTACGCCCCCAAGACTACCTATGACCGAGGAAATGGTCGAGATGTTTGAGGGTTTTTGCGAGAGAAACAGGGTTATCCTTGTTACTGGTAGCGATATGAAGAAAGTTGTTGAGCAAGTGCCCGAGAAGATTAGAGATTTAGTAGAGGGCATCTACACTTGCTCTGGAAACGCCTTGACTGTTGGTGACGAAGTTATTTATGATAGAGAGTTTGAGCCTCCCGAAGGGTTGGTGCAGTTATTAGAAGACTGGTTATACTATTCTCACTACCCTGTTAAGGCAGGTGATCACCTTGAATTCCGATCGGGGATGCTGAATTACAGCACCGTTGGTCGTAGCTGCACCCAGCAAGAGCGCGAAGATTACGAGGCTTGGGACAAAGAAAACGGCGAGCGAAAAATCCTCAGAGAAAGAATCTTGCACATGTGGCCCTCGCTAGACTGCGCCATCGGCGGACAGATTAGCGTAGACATTTACCCGAAGGGGCTGGACAAGTCCCAGTCATACCATAGGGTTAAGGGTGATAATCCTGACCACGCTATTATTTTCTGTGGTGACCGGCTTATGCCCGGTGGAAATGACTATCCATTTTTCAAAGCAATGGGTGAAAACCAAACTAGATGCCGACCAATCGACACAGCCGTCCCGGTATCAGACTGGAAAGATACAAAGAGATTTCTCGTTAACTGCGAGCAGACCTCTTAGGAGAACAAGTAATGGAAAACGAAGAACCAATAATGGAAGATGAAGACGAGACCTTCGCCCCGGAAGAGGAAAGAGTTGTGACCAATGCGGAAGCACTCAAGCCAAAGCCGCCAACGAAGTTCGCTCCCCGTGGGATCGAGACATTCACCATCTGTCGTCAAGGCGACGAGAGTGGAGTATCAGGCACGGGCGTCGTCATCGAAGGAGTTCAGTATGCGACCGGGCAGGTCGTCCTCCACTGGCTAACCCCGGTGCCAAGGGGTTCCATCGCGATCTTTGAAAGTCTCAATGATTTTAAGAAAGTTCACGTCAATCCACACCCGGACAATAAAACGATTATTACTTGGTCGGACGGACGACAAGAAGACTTTTAGACTATTTATTAGTAGGAGGAATAATTATGAGATTATTTTTGTCTATTTTGCTTGCTGGATGTGCAGTAACAC
>Ga0098040_1000699_pt1 | contig 15191 bp, 37 predicted proteins | sample 7_EtaG_FD_75065 | JGI IMG/M metagenome (GOLD analysis project Ga0098040, IMG submission 75065) | Marine viral communities from the Subarctic Pacific Ocean - 7_ETSP_OMZ_AT15161 metaG | ecosystem: Environmental > Aquatic > Marine > Oceanic | place: Pacific Ocean | collected 2015-01-08
AGCGCTGGCTAATTGTTCACGCGAAGGAAGCGGAGGTCTTTCCGATAATATATGCCTTAACTCTTCTTGAATGATTTGTCTTAATCTATTTCTAACTATCTGCATGTGCTAGTCTTCTTCGTAATTAGAGAGCGGTTCGTCGAGGAGTTTCTCACCATAGTTGACAATCATATCGTACATCTCCTGGTAAAGAGGTCGATAGTGATCCACAGACTGTGGACCATATTGTGCGGAGGGCGATTTTGGATTGATTGCACACAAAACATACTCTAAGACTTTGGTCAACTCCCTCACCTCGTCATCAACACTGTTGAGAGATGATATGCCGCCCTGGAGATTAGCAAATTCCTCACACGGCTCACATCGATCATCATCACAGTCCGGTCTGGCCTCTGTTCCTATGTAAGTACGGTCTCTCCATCCGCGGAAGCCTGCGAAGGCGGGTTGTTCTCCTCCCGGGGCAGGAGCTATGAGCTGATTTGCTGCTGCTATGATAGATTTTCTTCGACTTAAAGCATCGGGGAATCTCTTAAAATAGTTCAGCATTATCTGCCACCAATCTGCAACTTGGCTGGTGTTACCGTACACGCCCGCGTCAGCTCCTTGCATCTCAATCATTCTACTTCTTATCTGTTTGACTATTGGGGGAGCATAAACTGGCGTCTCGATGATAAGAGATCTATCAAGCTCTTCTTTAATAATCTGCCTAAGCTGGTTACGTGTGATTTTCATTGTAATATGCTCTCCATTCAGGATCTACCTATATAACTATTCTCTACGTTGTGGTTTTTATAATACAAAGTTGCCAATTTCCTCGAGGCTTTCGAGGATGATTATCTTCACCGGGTTCCGCTCCTGGACGTCCTTCATCTTGTGTCTCGCTGCATCGGTCCAGTATCCCTTCACCTCGATGTAAACATCATGATCAGGCAGATAGAAGTCAGGGATATAGTTCCGAGCTCTACGTCCCCGCGTGGTGTACTTGAGTTTGAGGCTTGGGTTTCTTATCCAGCGAATTCCTAGTTCATCCAGCCGCTTAGCACATTCGACTTCCCAAGTGCTATCCATGGAGACTATCGATCCATCGAGGCATGTATAGTCAGACTTCTTGCTCCATAGCTTTCTTCGCTTCCTAAACCTGCGCTTCTTGGGTGCCATAGTCCTCGGATCTTTTATTGTTTAACCCTTGCTTAGTAAGTTTCCTATCTCTGCTCATGTAGCATTCTTGCTACAAAATCAATAATATCTTTCCTGGTCAAAGGATTATCACTAAAGTCTAAATCTATCATGCCTACTGCATTTTGAATTGCATCCTCGATTCCTGCAGCAAGATCAGTCAAAGGCGAATCACCTAGCCTGTAAGCACCTGGCCCAGACCCATAGATAGAGCCAGCCTGTTCGATTTCAAACCAATCAACGTTACCGTCCTGATCAGTGTCAAGTGGATGTCTCTCTGTCTCTAGCGATTCTCTTAAAAGATTAAGCTTCTCTTCTCTAATAATTCTTCTTAATTGTCTATGTGTTATGCGCATGGTTCTATCCTTGTGGCCAAATAAGGTCGGCATCCGGCTTGTATCTAACAGGCCAGTCACCTATACCAACAGTACCACTCGCAGCGGAGTCGAAATCCTCACCTTCGATATCTCGAATGACGGTGGCATCTTTGAACGGCATAGCAATAACACTGTCTGCCCGTACCATATTCACATCTGTAATTTCTGGATGGAGGTTGAAACTACTCTTCTTTCGCATCTGACACTCCTCACAATTTTCATAATAATCAATAATTCTATTGTGAAACTCTGCGATATCATCAGCTGATGATATCTGATCTAGTAGTCCCTTTGCCGTTACGGTTTTTAGAAATCTAGAAATACCCATACCTTCTGGAAGTTTTATTCCATATATATACGCATAATCTGGTGGCAGATTATCCTCTGAACCCTGAGTTTCTTGCTCATTCATAATGCCCGCTATTCTCATCCATTTTGATTCTTGTGATTCATCCTGGCGTTGATTATTCAAAGGCTTTAGTCCGACCATTGCTACTTCACTCAACCTTCTAGTCTGTGTGTGACTCTTGTCAATAGATTTTGACATCTCTTCTTTGATAATTTTTCTTAATTGTCTGCGTGTGATTTTCATTATATCCTCGCTGTCATGTATAACTATTCTCTATATCATGATATATCAATTAATGATTTATTAATTATTAGAATCAATAATAAAATATACGGTCCCACTATCCTTTCTTATAACAGACCCTTTCCAATTGCAGAAAAATCTATCATTCCATACTCTAGACGCGTAGATGCTTTTGCTACAATGTGCAAATCCAGTCTTTCCTCTACATGACCAGTATAGTTTGTTGCCACAAAGTGGGCACTTATCTTTCGTAGTCTTATAAGATGACATCATAAGATTACCTATGTCACATAAATAGTTGAATTCCTATTATTACAAAAGAAAGAGATATACACAGTACGGTTTTCAATGTGAACATTGACTCTCCCAAAAAGTAATAGGTCATAAATGGAAATGTGATGTAAGAAAGAGAGAACGCAAGAAACCTCACGCCCCATGCAGACTCACCGAGCGCGGCATACCCAAACTTTGATCCAAAGAATGCAAGTATCGAAGTTGGAAAAGCTAGAAGCATTGCAATAAGAAAGCTTCTCGCAGACCACGACTCACTTACAAATTGAAGGTTTGTTGAGAACCAGACAAGAACATGAAGTGCAACGAAGCAGATAGCAGAATACAAAATATTCATTTATCTATTTTAAATCTTTCAGAGCTGTTGTTTAACTTTATCCTTGCTCACAATTTATTGGTATATCCATGTTAAGCAAGTCTCTTCGCCAGAAACCAAGCTCTGTTCTAGCCATGGTGAGCTTTTCATCGTCTGATTGGGCGACACCGTCCCACGGTGGAGTTGTATGTCCATCCATAAGCTCAGATGCAGCTTTCCAGGCGGTATCAACTTTTCTCCAATCAACAGGTCCACGCTCCGGGTTCAAAGCGGTATCAACCTCATCCATGTGTTCCTTGGCATGTGCTCTGCAATCTCTTCTTGAGTGCCGTACATGCTCAGAGAGAACAGTTCTTCTTAACTCTTCCTGTATAATTCTTCTTAATTGTCTGCGTGTGATTTTCATTCTATATTATACCTCTTATGGCGATATCTATCAGATTACCGCTATTATTCTGATCCCGTATTTCGCTCAACCGGGGCAGGCATACCTCTCTTGGCTTTTTGCTCGGGAACACCAAGATTGTGTACGAGCCCCGCAATTAGATCTTCCACTGTGCCAGTAGTCGGGTCGCCGAGGATCCGCGCCATGTCGTCTCTCATATCATTGACATCTCCGTAGAAATATCCACTCATGCCCATAGCACTCATTTTTTCGAGTACTTTATCCATAGCAGTCGTTGCTGTTCTTGTTAACTCAATAAGCTGATAGTGCTCAGCTAGCTCAGCTAGATCAGCTCGTATTTGTTCTTCTTTCGTGGGAGACTCATCTAGACGTGTAGCTTGAACCTCTTCCTGTATAATTCTTTTTAATTGTCTGCGAGTGATTTTCATCTTTTTCCCAACGGTTTTAAAGTGTTACATATCATAACTATTCACCACACTAGCGTAGTTCCAACCACATTACGATGATTGATAAATAAAGACATGTGAATAGCACAACAGTTCCCCATGGAATTTTCACTTGTCCTCCAATATTACCATATCACTCTCTGTTATCAGGATGAATAGAGCCTGATGGAACAAGCATAATAATAACCCTTTGATCACTGAAGCGGTTAGAGAATGCTCTAAGGACGTCCTGGCCATCACTGTGATTCTCTATGAAAATAACGATGTGCGTTCCACCATCATCAGACTCTATCTTGACATTGAATGCACCATCGGTGTGATCAGGCATATCGACTCTTATTAGCTCGACGACGTCCTTAATTCTCATCGTCTTCGCTTTCATCTTCGATTTCTTCAGTATCATCTGATTCAGAGACACCTTTTGCCCATGGGCCAGGGTACTTTGCTATTGTCATTGAGCCCTTCGAGCTTCTATTATCGTTTCCTACTTGACCCCAGTATGTTCCTATCTCTTCAAGTATTATCTCTCTAATGTGATGAATTGTTAGATTTTCATTTGTATCTCTCGACTGTTCCTCATCTCTAGATATGTTTCGTAGTGCAGCATTATGAACCCTGTACTCTGCTGGGAGATGTGTACTAGGTGAAGAAGACGAGGAGTCTGTGCGTGCCGCAGGCATATCTGATTCTAATCTTGTAAGAAACTTTCCAATATTAAAAGAGTCGTACCCGGCCTGCGTAGCGAACCACTCTCCCAGCCTGTCAGCATCTTCTTCGTTTGCCTGCCAAGCGCCCTCGAATGAAATATCATCAGGATCTATAAGTGATACTGTTCCGTCACTATTCTCCCATTCAATTTTTCCGTTACTTTTCTTTAGCTTGTCAAGGTGATGTGTGAGAGAATCTCTGTTATACCCCTTGTGATCAAGAAACAAGTGTGCAATTTCATGACCTATTATTCCTGCTAATTCATCCCAACTTTCTAACCTGTACTCTCTAAAGAAGTCATCTTCTAGACCGATATGTGACTTGTCCCAAGATCTAAAGCCTAGTGATTTTGTTCCAAACGCAGCGGCGATACCTGTATAGCTTTTTCCAAGCTTTCTAATTTCTGGCTGAACATCAGTAAGTGATCCGGGTATAACAGACCTTCCTCTTGTCCAGCTTGTATAGGCATCTCTAGAAAGCGGAGTTGCATGGAATGCAACATTTCTTGGGATATTAATTGTGACTGAATTATCATTGTATCGTTCAGGTCGAGAGGTGGACCTTACGCCTACGCTTCCAGGTGGAAATGTAAACTCTCTTCCGTCACTCCAGCAAGACCACGCGTCTGCTTCTGCACTAACTATATCACCCTCTCTTTTTGTAATAAAGCTGGGTTGAAATGTGCATCCATTACAAACATCTTTTGACCAGTCTCGCTGAGCATCTCTAGACAAACTATTCCACAGATCCCATGCTTTAAAATAATCGTCTCTGCACGTTTCCCAAGAGCTCCAAGATTCAGGCTCACTTTCTCGAAGCCACTCTTCCCAAGTCCATGTTCTATCAGGCAACATTTCGCTTCTTCCAAGAATTGAAAGCAAGCTTTTAGAAGTATCTGTTGAAATTCCCGCACTGTCGAGAATAGAATAGTAATCTGAGGCGTCATCTACTCGAGCTACACTTAGAATATTAGAGAGTATGCTATTTGCTTTTTCCCAGATATAATCATCACTAACGTGATCAAGTACAAGAAATCCATCTGCATTAGTATACGGTTCGCCTCTCGATATTCTAGCTTGAGTATCGGTGATATTTTCGCCCGTTGGGTCACCTTCTATTCCAGTATCACTAGTGTAGTCAGTCTGGCTCGGGTCAGAAGCACCTGATGTGTCAGGTGAAGCCTCTGCAAGCAAATACATAGAGATAACTTTTCTAAGATTCTTGCTTGCTATCTTCATGCATGTTCCCTGCTTATATATATGGCGCAGGGTGCGAAGATTTATCTATCGTGTGTAAAGACTAGGCTTTTGTAGACTACCTGATTATCATCACTGCAGAATGGCTCTGAGCCTTCGTATTCATCTGCATCTTCAGGAAGTGTCTCAGTGCTATATGAAGTATAGCTTGAACCCACATCATCATTCATCTTATTGAAAGCTAGGCATGAGAATGTATTAAGTTCATCTTCCCTTCCAGCTCTATAAATTGTCTCACAGCCAGCAATTGAGTAAGATGTAATCATCTCTTCAATGCAGATACTATTCATTTCTCGAAGTGTCTCTAGTGTATAGTCACTATCACTACCAGATAGAACATCAATATCATAGCTGTCAACGTCAGAATTACAAGAGATAGAAAAAATAATAGACGCAGTTAAAAGAATTGATTTCATGTTTACCTTCCTTGAAATATTGTACCACAGCATTTTAATGTTTGCATGCATATTATCTATTAAAGATCTTCCACGAGAAAACAGTGTACAAAGATCCCTTACAGCTCATTACTGCACCCTCTGATCTACCAACGAGACTACTGTTTTCCAGAATATCTGATATGGCATTGTTACTGTAAATAACATAGTAGTCTGGAATACTACTATCACGATTCCTATCTACACAAGAGATATACTCAGCATCATATGTTCCTCGAGAGATCGCCTTTCCGCAGTTTCCAGAGCTAAGAGTTGAAACCACTTCGTGTCTACAGGAACCTTGATGGGCACCATTAAGAAACTGTTCAACTCCATACTCAGGATTATCTCGTCTAACTATCTCAACAGGATTTGCATAAGCAATAGTCGAAAACATAAAAAATAGAATAGCTGTAAGTAACAAGATTTCTCCTTTAATACTTTAATTGTAAACAATTCCTGGCAAGTTTACAACAAATATTTGAAGAAGTTTGCTATACTGCTATCTGTCTAAACAGTTCTTCTGTTGAAGGAATAATTCCTGCTCTATGGAAAAGCTGTGTGAGATCTTCATCAGAATCTAGAATTGATCTTAAGAGCTGTATTCCGCTTGTTACTTCTCTTGCACTCGTCGAAATATTTTCAACAAGTTCATCAGCCATTTCGGCATATTCTCTCGCATCGTCTACATTTCTAATTCTTGCGTCTTCGGGAAAAACTCTGTTTCCTTCTCCCCTAAGCTTTTTAACTTCTCTTCTAATATACCGTTCTGGATTTGATACACTGATTCCTTCAAGATCACCATCTGCTACATTTACCATTGTTGTAGCAGCAGAAACTTCTCTTCGAAGATCGCCTATCTGGGTAGATGTCAGTGCTAGAGCAAGACCATTTTCTATTTCCATTGGTGAACTAAATCCTGATGCACGACTAAATATTGCGTGAGCTAGGGCAAACATATCATCATCTAATGCAGCCCTTCCACTCCTTGATAAATTATTATTTGCAACATTTGAAAGATCTCTTGCAAATTGTACCGGAATATCGTGATGGGTGGTCTCATAGCTAGGATTCCTTCGCGAAAGAATGCTAAATGTTACATCTTTATCAATTATGTTATTTGCATTCTCAGTTGCAATAGGTCCATAATTCCCCTCAGCAGCCCAGTCAATCAACGCCCAGGCAGGACCATAAATTTCCATTGACAACAGATTCATAATTCTACCTGCTCTTGATGCCAGGCTCATGTTTGCAAGCCTTCGTTCAGTCCTAGAAACTGCATCACCATCATCGTCTTTAGTAGTATCTGCGGCGACGATGCTAGCTGCATCTGGAAACTTATCATTTAATCTTTCAACTGAATCAGGATGATTTGCAAGTGATATCCACTCTCCTCCTGTTTTCCGCCTAGTTACCCATACTCCATCTACGATATTATACTCATATGGGTCTGTAGGAGACATAGTATAATACTCAGTATCTTCTGCCTCTTTAATAACTCTTCTAAATTCTTCTCTTATTATTCTTCTAAGTTTCGATCTGCGAACTTTCATAATCTATCTCCAGAATACACATCTATACATATTCATTTAAACACAAAATATTTATCTATTCTAAGTGTTGAGAAGCATAGTCTAGAAGCCTATACAGCATCGACAGCCATATCCATGGGATCTTGATCTAGCGTCAGCCATGCGTGAACTTGCATTATTGGAACATCCTGCCCCATCTCAGCCTTAATTCTATCTACGTATCCTTGAGCACGGGCACGCTGCGGTCCGTCCAAGTTGATAGGATCTGCCTGTACATTTCCACCGAGATTGGTCCCAAGATTTTCACCAGACTGCGCTACGATTCCGATGCCCTGTAGAAGGACAAGTGTTTGCCTTCCAGCTTTTCCATCAACACCAATCTCAGTTTCGCTTGCAGCTCCGCCACCCCTTACGGGTCGTTGTGCCCGTTCATCTCTCTTCTTCTGCTGAAATGATCTAACAGCATTATATGTGGCACCACCAAAATCACCATCTGCACCATGCGAACCAAGATCCTCCCCAGCATCTAGAAGCAAAGTTTGAAGTGCTATGACTTGATCTCCCTTGTCGCCTCTCTTGAGGAAGCCAACACCATTCTCGTATATATCACCAAAAACTTCTATCATATTGTCTTTGACCCATTCAGCATTATCGTACTCTGGGCCAGTTTCTACTGGTTCAGCAACTCTTGCTGCTGGCATTTCAAACTCAATGCCTTCTTCTTCCTCAACTTGTGCAATTGTCGCAGCTAGTGTTTCATCATCCATACCTCTTGCGTCAATATCTGGGACATCATCTGTCATAGTTGATAGCTGTGATTCAATCTGATCCGCCAACCAAGTTTTCAAAAGCTCCTTGTCTGCATCTGATGCCCTGACTGAGTCTATGGCATCAACAGCGTCGTATCGCTGTCCTAGCCTCTGCGCTGAACTATAGTCTCTAGAAATCCTTGCTTGTATTCTGGCAAATCTGGAATCAGACATATCTGCCTCAGAGATGAGAATTTTCCAGGCCTCTTCATTCAGAACAGTTCTAATATTTGCTCTTGAAGTTTTCTTCGAATGCGCAGTCTTTCTTTTTGAAGATTGCCTTGTCTTTCTTTTTGAAGATCTTGAAAGCTCTTCAATTATAATTTTTCTTAAGTTACTGCGACTTAGTTTCATGTTTTATTCTCCAAAATCAATAATTTTCTAGAATGCTATTGAGTGTTACAACTATAACTATTTGCCACTACGATAAGTTACACAGCAATGTACTTATTTATAGACAACTTTTAATACTATTATTCGATCTCAAAAGCATCAATTTCAAGAGAGATTGACTCTATTCCGTCCTTGCATCTAAGTCTCATCACTTTCATCTCTCTTAAAAGAATCTTTTCTTTTGGCGATAGACTTTTCATTGCAGACATTCTGTCAACTTCTCTGTTGAGATATTTATGCCTCTCTTTTAGAATTTGTAATCTCTTGCTAGATCTAGAATCTTCATTCATTGTTTTCTCCATTTTTGTTTATTCCGAACTTTCCTGTTCAACTTTAAATTTCTTTTTTGCCTCAGCCGCTGTAAATGCAACTCTGCTTAATGCTACACATCTATACTTACATTCGAGAAGTGTAATAGCTTCTATACAGGGAATGCTCTCTGAGTCAATAACTTTTGTTACTTCACCCTGAACAGGTCTTACACTACCGTTCGGAACAAACCAGACAATATCACCTGAAGAAAGTTCACTTGATTCCATAGCAATCCCTTAGCATTTCAAGATTTGTGTTGCCGCATAAATGATTTCCATCTAAATAATATCTTACACCCTTTATAGAGAATGAATCATTCTTTTTAACTCTTTGTGAATTATATTTTGGATCGAGACACCCATGCCATAGAAGTCGTCTTTCTATATGCGCAATTAAAAGCTTACGATTTGTTTCACACGTTGGAATAGGAAGCCATATGATCTTCATAGCTAGAAGACTTTCAACTCCTTCATGTGCATCTTTAACATCACCTCTCTTTACAAGAGATTGAACAAACTGTGCAAGGTGTGGTGATCCTACAATGGGATCTCTACTATCAAGATGACTAAGCATTCTCTCTTGAAATGATCTACCGTGAGTTTTTCCAACATAAAGTATCTCTCCTTCACTGCTAACAAAGATATAAATTCCAATGGGAGACATATCTTTCTTTGCCATACAGCAGAGTTGTCTAACTGATAGATCTCCAAATGCAGGGATTGTCTTTGAGAAATCTACGATCTTTTTCCTAAGCATGGATAGTTCGATATCTTTCCAGCTTTCATAATCTAAAACATGTGTCATTTATGCATCATCCATTTTTTCTAATCTCTTTGATTGCTCGTGTGTATAGTGCCATTCTCCAGGAATATTATCCCACTTTACAACAGTATAGTCTTTAGTAACTTTTATAATTGTACCAATTGCTCTTTTATGCTTCCACATTGGAGACATTGATACTCTGCTTAGCTTCTCTAATTGCATTTCTTTACTACTAGCTTAACTGTTCGAACTGCCTCAATCATATACCCACCATGACGATATGAAAATCTGTCTGTTACCTCTTCAGTTCCTGGATTTGCAAGATTCGGCCTGCTTGTATATTGAGATTCAATAATCTTCTTCATATCCTCAGTTACACCAACATCGTGAAGCTCCTTAGCAAATCTTAATAAGAGCTCTTCATATTTTTCTTTATGCATTTTCATAATCTTTCCTTCCTGCCTTTTCTATATCACAAGACTGTGCTCTATAAACTTTTCCATCACAAAGTATCTCACCTATCTTTTCCCACTTCTCGTATCTAATCAAAAGTCCTATTTTCACTTTCCACATCCCACACTCAGATTTATTTCTGGGTCTAACTTCCCAGATTTTAAACCTGACCATATCACCTTTTTTCACTCCACAAGCAATCCATTTTCTGGAAATTCACATGTATCAACCTCTAGAGAAAGTGCCACTCTATCTCCCTTGAAAAGCTTGCTTCCTGCTACTACTGGTCGAAAACCTAGTGCCTCACTATTCCATTTCATTATTATCCAATTTTGATTATCAAATTTTGTACCTTTAAAGAAAGACCCTAACACAAAACCAGAAGATATTCCAAGTGAAAATATTATATAAGAAATCACTATCTCTACCTTTTTATTCCATTTACAAGATCGGTGCGCCATTCGTCAAAAAGATTTTGTGACATACCGCCAATGACATTCTCAAGATCTGTATCTGAAAGTTCATTGTTAGTCGTGTCAGAATTAAAAGAATTACTCTGAGTTAATTGACTTTCATTTATTCTGTCCCATGATATTGAGCTAAAAACTTGGTTGACAGGATATCCCATCACTTTAAAGTGCGCTTTCCATCTGTCAACCCAAGTAACTATGCTAATATTTCCAGTTAGTTTACACTTTATCAAATCACCGACTTTCATCTTCTTTCTCTTCTATGTTATTCTTTTCATCTGCCCAGTCATCTCTTTTTTCAATTCCGTCAAATTCTCCCGCTGCCGCTGCAGCTGGGGCAATTTTTGCTAGAGTTCGCCTATTTCGTGCTCTTATGACACTAGTAGCTTCTTCTTGACCGCACTCTAGACAAGTTTCGTAGCCCAGCTCTAATCGTTTATCTGAATATTCTTCTTCACATGTAATACATTCTGCCATTTTATTTCCCTCTTTTGTTATTCTCTTTGATATCTTTCATTGATAACCTCCACTGACGTACGATTTCGAACCATCCGCATTTCTGTACCAAATAGTACTTTATACCGATAGACAAATGTGAAGTCACCGTTTGGATTTCCGTCTGTTTCTGCACGACGGTATTTTTCGACAACAAGCCCGACTTGGCCGCTACAGCGTTCCCTGACTACGTCACCGACTTTCACTGACCACCTCCATATCTTCTTCAGCAATAGTGTAGGGATGCATCCTACCACCAATCATTATAGCCCACTTGTTTGGAAGCTTAGGGCGAGGCACTTCAATAAGCACACCGACCGCTCCTTTAAGTCTCGGATAGAGTGAGTTATCAATAATTTTAATCATATCACCGACTTTCATTAATGACCTTCATGTATTTGCTTTTGTACGTAAGAATCCTACCGTCCTCCCACAGGATTTTTGTATCTTTATTTCCAGTATATACCCCGACCTCAATCACCACACCAACGTATTCATTGCCGGTCCATATAATCTTCGGCTCTACCAAATCACCGACTTTCATTTATCTCTTCCTTTGAAGAACAAAAGTATTCCGACAATCATCACAGCACCTACATTATTAATAATAAAATATTCCATATTCACCGACTTTCATTAATCACCTTCAAATCGTTCGTATCAGCGCCCATCAACTCGCCGTCGTCGTAGAGAACGAGCCATTCCCACGCAATATCTTTATTCGAATCATGGGCTGCTTCAGAGTCTGAACCAGCGGGCTCAACCCATGCTCCGGAGATAACAACACCGTTTCTACCGAGTGCGTAATCATATATTAGCTTACCGACTTTCATTGATCACCTCGAGATAGCGAGTTGCAACTTCTTCGTGTATCTGAGCTTGGCCGTGAGAAGTCCACAGTACACGTGCTGCTTTCCAGTCAAATGGGCGAATGCTGAGTATTATCCCAGACCTTTGCATTGTACCGTATTTATGCTTTACCAAATCACCTACTTTCATTGATCACCTCCACGTGTGCCCGAGCAACCCAGGTAAGCTCCGCATCTCTCATGACCTGAATCTCAATTCCGCGGGTGGCGAGAACCAATCGCGGTTCTCCCATCTTCCAGAAGAACTCATTGAAGCTCCCTTTGTACGGGGTCACGAGGTCTCCTGCGTCAGGCGCTCCACTACGCTTCGGCATTGGCCAGCTCCAACTCATCGATATCGAACTCAGCGACCTCACCTAAGACCATAACTTTGGCAGCGGGAATATAGAGTCGCTTGGCCAAGGCAACGATCACACCGACCTGACCGTAGACTTCAGGCCATGTCACCGCACAAAGCGTTGTGGCTTCGCTCTTGATTCGTACGATGTCACCGACTTTCATTTACTTTCTCCAGCTCATCGATGTAAAACTGATCAACCTCGCCTAAGACCATGACACTGGCAAGCGGAAGTGTCGATCCAGCGTGGAGTAACTCGACGACCATACCGATCTTCCCGTAGCATTCTGGCCATGGCTCTTCTGGTGCATTTCTGACCTGGCAGTTGCCCTTGACTCGCACGACGTCACCGACTTTCATTGATCAGCTCCATATAATCAGAATGCATCATTCTTACATTTCCTTGAAATAATATTTCGAAAAATAATCGAAGCTGGCCGCGACAGTGAGATTTGAGAATTGTTGCAAATCCATGCGATCCATTAAAGCTTACAAAGACAATATCACCTGCTTTCATAATTTTATTGTAGCCCTTGCATTATTTCGATTTGTTCCAAAATCCACTCATCTGGACATTGTGTGCGTGCTTTGGCAACGTTGTAAGGCATCTCTAGAGACTCAAACGCAAAGTATTCGTAGAGCTTACCATAAGCTTCAGATCCGTAGAACTCATCATCACCCTCAATGTAAGAAGACATTCGAGAACAATCGTCTTCTGTTAATCCTGCAACTTTATAAAGTTCATCTAGTTTCATAATAAATCCTTTTATACTATTATAATCTACAATTAATAAAATTGCATGCGCAATATTCTATTTTTGACTATCATCTTATTCTACACGCTCAATATCGTCTGCCCACTCTTTGACAATATCCCCATCTGTCCATAAGACTTTACAGACTGGCGGTACCTCATTACTGTCAATTACTTCAATAACAATACCAGTGTGTTCAGCATCCGGATCACTGTTTTTGCATTGCCATCCTTTAACTAGATCACCGACTTTCATCCTATCACCTACGTCCACTGAGCACCGCCAAGTCAGACGTATGATTCTCTTCTATCTTGCCATCGTCCCATAGCACGTTCACCAGCCTGGGGAGGTGCGCCGGCCTCATCGGCGATTGATCCTGGATGATCATACCACAACCCTCAACAGTTTCTTGTCCTTTTCCAGACATGATAGATTCTACAGATATTTGTACCAAGTCACCTACTTTCATCCTATCACCTCGAGAGAGTCCGGATATTCTTCTTCCTGTGGGAAGTCGGAGTTCCAACATACAATAGCATACCTCTCAATCGGCTCGCCACAGTTGTCAACGCGGATTGCGAAGTCAACTACCACGCCAACCCAATGTTGTTCGCTTACTGTAAAGTGTCCCGGGACCGGGCGCACTAAATTACCTACTCTCATTGACCACCTCTATCTGATCGATGGGTGTTGAAAAGATGTCGCCGTCCCACAATACGAATCCTCGAGTAATGACTCTGAATCCGTCCTTGTCATAACCGGTAGCATTTGTATCATCACAAACGAAAATACCGACTGTGGCTGCGCTCCCGCGTCCGAAGGTCACCATGACCAAATCACCGACTTTCATCCTATCTCCTCGAGCTCTATCATAGGAATAGTAATTGGTCCATCATTCCACGGGAATAGTACAACAGCATGCGGTTCTGAATCGATCGAATTCCAATCAACCTTTTTGCCCTGTATATTTGTACGCCAACACTTTTTTTGAATCATGTCAACAACAATACCAATCTTCCCGGGAGAACTACCCAATGGCGCGCCGTCAAATACTGAGCGCACAAGATCACCGACTTTCACTGATCACCTCACAGCTTTTGCTGTTCCAGCGACGAACGCTACCCCTCACCAAGACATCAACTATAACGGTACCATCGTCATGACCTTTGACTTTCATGATAAGCCCATCTGCGTCTCCACCATAATAGTCTGGATTAAATTCATTAGTCCACCTTACCAAATCACCGATTTTCATTGTATTCTCTTAGTGCCAGCTTCGGGTCACTATGCCTATCTCTTATCTCGATTTCAAGCTTGTATTTTGTTTTATCTAACTGTACTTGTCTATTAAATTTATCTAATGGTTTTAAACCTATCACAACTCTTCTTGAGTTGACAAATGCTAAGACTTCAGGATATTCATCATAAACAGCACGAGCGATCGTACTCGATCCGGTTTTGCCAGCGCTCTTGAAGCGGCCACGGTTGCGAAAATCTTCTTGCTCGGCTGCCGTGCGGTGAGTTTTGCTCACCTCGATAACATCTTCATGCTCTTTATTAATTTCATGTCCTGAACTGTATAGACCAAAGAACATCGCTACAACAAATATTACCATAATTGCAAAAATAGCTATGTTTCTGCTTTTTTTAAAGTGAACTTTGCTTCTCGTGAAAGCTTCTTGGAGTTGTCGTGTGCGCTGATCGGCCTTGCGAATCTCATGCTTATAGTGATTTTGCCAGCTATTGTTCCAATACTTATCCTTTATAGCTACCTCTTTTATAAGTTTTTCTTGATATGACTGTACACAAGCAGACTCATGCCTATCAAGTTTTATTTTGTATTCTTTTTCATGATAAGCTATTAGTTCATCGTAATTGCAAAAAAATCCTATACTTGAAATATCTGGCACTTCTTCTAGCACTTCTGCCGGCAGGTCATTTTGAATGAGTTTTAACTTAGAAAAAGACGTTGCCAGGCTTCGCTTTCCTTTTTTGACCTGCG
>Ga0098040_1000703_pt1 | contig 15109 bp, 5 predicted proteins | sample 7_EtaG_FD_75065 | JGI IMG/M metagenome (GOLD analysis project Ga0098040, IMG submission 75065) | Marine viral communities from the Subarctic Pacific Ocean - 7_ETSP_OMZ_AT15161 metaG | ecosystem: Environmental > Aquatic > Marine > Oceanic | place: Pacific Ocean | collected 2015-01-08
ACTGGATGAAAAATATATTGATGCATCTTATTGACTTTTGCTATATAAACTGATATAATTGAAGTGTAATTACAAGACGTTATGGCTAAAGGATTTACTGTCAAAGCAAAATCACCAGTTGCAGCAAAAGCAAAGAAAGAACCTGAGTGGGATTTTGCTAAGGCAAGAGAGATGATTAAAGGTAAGAGTATAGTCTTCTGCTTACCTGGTAGAGGAGTATCATACACCTACTTAAAGAATTTTGTACAACTATGTTTTGATATCGTACAGAATGGTGGACAGATACAGATATCACAAGACTATAGTTCTATGGTGAACTTTGCTAGATGTAAATGTCTAGGAGCAAATGTTCTACGTGGTCCTGATCAATTACCTTGGGATGGTAAATTAAAGTATGATTATCAGTTATGGATTGATAGTGATATAGTCTTTAATACTGAAGCATTCTATAAGTTAATTCTTATGGATAAAGATCTTGCTTCTGGATGGTATTGTACAGAAGATGGACAGACTAGTTCTGTTGCACATTGGATGGAAGAGGATGATTTCAGAAAGAATGGTGGAGTAATGAATCATGAAACACTAGAAACTATGTCTAAGCGTAAGAAACCTTTTACTGTTGACTATGCAGGATTTGGATGGTTACTTATCAAGAAGGGTGTATGGGAACACGAAGAGATGAAGTATCCTTGGTTTGCTCCTAAGATGCAAGTCTTTGAATCTGGTGAAGTACAGGATATGTGTGGGGAAGATGTATCATTCTGTCTAGATGCAATTGCTGCTGGATTTGATATATGGTGTGATCCTCGTGTTAGAGTAGGACATGAAAAAACAAGAATTATATAAGGTCTTTGTAAAAGGGAAGGAGTTGTATGATAGTCTTACACAGAATCAATACTTCGAACTAATGGAGGATTTGTCGATAGAGTATTATCAGACAGGTTCTCCACATCCCGACGATATTAAGACTGAAACTTATTTGGAGGAACTAGCGTAATGGCTGCAAAGCAAACACTAACCGTTGAAAAGGTGGTTAGTTATATTAAGGAGAAGTGGATAATCTTTGGGGCAAGTGCTCTGATTATCTTTGTATTACAATTACTGTCTACTAAAGTATTACTATCAGTAGTACTAGGTTTACTCGTGGCAGCACTATTACCTTCTGATATTGTTAAGAAGGTTACTAAAAAAACTAAGGAGACTACTAACTAATGGCAAAATCTAGAACTGGCTCGTGGGGAACTGTTGTACTAGAATCGACCCCGAAAAAGACTCGGCAAGGTGCCAGTAAGCACACAAAACATACTGCTACCTCCCGTAACTCGGCTCGCAAAAAGTACCGTGGACAGGGGCGTGGATAAAAAATTATTAAAAGAGTATAAATAGAATCAATAATAACTATTGACCTACATGGCAATAACACGGATATCAAGGACTTTTAAGGATATTAGTCTATCTTTTACTCCGCATCCTGTTACTAAAGATCTACCAATACTTAAGAACGAGAACTCGATTGTTCGTTCAGTTAGGAACTTAGTGCAAACTATTCCTACTGAGCGATTTTTTAATTCTAACCTAGGTTCTGATGTTACGGATAGTTTATTTGGTTTCGTTGATTATGGTACTGCTTCATTAATAGAGGATCAAATTGTAACTGTGGTTACGAACTTTGAACCAAGAGTAGAAAATGTAGAAGTAGATGTAGAACCTCAACAAGATAACAACACTTTTGGTGTTATCGTGCGGTTTGATGTTGTTGGTCAAGCGTTCCCACCCCAAGAATTTGCCTTCTTGCTAGAAACAACAAGATAATATGCCTTTCACTAAATTTACCAATCTTGATTACGATCAAATAAAGACATCCATTAAGGATTACCTACGTGCAAATTCCACCTTTACGGACTTTGACTTCGAAGGTAGTAACTTCTCTGTCTTAATTGATACTTTAGCATATAATACTTACATAACAGCATTTAACTCTAACATGACGGTGAATGAATCCTTCTTGGATTCTGCTACCCTCAGAGAGAATGTAGTCTCCCTAGCACGTAATATAGGGTATGTACCACGTTCTAGAGCATGTGCCAAGGCAGAAGTCTCATTTAGTGTTACAATTGCCGATCTGCAGACTTCTACACTAGATCTAGAGGCAGGACTGGTCTGTGTTGGTAGTGCAAATGACTCAAATTACATATTTTCAATACCTGAGCGTGTTGTAACTACCGTAGACTCAAATAGAAATGCGACTTTTAACAATATTAACATCTATCAGGGAACATTTTTAGAAAAATCCTTCCTTGTAGACGGATCTTTGGATCAGAGATTCATTTTAGACAACCCTTATATCGATTCTTCGACAATTGTAGTAAGAATTCGTGATTCTGTCAATGATGTATCTGAAGGAAGGGAATATCAGGTCGCTGATAACATTTTAAAGATAGATTCTACCTCAGAAATGTATCTTTTACAAGAAGTACAGGATGAAAAGTATGAATTACTCTTCGGAGACGGATTCTTTGGTAAAAAATTGGCAACTGGGAACGTTATTGATGTTTCATACATTATTACTGACGGAAAAGACGGTAATGGAGCAGCAAATTTCAGTTTCTCAGGACGATTTAAGGACGACCAAGGAAAAATAGAGGTTCCAACGAACGCTATTACCATTACTACAAATCAGAATGCCATGAATGGGTCTGATATTGAAAGTGTTGACTCAATTAAGTACTTTGCACCAAGAATTTACTCTTCTCAACACCGTGCGGTGACTGCAAGAGACTATGAAGCAATTATTCAGAACATTTATCCTAATACAGAGTCTGTTTCTGTTGTTGGTGGTGAAGAATTGTCTCCTCCACAGTTCGGAAACGTTGTAATTAGTATAAAACCGAAGAATGGTGACTATATTTCCGATTTTGATAGGTCTAATATCCTGTCAAAACTAAAACAGTACTCACTTTCTGGTATAAATCAGAAAATTATCGATCTTAAGGTGCTTTATGTCGAAATTGACTCATCTGTTTACTATAATACTACTCAAGTAACCAATGTTAATGACCTAAAAGCAAGAATTAGCAATACTTTAACGACATATAGAGGTTCTAACATCAATAAATTTGGTGGAAGGTTCAAATATAGTAAAATTTGTCAAATAATTGACAGTGTTGATGATGCAGTGACCTCAAACATCACTAGAGTCATCATTAGAAGAAATCTTAAGTCCTTAATTGACCAATCTGCACAGTATGAACTGTGTTTTGGTAATCAATTCCACTACAATAATGAAGGATTTAATATTAAGAGTACTGGGTTTAAAATTGCTGGAAGTAATGAGGTCTATTATTTCACTGATGTCCCTAAAGGATGTGGCATGGGTACTATTTCTATAGTAAGAGACTCTTCTGATGATGGAACTTATAAGGTTATTACTAAGTCTGCAGGAACTGTAAATTATACTAAGGGTGAAATTATTATTAATACTGTTAATATCACATCAACAGTTGAACCAAACAACGTTGTTGAGATACAAGCAATACCAGAATCTAATGATATTGTTGGATTAACGGATTTATACCTAGATTTTGCCGTTTCCAAGAGTACAATAAATATGATTAAGGACACCATAACATCAGGTGAACAGATATCTGGTATCGGATATAAGTCAACTTCCAGCTACTTAAACGGGGAATTAAAGAGGATATAAAGAATGATACAAACTGGGTTTGAAAAGAGAGTAACTGTTCAGCAGGTAATAGAAAATCAGCTGCCTGAATTTATACTTTCCGAAAGTCCAAAGACTATTGATTTTCTAAAGCAATATTATCTTTCACAGGAGCATCAAGGTGGTCCTTTAGATATTGCTGTTAATCTTGATCAATATCTAAAGGTAGATAACCTCACACCAGAGGTAATTTCTGGTGAGACAACATTATATTCTGATGTTGCAACCTCTGATACCACTGTTCATGTATATTCCACTAAGGGATTTCCTAATGAATATGGTTTATTTAAGATTAATAATGAAGTTTTTACATATACTGGATTAACAACTAATACTTTTACTGGTGTTGTACGTGGATTTAGTGGAATTACCAGTTATAGGACTGATTTAGACGCAGAAGAACTACTTTTTAATGATACTACTGCTGAATCTCACACGGCTACTGCAAAAGTACAGAACCTAAGTGCCCTATTTTTAAAAGAATTTTATAGAAAGTTAAAAGTTACTCTTACACCAGGACTTGAAGATGTAGATTTTCAGACAGATCTTGATGTTAACAACTTTATTAAAGAAGCAAGAAGTTTATATGAGTCAAAAGGTACAAAGGAATCGTTCAGAATCCTCTTTAATGCTCTTTATGGTGTAACACCTAATGTTGTTGATCTAGAGCAATACCTACCCAAACCCTCCTCGTCAGAGTTTTTACGTAGAGAACTTCTAGTTGCTGAAAGAATTTCAGGTAATCCTGCCAAATTAGTAGGACAAACCATTAGAAAATCATCTGATGCTGCTACTCAGGGTGCTGTTTCTGAAGTTGAGGTCTTTACTAGGTCTGGAATTAGTACATATTATAAGATTGGACTGTTTGTTGGTTATAGTGATAATGCTCTAATTGAAGGAACATTTAAAGTTCAACCAAAAACAAAGGTAATTAATCCTGCTGCTACCAATGATGCTATTATTACAGTTGATTCTACCATTGGATTTGGTGCAACTGGTACTTTAATCTCTGGAGATAATGTTATTACATACACTGATAAGACTGTTAATCAGTTTTTAGGGTGTGATGGAGTAACTGTTGGTATTGGTACGGCTGCTGAAATAAGAACAGATGAAGTATTTGTAGGATATGAAGATGGTGATTTAACTAAAAAGGTAGAAATACGTCTTGGTGGTGTATTATCTGACTTTGAGACCACTAGTGATGTCTTAGATACATCTGAAGAACAGGTTTTATATGTTAAGCATGTAGGTGAAAAGATATTAAATCCAGAAACAAATTCTACAAATAAGGAAATATTTGCCAATTCATGGATTTATAATACTAGTAATAGATTTGATATTGATGAAATTAATACAGGTTCATCAACAATTACATTAAAAACTGATAATCTTGATAGATCACAACTTAAAGTTGGTGATAAAGTTGATATTTTACTATTCAATAGTCAAAATTTAGCATGGACAGGTGCTACTATTGCAAACATTAACAATTCTCTCAGTCAGGTACAGTTAAATGGTCTAAGTGGATTTGCTTATGATTCTACTCAAACATATACACTTAGAAGAGTATTAGAAACTGCTACTAGTTCTGGTAGTCCTATACATTATGGTAATAATAAGGTTACTTCAGATATTACTAATGTTTATAATGATAAAAATGAATTTTTCTATGTTGCTTCAAATTCATTACCTTCTTATGATATAACAAAGTCTACTATTAAGTATACTATTTCAACTGGAACTGTTGGATCATTATCTGGTTATGATAATGTTACTGAGACATATCAGATAATTTCTTTCTCAGAACCTAGTCTTGATTTTGTTACAGGTGATAGAATTTATTATAAAGCAGATGATGGTACTACTCTTAAGGGATTGGAAGAGGGATATTACTTTGTTAAGGTTATTTCTGGTGGTGCAATTAAGATATATGAGTCAAGAGCATTAATTGAAACTGATGGAATAACAATTGATGGTGATATAGTCAATAATGCATTAGGATTCCTTACAAATGGAACAAATAATCATAGCTTTATTCTAGCGAATCAAGTTAGTGATACTATTCATCCACAAAGGCTTCTTAAGAAGTTCCCACATGTTCAAGACATTAAGACTGGAAAGGATACAAAAACTGTTCCTGGTTCTGTTGGAATGCTGGTTAATGGTGTAGAAGTTGTTAGTTATAAGTCATTAGATAAAATTTATTATGGTCCACTTGAAAAAATTACTGTATATAATACTGGAAAAGATTATGATGTAATTGATCCTCCAAATATTACAGTTGCTGCAGGTTTGGGTACAACTGCTCTTGTACGTTCAGTTGTTAGTGGTAGTGTTAAAGAAGTCCTAGTGGATCCTCAAGACTTTGATGTCGTAGATGTTAAGTCAGTTACTATATCTGGTGGTAACGGCACTGGAGCAGTCCTAGAACCGATGGTAGGTGTCAGACAACGTTCAGTTACCTTTGACAGTCGTAATACCGTTGCTGGTGGTGGAGTTAGTTTAGATACAACACAAAGAAGTATTGTTTTCCAACAGGAACATAATTTTATTAACGGAGAATCTTTAGTTTATCTGAATAATGGTAATACCAGTCTTGGAATAGGTACAACTGGATTTGCTCATGATTCAATATACTATCCAGAAGTTATTAATAATACAACAGCTAGATTCTATCCAAGTTTATCTGCTTTGAATACTGGTCTTATAGCAGCTGCTGTTGAACCAACAGATAATGGGCAAGGTTACCATAAGTTTAAAAAAGCAGAATATACCAATACATTAAGAGCAATTAAGGTTCTTGATGGTGGTTCTGGATATACAAATAGAAAGTTATCTGTAAAACCAGTAGGTGTTCATACTATAAGCAATACTATCAATTTTGATGGTCATGGGTTTAATGATGGTGATCTAGTTAACTATACAACTGACGGTACAGTAATTGCTGGATTATCAACAGCAAATCAGTATATAATTATAAAGGAAGATGATGATTCGTTTAAACTTGCTAATGCTGGTGTTGGTGGAACACTAACAACAAATTACGAAAGACGTTATTATGAGACATTTAGTGATTCTGGTGTTGGATATCAAAACTTTGCTTACCCTGAGATTACATTAACAGTTAATGCTACTATTGCTGGTGTTGGTACTGCTACTCAATCAGTTGGTGTTATTACTGCAACTCCTATTATTAGGGGTGAAATGGTTAGTGCATATCTTTACGAAAAAGGAACTGGATATGGTTCATCAATCATAAACTTTAATAAGAGTCCAATAGTTACTATAAAAACTGGTAAGAATGCTGAATTTTTACCAATTATTGTTAATGGTAAGATTGATCAGGTAAAGGTAACTTATTCTGGTCTTGAATATACTTCTGCTCCAGATTTAACATTTGTTGGTATTGGTTCTGGTATTGGTGCTAAAGCAAGAGCAATTGTAGAAAATGGAAAAGTAACTGATGTTGTTGTTATCAATCCAGGTACTGGTTATGATAGCAATACTGGAATTGCAGTAACATCTATTGGATTAAATGCTTATATTGAAGCAGATATTAGAGAGTTATCGGTAAACCAGCATAGTAGATTTGGTGATGAAATATTAGTTGAAAATACAGATGGGTTGGAATATGGATATGTTGGTCATTCAACTGCAATTGGTAGTGTTTCTCTTGGAGACAAATTAGATAAGCACTCACCTATTATTGGATGGGCATATGATGGTAATCCAATTTATGGTCCAAATGGTTATTCTGATGTTGAAGATAGTAACTCTTCTATTAAGTATATTAATACTGGATATAGATTAGCACCTACAGATGTTGTAGATAGACCTCCTGCCAAGATAGATGGTAACCCATTTGCTCAAGGGTTCTTTATCGAAGATTATAAATTTGATAATTCTGGAGATTTAGATGTACATAATGGAAGATATGGTAAGACACCAGAATTTCCAAATGGAACATATGCATATTTTGCTGGAATAGCAACTGCAACTAGAGCAGCTAAATTCCCATATTATATTGGTGATTCTTATAGGTCAAATGTAGTTGATCAACTTGTAGACCAAAGTTTTGACTTTAATACATCAGATTTGGTTAGAAATACACTTCCATATAAAGCAGAAGATTTAAATGCAGGTAATGATTTCATTTCAGAACCATATGAAACTTTACAGCAAAGAACAATTGTTGATTCGATAAGTAAGGGTTCTGTTGATGCATTTGTTGTTAATCAGGCTGGTGATGGATATGCTGTAGATGATATTGTTGTATTTGATAATGATGGGACAAATGGTGGTGGATTAAATGCTTATGTATCTGAAGTAAAAGGTAAAGAAATTTCAAGGATTGACACTGAGGTTCAAACATATGCAGATATTCAAACAACATTAGTATGGGACACTTCAAGTCAAGTTTCTGTACATATTTCACCGACACATGCATTAAACAATGGTGATACTGTTGTTATTTCTGGAGTATCGACACATATTAAGGGATTATCAAAATCACATATTATTGGTGTTAGTTCTTTAAGTTCATCTTTAGTTTCAGATGTTCCTGCTAATCCTGCTGTTGGAGATGTAGATGATATCTATGTTTCAACGATTCCAACTAATGTATCTATTGGTTCTACAGTTGCTATTGGTGTAACGGATCAAGAAATTGTTGAAGTTCTTAATATATTTGATACAGAGAATGTTTTACGTGTACATAGAGGTCAAACTGGTTCTGTACATACAACATCATCTCCCGTAGAGAAAATATCTGATTCATTTACTATACCAATAGTTACTGACTACTTTAGTTCTACATTAAACGATAAAGTATACTTTAACCCACTACAAGCAGTTGGTATGGGAGTAACTACTGGTGGTGATGCAACTAGAAGTTATACAATTGGTGATACTCAAGAATCAATATCTATTCCGTATCAGAGCATTTATGTACCTAATCATCCATTCAAACAAAATCAAGAAGTAACCTTTAGTAGAGGTACTGGTGCTGTTATTGGTGTAAGTAAAGGTCCAGCAACTGGTGTTATTAACTTACCTTCTAGTGGTACTACTCAAACCATGTATGTTATCAATAAAGGTAAAGACTTTATTGGACTTACTACTGCTGTAGGATTTAACACAAATGGATTCTATTTTAGAAGTTTTGGTAGTAATGAAACTGGAAATGGAGATGCTAGAGATTGGAAGTATTCTTTAGAGACTAATTTAACACAACAAATTGCTAAAATTGAAAAGATAACAAGTACTGTTTCAGTATCTACTGCTCATCAGTTATCTAATGGTGATCCTATCAGATTATCATTAAGATCTAATCAATCTGTTGGTATTGGTACGTCCACTGCTGTAAGACTTAAGTATAACTCTGATAATGATAAGTTAATTATCAATCCAACAACATTTACTGGTTCTTCGATAATAGCAGGAAATGAATTTAGTATAACTGCACATGAATTTAAAACTGGTGATAAAGTATTCTATAATGGTACTGCTACTGGATTATCTACTGGATCATACTATGTTTATAGGTTAGATGATGATAAGTTCCAATTGGGACAAACAAATAAGGATGTAACAACAAATCCACCAACTGTTCTTAGTATAACTGCAGGTAGTGGAGGTTCTGGACAAGAATTATCTAAAGTTAATCCTAGAATTGAAGCAATAAGAAATAACCATTTAGTATTTGATACTTCTGATAGTACTTTAGTTGATTATACTGTTAGAATCTATCATGACGAAGACTTTAAGAATGAATTAGTTTCTGTTGGTGGTACTGTAACAGATTTCACTATTGATAGAGGTATTACTCCATCTGGTAGTGCTGGTGCAGCAGTAACAGTAGGGTATTCAGAGACTTTACCTTCTAAGTTATACTACACAATAGAAAAGGGTGGATATATCAGTACATCTGATACAGAAGTTTCTAATAATTCAGAAATATTATTTACACCTAGTGTCTATAATAATTCTTATAGTGTTGCTGGAGTAGGTACAACTACTTTCCAGGTATCTCTAAAATCGATTCCAGAGTCCCTTACATACAATCAGACTACATCTAGTCAATTAGTATACTCTACGTCTTCTGAGAATGCTAGGGGTGGTGTAGAGTCCTTAAGAGTGACATCTGGTGGACTTAATTATAAGAAGTTACCTAAATTTAAATCTATTACATCTGTTGATGGTGCTAATGCTGATATAATTCCACATTCTTCAACTATTGGTAGAATCAAGGAAGTTACTATTCAAGATCCAGGGTTTGATTATTCTGCAGATGCAACATTGCGTCCAGAAGTCTTTATATCTCCAAATATTACTGTAGTTGATAGAAATTATGTTATTTCTGTTGATGTTACTTCTGGTGGATCTGGATACTCATATGCGCCAGAATTGGTAGTTATTGATCCAGGTACTGGTTTACCATTCGATGAAGGTAAGTTGGAGGCAGAACTTCAGGGTTCTTCAATATCTAAAGTTAATGTTTTACAGTCACCAAGAGGGTTAGCAGACACAATCAATAAAGTTTATGCTGTTAATAATACTAATGGTGTTAGTGTAGAGAAGATTGAGTCTACAGGAATCGGTACAGCAATATTCACACTAGTAACTCCAATTAGTAATTTCAGTACTGCTCCATTTGCTGTAGGTGATAAAATATTTATTGAGGGTATTGATACTTTAGGTATTGGTAATACTGTTGGATCTGGATATAATTCTCCTGATAATTCATATAAGTTCTTTACTGTTAGTGCATATGATAATGCTAACCCAGTTAAAGTTACAGTAGACCTTTCTGAAGTAACAGCATATGCTGGTGTTGCTGTAACTGCTGTTAATGGGTATGGAATCTTAGTTAATCAGAATACTTATCCAACATTTAAAGTTAATCAAGAACCATTAGACTTTATTCTTGATGAGCAAGTTGCTGTTCTTAAAGGCGGCATATATGTATTACAAGATCTTTATATTAGTTTAAGTCTTAATGACCAAATTAAAGTTAGGGGTACTTACGATTTAGTTAATGGTGATCAGATTCGTGGAAGATTCTCTGGTACAATTGCCCTTATTAAAACTCTTGTAGGTAATAGCGCAAGATTTAAGGTAGATTATTCATTAAGGCAAGATAAGGGATGGACTGATGATATTGGTAAACTAAATGAAGATTATCAGGTTCTTCCTGACAATGATTATTATCAGAATTTATCATATACTGTCAAGAGTCCTATCATGTGGGAGGATTTGCAGAATCCTGTAAATAGACTTTTACATACGACTGGATTAAGAAATTTTGCTGATGCTGGAATAACTACTGCAACATCAATTAAAGGTGGAACACCTGCAGATTCTGGTAGTGTTGCATTGATTGATATTATTAACGAAAAGAGAGTTGATACTGTAAGTAATTTTGACTTTGGAATTGATTTAGATGCTACTGCAAATAAGTCTAGGTACATTAAGTTCCAAACTAAGAGGTTATCTGATTATATTGATTGTACTTCAAATCGTGTTCTTTCAATAGATGATATTGGACCATTCTTCAATAAGACCTTCCCTGCACCAAATTTATTTACTAATCTTGATACGATAACTTCTGGTGCTGGATATAATCGTTACTTAGTACAAGCAACTAATATTGGTAATGATGAAAGATCAGTAACTGAGGTTATAACACTTACTAACAAAACTGGTGATATCTTCACCTTTGAAAAGGCATCTGTAGGAATAGCATCAACTGCTTCAAATAATTCTTATAAAGTTACAAAATTAGCAGATATTATTGGAAATAGTGAAACTGAGAAGTTGGTATTTGACCCAGTAAATCCATATGATAATGATTATGATATTAAGATTATAAAAAATACTTTTAATACTAAAATTGCAGGTACTGGTAGTACTAGTCTTGGAATTGTTGATATAACAGGCAGTAACACTAATGTTGGTGTAGGAACTGAAGTTACATTATTCTCTGCTACTGCAAATCAGAATGATGGGTTCTTTGCAAATGTTGAAGTTATAAACGATTTAACAGATGAGATAACATACGTTGAGATGTATGTTGATCAAGATGGAACTAATACATATATCTCTGATTTCTATTTTGATAATGATCAGGGTGTTAATGGAAACTTCATTGGTACATTTGGGGCATCAATTTCTAGTGGTCTTGTTAATATCAACTTTACTAATAGTACTGAAATAAATGATGTTCTTGTCAGGTCTAGGGTAGTTGGTTTTGGACTTACTACTGCTGGTATTGGAACATATCGTTTCTTAACTTCTGGTCAGCAACCTGGAACAGAGAAAACTGCAAGATATGAGAGTAAGTATGTATATACCGATGAACCTCCAGTAGGAGTTACGACAATATTCAGAACACCTAAAGCAGATGTAACCAGTTTCAAATCAATTATTAAGGTTGGTTATGGAAATACTTCAGCATTACATCAGTTATTGGCAGTTCATAATGGTGGAGATTCTTATATTACACAATTCCCATATCAATCACTTGGAGGTATAAGTGGAATAGGAACATTTGGTACAGGATATAAAGGTTCTGATATTGAATTGTATTTCTATCCAGATTCTGGTATTAATAGTCAAATTTTAACAAAATCTTATACCGAATTAATTCAAACTGAGAAAGATATTCAAAATACACCAAGTGATCATTTATATGGAACTATAAGTGAAAATATTATAACTACTCAATTTGATGCAACAAATGGTGGTAGGGTTAATAGAACCCAGTTTGGTCTTAACTATAATGGAACTCCAATCTTTACTAAGACATTCAACCCTGCAGATACCACTCAAGTAACTTTGGGATCTGGAACATTTAGTCTTAAAAATCACTTCTTCCAAACTGGAGAGCAGTTGGTTTATACAGCAGCAGATACTTTTGGTACTACTCCTGATGCAATGGAGATGTCTAATAGTAGTAATTTACCAGCGACTGTATATGCAATTAAAGTTACTGATGATGAATTTAGAGTATCTGCAACATCTGGTGGTGCAGCAATTACATTCAATAATGCTGGTGCTGGTAATGCTCATACATTGACCATGGCTAAGAGAGCAGAGAAGACTGTTCTTTCTTTAGATGGTATTGTACAGAATCCAGTAACATATACTCCAGTTAGTTATACTTTAACTGATAATTTCGGTTCTATAAGTGCTACAGATACATTTGCTTCTTTATCTGGTATTTCTTCAATTCTACCTGGAGATATTCTTAAGATTGGTAATGAATTTGCTAAAGTTGCAACGGTTGGATTAGGAACTACTGCTGTTGGACCTATAACTGAAACAGGAACACACAATCTTGTTGAACTTGAGAGAGGATATGTTGGAACAATAGCAGCAGCACATAATGATGCGGCAGTAGCAAGAATTTATCTTGGTTCATATAACATTGTTGATAGTGATATTCATTTCACTGAAGCACCAACTGGAAATAATATAACATCAATAGATCCTGATACTTTACTTGATACTGCAAGGTCTACATTTGGTGGTAGAGTTTATTTGAGACAGGATTATACGAAGAATCAGATATATGACAATATTTCAAAATCATTTACTGGAATTGGAGCAACTTATCAATTAACAGTTGCTGGTGCTGGTAATTCTTCAACTGAACAAGGAAGTGGAATTGTTTTAATTAACAACATGTTCCAAACTCCAACTACAACTAATAACTTAGGAAATACTTGGTCATTAACGAATAATGGAGTTGGTTCAACTATAACATTCAGTGGTATAACTGATGATAATGGAGATCTTGTAATATCTGATTATGATGTTAATAAGAATCAATTACCAAGAGGAGGAATGATTGTTTCTCTTGGTTCTAGTCTAGGATCTGGATATGCTCCACCAGTAGGTGCTAAAGATATAGACGTAGTAATTAATGGTAGTGGTGCTCTTACTAAAGTTGGTATAGGATCAACTACTCAACATGGTTCTGGGTATCGTGGTGTTGTTAATGTTCAAGTAATTGATGAGGTTTATGAACATAGATGGGTAACAGCAGCAAATAATGCTGTTAATGGTAATTTAACACCTACAGATGGTACATATGATTCATCTACTGGATTATTGGCATTAACAATTCCTGGACACGGTTTAGGTGCTAGTGGAAATGTTACTTTTGCTAATAACTCTATATCAATGACTTGTGCTAGAGATAATCATGCTTCTACCAAGACATATCCTCGTGCTGGAATTGACCCTGCTGGTGGTGGAGCAAATAGAGCATATACTAGAGTAGATAGTGATAATATTTCAGTTAATATTGGACAAGCTGGTGGTGGTGCTAATGCAGTTGTGGCAGCAACAGTTGGTGCTGGTGGAACTCTTGCTTTCTCTGTTTCTACTGCTGGTAGTGGATATAAGAGTCCTAGAATTCTTGCTCCATCACCATCCTATGAATCATTAGGAATAGTTGGTGTATCAAGACTTGGTATTGGTATGACAACTGATACAGGAACAGGTTTATTACTTGACTTAAATGTTGGTCCTGCAAGTGCTATACCACAGAATAACAAGTATGGTGATGCTTCTGACTTAATTGATGCTAATAACGCATTCCTTTCAGAACTTGCTGCTAAGAGGATGTATGATAGATGGAACAATGGTTCTAACTCATCATATAGTTATCCAAGTGGATTTACTGAGCAAGATTGTATTGATGATGTTGTAGATGTTCTAGAAGCAACATCACACAATCTTAAGTATGGTGGTAATGATAAGACTTATGATGCTGCAAATCTCTTTGTAACAGGTGTTTATTCTACCCCTGCACCAGTTACAGGTGAAGAAGAGCAAGTGATTTATGCTTTACATGAAGCCAGAGATATGGCAACTAGAGCATTAAGGAATCAAACCATTTATACACATCTAGGAGCACAATATGCTCATACGTATAGTAGTGGTACAGTAACAAATGCAGTTTGTTCTGGTGGTAATTATGCTCACACATACGTCGCAGCAGATTCTTCTGCTAATGCAATTAATGGTTCATTAAAACCAACTGCTGCTGTTTATGATGCAGTAGCAGGAACTTTAGCATTAACATTTGGTAGTGCTCACGGTATTGCTAATGGTGCAAATGTAACAATTGCAAATCATTCATTAGTATTCACTTGTGCTAGGGATGGTCATATGACCAAACATGCATATCCAAGAACAAGTGATCCTGCTTCGGGTACTAACTTATCTGCTACTGTAACTAGTACAACAGCATTAACAGTAACTGTTGGTACATCACCATTAGTATTCAAGAGTGTTGTTGCTGGTGCTGGTGCGGAAGCAACTTCATATGACGCAAAAACTGGTGATTTAGTACTTAATGTTGGTTCTAATCATGGA
>Ga0098040_1000704_pt1 | contig 15105 bp, 7 predicted proteins | sample 7_EtaG_FD_75065 | JGI IMG/M metagenome (GOLD analysis project Ga0098040, IMG submission 75065) | Marine viral communities from the Subarctic Pacific Ocean - 7_ETSP_OMZ_AT15161 metaG | ecosystem: Environmental > Aquatic > Marine > Oceanic | place: Pacific Ocean | collected 2015-01-08
TTTGACGTACTAGCTGTTTGTCCAGATAAAATAGAGTCTTCAAACATATAATTTTCATTGAGTTTTCTACTAAAAGTTTCGGTATCCCAGTTATATGTTATTCCATCAGATCTTGTAACTTTTATCCCAAAGGTTAAATTACCAACCCCGTTTACAACTATAGTTCTAACTTCACCATTTGGCGATATATTAGAAGTATTTATTTCAACATTCGTTATTTTTGGTTGCGAACTAGTAGATCCATGAGAAAAAGAATAAGGTCCGGATTCAGTACCGAAGTCTATTTCATGCTTTTCTTCACAACTAACAGCGGTGGGTCCGTTAAATTTTACAGTAAATTGTTTAACTAAACAATTAAGTGGGGCGGTCCCTATTCCATTTGGAGAAGTAACGTTTAATATTGTTGAAAAGTTTAGTATATCACCGCTAGTTAAAGTTTCTATACTTTCTGTTATAGTAATAGTTCCTGCAGAATGATCCACGGAAATTACCCTAATGTCTTCGAAGTTCCAAGGGTAACAACCACTTTTCGGTGGCGTGTACGTTGCCGCGTGAACATTATCACCGCAGCTAAGCAACGTAACACCAGTTACTTGCATACCAGGTAATATATCTGTAGTATCGCAAGTTAAAATATTACTATTAGAAATACTAGTGATTAAAGTTTTATCTACATTATAGTTCGTTGGAGTTTCGTCTACCGTGTAATATCCAGAAGTTAAAGCGTTAGAGTTTAATTGATAAAAAGGAGTTGTACTATAACTTTTTCCAGGTGACGTCCAAAATGTTTTCGTAAACAAAGTGGTTGTTGTACTAGGAGTTATACTTCCCGCGTGCTGTGTTGTGTAAGCTGTGTTTATTTGATTATATGTTGGATTAAACCAGTTTAGATTTGTTCCAGTTGTCGCTACTATACCTGTTCCTTCTACGGTATTTACAAACTGGCTTTGACAATCTCCATACACTTCTGGTGGGCCAGATAACCCCGCGTTTACTAAATATTGCGCATAAGAATTGTTAGGGCCTCCACCATCTTGAACAGGAGGACATGTCCAACAAGTACCTGGTATACCTGGCTCTGTTGGATCACCGCTTTTAGGCCAATGGGTATCATCACAAAATCCTTCGCTCTGTATGTTGTCTACGAGACACACAGATATTGAAGGGTTAGCACTTATTTCACGCTGGGCTTCTCCATCTATATCTACTATAATATCTTTATCAGCGTTAGGCATATTGAAATTATAAAACGTAACGGTAGCGTGAACTAAATTACCTGGTTGACCAGCCGTTGTAGTATCCGTAAATACCACGCTAGAAACTTCAATAGGCAAAGGATCACCAATAGAAAACACACTAGCACTAACAACATAACCAGCGTTTGGTGTTATAACTAAAACTACCGAAGGTACTATTGTTCCAGCGTTTACTGAATCCCCAGTGTCTTCTGTATTTGTATATGTTGATACTGTATAGTTTGCGTGTGCCATTTATTTAGTTTTAATGATCTACCGGATTATCTTTTACTGTTAATACGTGGCTTGATGCCGAGGTATTAATTGTACTATCGCATATACAAGGGTTAGCCTGTGTTGATATATAACTAGATAATCCATAAATATTATCAAGCGCAGCTGCTATATCGTGCCATCCCGTAATAGACGCTCCAATAATAGGATCTGTAAATGTCAATACATCTGCATAGTTATAAAAAGTATGTAATCCAGCTGGATGTCCATTGCTATTTGCTGGTATAGTAATTTTCACGTTACTTAAATAATCCCATCTATTATTCGCTGTTCCAGTGTAACATGAGTATACATAAGGAGAAGCGGGTTGTGGAACTTCGAAAGTGTAATCTGTAAACGTATAAGCTCTATGGATGGCATCTTGATTAAACCAATCTAATAGGTCAACGTGAGATCCATTGGTAATGCCTGTGATTATTCTATCATCACAAGCAAGCGTAGTTGTTGTTGGTCTAGCATCGTCACCACATTCTGGACAAAGTATACTAGAACTGTAACCAATACCTTGAACCGAAAATTCTTTTTCATCCATGTTTGTGTCTGTAGCATTGTTAAAATACGTAGCCATACCTTGCATTGTTGTAAACCACTTTCCTTCTTTAGACTTAAACTCTAACTCTTTTCCTGACTGTAAGTCTGTTTCTATTGAGCTAACATACCAACCTGTTGATCCTATATTGTTATAGTATTCGTTATCAAATTGATTATTTCCATCAGAGTTTATTCCAGTTAATAAATTTTGAGTAATCCTAGCTTTACTACCAGAATATTTTAATGTCTGGAAACTTTTTACAGCCTGTGGGCTTTCGTTCAACAAAACATCTATCGTAGAAGTATATTGATCTCCATAGTAATTATTTCTAACTAAGTTGCTTTCGTGTTCGTAAAGATTACCATTGCTAAACGTGTAAAACTTACTATTTATACTTAATCCTGATTCTTGTATCCATGATTTGAAACTAACCCAACCATTTGTTTTTTCAGCAAAACTAAGAGTTGTTTCAGTAATATCCTTAGAACTATCATTACTACTACCACTAACAACATCACATCCCTCGGAGGTCCACCAGAAATAAGACATATCAATTTGCGCGTAAGCACCGGAATCGTACACCACATTGATATTATAAGCTCCTGTACTTGTTGTTGTTATTGAGTTTATTTTATAAGTAGCTATTGGAGCGCCCGTATTTGTATAAGTACTAGGAAGTTCTTCTCCTGGACTACCAGCTTGAACTTGATAATGCAAATAAACAGTTCCGTCGGGACAATCACTAAACACATCGATTAGTTGTAGGAAATCACTTGATCTATTTTGATTATAAAAGTCTGTAGGTGGTATTACTATCTGTGTTATTAATCCCATAGAACCACCACCAGTTGTATTAGAATCATTAATATCAAACTGACCGTATTTTCCCGTTCCTGAAATCGTAGTTATAGCGTTGCTTGTATAACTCCAATATCCTAATCCATTAGTGTTTGCATAACTACTATCATCAATACTAGTAACTACGGTTACTGTTGGTTCTATTCTATTTTTTAATGTAATATTATATAATGATTTTTTATCATCATAACTACCAATTATAGTTCCAGCATCTTTTAAATTATCAGAAAACCAATCTTTCATACCATGTTCTGAAATTGGCATTAGTCCGTCTCTCGATAATCTCATTACCACGCCTCTTGTTTTGTCTGAGAAATAAGATTGAAATGATTGTGAGGCGAATGATTCTGGATTTTTAGATATACCAAACTCTCCAGCGTAAGGAACTGTCTGTCCTAAAACTCTATCTGTTGCTATCAATTGAGCTTTTCCATCAGCATTATATACCGCGTCTTTATTGGCTAATAATCGTACTACTTTATCTTCGCATAATGTTACCAAATCAGTGTCTCTAGCGTGCAACTTTTGAATACTGCCAAATCTAGGACTAAGATCTTTAGTTATTTTCTCAGCCATTATAAACTGATTTAGATTATTTATACCACTAGTTGAATTATATATACCAGAATATATCAATCCATTAGTTTTTCTTTCTTCTTCGTAAGGTGTGGCTAGCGTAGTAGATACCTTAGGTCCTTTATCTATTGTAACAGCATTGAAATCATCTCTAATCCTATTAGATTCAACACCATTACCAAATGAGAAACAATTAAACCAATCTAAATAGTAAGTTCTATTATGTAAACTTTTATCTAGTTTTATAGTAGAAGAAGTACTACCAGCAACAGGAGTATACAAAACAACTTTACCCGTCACCATTCCGCCACTAGGTTTATTAAATATTATACTATCACCAACGTTTAACTCCTCGGTATACAAGCCGAAATTTGGAGATGCAGTGTTGGTGGTTGGATTTAAAGAAAGAGGTTGATCATTTACCGTGATAGTATCATCATTAAAAGCTGTTACTTTAAGTGTTGAACCGGGAACATATGTATTATTTGAAGTCGCCCACGTTCTATCACCAGGAAGAGTCAAATAAGATGTTACTGGAATATATATTTCGTTGGTTTTATAATCTAAATTTATAGGATTAGCATCGCTAGCTTCGTAATATAAATCTAAACCTATATCTTCTTTTGGTTCTGTTTCAAAAATAGCTGGGTTTGTACTAGAGAAATCTCCTTCTAAATCTTCCTCAAGTTCTAAAATTTCTATAGCATGAGCGTTATCGTGGTGGTTGGCTCCAGAACCCCAACTACCACTATTCCTTGGATCATATTGGTTACTTGTATTAACTCCAATTCCGTCTCCTGGGTTGGTAGTTGTAGGTTTTTGGCCACTTCCACTCCATTGTCCAACTGTTATTTCCCATCTAACACGAAAGTTAGCTGAATTTCTCCAGTTTTTACCTCCAGCACGATTCTTTGCATCATAATTATTTAATTCGTCTTCTATTCCAGCATGATGACTATCGTTATGTCGTGATTTAGATTTGTATAATTTAGCTTGTTCTACTACATATATAGTACCATCTGGATCTTTAGACCATTTAAACACGGTTCCTACGCTTGTTATATGATCTACCCAAGTTTTTTCTTCTAAATTAGCGTTTACACCTATATCTAAATTAGCGTCTTCTTTTTTCGCGTGGTTTTCAACATGTTTGTTTCCACCTAATGTAACTGGAGCTCCAGCATTATAAACACCAGAAAATGCTAATTGTATTGTTTTGTTATTATTTGTTATACCACCAGCTGTTATACCATTTCCAGGTCCATCATCATCAGCGTCTGTAACGGAACCCCAATATGTAGAGTAATCATTAGTCCTTGTTTGTGCGTTATCTATAAACCAATGACTACCAAACATTCTCCACCAATATCGAGAACGCTTTTCTAATTCTTCCATTGGAGAAGCAAAGGTTAAAATAGCACCAAAAATAGATGACCAAGAGAAACCTCGTCCACCATCTGATCCATCTGGTACTTGGGTGTCGTAATTTCCTGGCGCCCACCACGAGTCCCAATCTAAATGATATATAGGTTCTGAATAAACAGAAACAAATGTTGGAGCTTCTGAAGTATTAACCATTACGTTTTCTTGTAGAATACCGTCTTGAAAGATTTTTACAAAAAACCTTCCCCTGTGTTCTGGCTTAACTTCGTCTTCTTCTTTTGCTATTTGTAATGATAAAGTTTCGTCACTAGAACCTGGATTAGTACTATTACCACTACCTATTCTATCTGCCCACGCTGCAGTACCTGTTCCATTAGCATTTTCAGTAGTAAAATGCATATCTTCTTTGAAAGATTCTGTAACTTCTATTTTATACGTATCAGCTTCTCCAGCATTATTTAGTTCTATTTCTAATATATTTGCTATTTCATACCAATGAGATTGTCTCGTTAACGTTTTAAATCTTAAATATCTCGTATGATCTCCATCTTTAAAAGTTTGTAAACTACTTCCACTAACAGCCTCTTTATTAACATAAATAAAATTTACACCGGTATTTAAATTATTTGGATCTGGAGAGTCTGGATAACCACCACCGGAATGACCAAAAATATCTCTATCACTATTATTACCAAGTGAACCATAAATTTTCTTCTTCTTTTTTACAAATTCTGGTACCTCGTTAGATATCGCGATAATTTTGTATTTAGCATCTTCCGACACAAAACCATCACCGTCATGTTGTTTTTTTAGTATTAAATAAGTTTCCTCATCTACCTTGTTTCTTTCTGACGAAGGAAAGGAAATCCAAATATTACCATCTTCAGCTGGATACCATCTATCCATTGCTAAGTTATAATACTCGTTAGAAGTCTCTTTTACAAAAAACTTAAACGAATTAGCAAAAGTAGGTGGATCATGTGATAACTCGATTTTTAATTTATTTTCTTTATTAGCAGCTTCTTTCTTTACACTTATAGAACCAGTGGAACCTGCTTTAGACGCTAACACAGGTGTCTCTCTACCAAATTCATCTCTATATACTAATCCTAATTGATACGTTCTTAATGATTTTACAGATGGTTTAGGATCGTTAGGAGTGGCTTTAGAACTTTCTAACTTTACAGTAGAGTTTATTTTTATAGTTTTATCTCCTATATCCTTTAAGTTAAAATTCTGTAAATAATTACCATATATTAATCTATTAGCACTAATGTCTTGTGCTAATGCTTTTCTCGGAACATTATCCCAAGGACGTAATAATTGATTAGACGGAACAGTAGCATATATTACTTCGCTTGTAATATCAATTGATCCTCTTGTTAAACCAGTACCACCCGAATTTGCGTTAGTACCATCTGCACTCCATTCAGAGTCATTTGTGTTTATTGTTTTTACAGTATAAATATTAGGGGAGTTTGATTCTTTATAGAGTATATCTACTGACACAACACCGTTCGGACGTATTGAATCTTCTTCTATAAAATCTTTTACTTTGAGATTTCTTAATTGATTTTTCATTCCTAAATTATAACCTTTTTTAGGGTTATAATCAAAGGGACCTGGTAAAAAAGCTACTCTTGAAAACGGTGAAAAAGAAGAATATTCACCATCTTGGTATTTGTATCTATATCCAAATCTTGGGAACTTAAATTCAAATAAAGGTTCTGATCTTTCTAAGACAAATTCCCAGGGTTCTGGATTGAATGGTAATTCATTAGCTGTTATCCCTATTATTTCAAAAGTATAATCGTTGCCGGTTACAGCAGGTGATATATCAACTAATCTTAGTCTAACTTCCCAATTTTCAAAAAGCGTGACACCATTAGCGTTATTTGTAGCTAAAATAATATCACCTACCACCCAATCAGGGAGACTAGACATGTCATTAGTATTAAATACTTTTATAGATGGAGATGCTAGGGAATGTACGGGGAGATTTTCTACGCCATCAGAAAATAGAGTAGAAATACTTGTAGTTATTATGCCTCTTGATACTTCTGTGTCATCCATTTGTAGTTTTGGAGCTATAAATGGTGACTTCTTAACAACGGTTATATGTTGTTTTTTTATACTGATAGTTTGTCCTGGGGTTGAAGAATTAAAAGGAAAATATATCCATTGGTTATCAATGTCTTTAACGGTAAACAAAGTATGGGTATTAATATCTAAGGTGCCTTCTATAGATCTAGTTAAATTTATTTTTTTTGGTTCTGAATAGTTATCAGTCCAAAACATTAAATCATCTAAAATATTTATACCAGTAATCAATCTAGACCCATCAAATTGTAAAACTCTATCTTCTTCTTTAGAACGAAAAGTAATACTATCTCCTATTTTACTAGGAAATAAAGTGTATGTAGTGTTTCCTATTATTGTTTTTAAATAAATTCTCCAACCAGGATTTGAAGAAATATCATTTTCTATTTTGTCAACTATAACATTATCGTTAACATCTAGAGTATATGTACCTCCATTAGCAATAGAACTACCCATAACATTACACGTTGATCCAGTATTGTTTATAAAAGTACCTGTAACCAGCATACCTTCTCTTATACTAGTAATATTTTCAATAGAATTACCTAAATTACTAACGTGTAAATGATCTGTTCCATCATCTACGGTAACATGACCATCTTGCCCTGCTAAACTATATGTTATTTTCCAAATATCTACTAAAACTGGCGTTACTATATATGAATTAGAAACTACGTCTTTATGATATTTTAGCACGGCATCTTTTCCTTCTTCGTCGCCTCCTGCCGTTAACCAATAAATATCATCATTTTTTTCATCAACAATAGAAGCAACACAATTCCCGAATCCAGCACCAACCATAGTATTACCCATTGTTGTTTGTACGGTCCCAACGTTAGCACCCTCGGATGTAGAAACTTCTATATTTAAAGCGTCTCTATATTCACCATTAGCAACCAACCTTTCGTCAAGATCTTTGTTCATTCGACCTTTAATAAAGTTGTGATTCAATTCCGGCATTTAATTAATGTTTTATATGTTTAGATTTTCCTCTTAATACTTGAGTAAGTTCTTCTATTTTTAAATTAGATAATCTTAATTTAGCTGTTCTTACGGCTGCAAATCTTTCTTTTTTAAATCTTGCCACTACATACTCTTGGGTGTTAGCACGAGTAGCGACTATAGCATGTGCTATCCACTTGTACATTGCTTCTTCTGCAAATTTGTGTATTTGCATTTCTTCTTCAGTTCCTAAACTATCGCTTATATATTTTATAATTAACGTTTGTCCAGATAAGTTGGAGCTAAAATGAACTAACCCAGTATTTGGATCTATGTAAAAAGATCCGTTTGATTGAGAGTATTGAGGGTCTAATCCATATCTGTTAGCGTCAAGATCTTCTGGTTCGTCGTAATCACTATTGTTAACTTCTAGTGTAGTTCCAGATTGGTAACTTTCCCAAGTTGAAGAAGATGTATCTGTTACTAGTTCGTTATCGACAAAAGTGTAATCACCATCAGCGTCTTGAGTAGCATCGGTAGGATTGGAGGTTTTAGAAGCTGGATAAATAATCCTCTCTACGCCGGCTCCATCAGTCCAAGTAAACTTAACATAGTTAACATAATCTTGAGGAAGTATCATAGTTGAAGAAGGTGGTAATACTATTTCTAAGGATTTTACTGACTTCAAAGTATCATAACTTAATTCTTGTAATGCTCTTTGTGCGTGGAAAGCGACATCAGTTCTCTTTATTTTACTTATTATCTTATCTTCTCCTACATAAGCAATTATAAAATTATTTATAATGTTTTCTAAAGAAATGAATTGATATCCACCGTAATTTTCATCACCACTTCTTTGCGTAGCATCTGCGCCTTCGTAATAACTCTGTCCCGTTTCTGTTAATAAGTAATTAGTAGCCATTTATTATTGTTTTTGTTGTTGATTAGTTGTGTTTTGTTCTTGTTGTGCTATTTGGACTAATCCAGGTTTATTTAAGGTTACACCGGCTAATTCTAATATATATATTACTAAATTAGATTCTTCAGATTGATGAAGCATGAAGTTAGTTGTCTCGTTTGAGTTGTATAAAGCTTGGCCATTTACAACTGCGTAACCCCATTTTACGTCTGTACCAAATCTTCTAAGTGGGGCAGTGAGATAAGTACAAGTTAAATTATCTGTTATTGTTATTGGGTAAATCTGTATAGTATTAATTCCAGTTCTTGTATAAACTGGTCTTTTAGTTGTTGGTTTTGCTATTTGTGAAGAATTTAAATATAGAACTTCGTTTTCTCTCACTTCTTCTACTTCAACAGGAAGTTCTGTTGCTCCTGGTGGATCATATATAACAGTACCTAATCTATAAACATTACTAGGTAATCCTACTCCTCCACTAGTTATATCATCTGTTTGTCGAAAAGGTGCTAGTTTCTTATTTAGTAAATCAAGCATGTCTGAGTATTCAGTGTCGTTTCCATGTTGGTCTCCAAATTGTTTTATATCGTAGAAGTATTGTTCAAATATAGCCATTTGAGCTTGGTTTGCAAATAAATTAAACTCTTGAGGAGTTATATATCCTCTTTGTTCTTTGTTAGCTAAAGCTAAAACTCTTTGATATACCGTATCTACACTTACCATATTTTTTTATTTTTTATAAGGAAAAGCCTTGTTTAAAGCTTCTTTTCTTTTATTACAACCACAATCTTTTTTTCCAGTAATTTTTTCTACTACTTTTTTAATTCCAGTTGCTTTTGTAAATTTTTCTATTGTATCACCTAATCCTCTTGATTCTTTATATTCCTTTAAGTTCATTGTATTTAATTTTAGTAGTATTGCAACCACCCGTAGGATGGTTGCTTTACTAATTAATGATTATTTCAATCTTTTTTCAACTTGAGAATAAACTTCAACTCCCTCATCAGTTTTAAACCAAGCGGCTAAAGCTGAGTATGGATTTTCATCAAATGGAACTGTCATTAGTTTTCTACCTGTACTAGTCCATGAGAAGTTTCTTTGATCTTGAGAGAGACTTATAATACTAGCCTCACAAGCTTTAACAGCCATGTTTCTAAGCTGGATATTATCATCTGCAATTAAACTTAAGAACAATTTAGGTTTCTTCTTAGCAAACAATAATAAATCTCTTTTAAGTTCACTAGAACTCATCTTTGCCACCTTAGATCCAATCTCTACACGCATAACAGCCTCAGCTATATCAATGTCTAGGTTTTGAGCCGCGTTTAACGCTGCTATTTCAAATTGTAACCAATCTAATTGATTATCCGCTTTCTTTTCTTCGTTTACTTCTTCAAACAATCTATTTCTCATAGGGTGATATAAAGACAAAAGCTTTTGAAGCGTTACTTTATTTTTTGGAACAGCTAAAACTCCATTTCTAAAAATAATATGCTCTAATCTTTGATCTCCTTTCATTTCATCAACAAAGCAAGTTCGCTGATTAGATGTGTGCTTAAGTTCTCTTTCATAACCAAGCTCCTCATCAAAATAATGAATGTTATTTGTTCGAATTGAGTAACTAAGAGGTGATCTACCTTGTTTTAATGCATAAACTCTATCTTTTATTTCCCAACTGTTTTCTTTTGATTTTGGTTTTTCCACAACCGGTGTTTTAACTTTTTGTTGTTCTACAACCTGAGTAACCTCTTCGGTTACAATTTCTTTTTTTGTTTCTTGTTTTTTTGCCATAATATAATATATAATAAAATTAATAAAAATAAAAGGCCGAGGCCGAAGCCCCGGTCTTTTAAAATAATTGTGCTTAGTTCATCAACATAAAGTTGTTAGCACCTTGTACAACTAAACATCTTTCAGATAAGTAATGTACTTCCATTGCGTCTAAATCAGATGTAGTAGCACCAACAGAACCAGTAGTCCATGTTTTTAGCTTTCTATCATCAGTTTGAGAAGCTCTGTATCTAACGTGTAAGAAAGGACGTTTAAGGTTCTTTCCTAATTGTTGGTCATATACAGAAGAAACACCAGCTGGTATCATAACCCCTCTGATAGCGTTAACAGTGTCAGTTAAACCCCCTCTAGTAGCTACGTCGTTTAGATATTTCCAGTCAGATTTATAGAAGTCATAAGAACCTCTTCTGAAACCAGAGAAACCTAAATTTAAAGCCATATCTTCTTCGTTGTCGAATACTCCATAAGAAGTACCACCAGCACCGTAAGAATTCATAGAAGCTAGCATGTCATCCATCGCAAGAGCAGTTGCTCTATTTACAAACATCATGTTTTCTTCAATAGCGCCGTTTTTGTCAAACTCAGCTAAGATAGCATCAAATTCAGCTAAATCAGTTGCAGCATTAACACCAGTAACACCAGAAGATTGGTTACCTCTTGTTTCGATAGCAGCAAATAAACCTTCAGTACCAGTGATTGCACCAGCAGCTCCTGTAATCGCAGAAGTTACTGTGTCAGTCATTTTTACTGATTCAATCATTGCCATCTCTAAGTAATCAGTGAAACGAGCTCTCGTGTCACCTTCAGCTTTTAAATACCAAAGATATCCACTTTGTCCATCTTCACCAGAAACTTCAACCCAACCAATTTGAGAAGCGTCAGATCCAGAGATCTCATACTTGTCTTTTAATATGATTGGTTTGTTAGTGTAAGATTGGAAAGTAGGTGCGTTAGCTCCAACTCTTCCTACTGATCCCTTCACATACTCAGAACCATAAACCATAACGCTTTTATCTGAACCATCTGCAATACCAGCAGCAGCTAGAGCAGCAAATTTGTAAGGTTTTACAGTAATTGTATCAGAACCTGGTACAGCAACTGTAACAAAACATTGAACTGTTGCGCTAGTATCAGTAACTAATACCATATCCCCAGCTCTAATAGCATGAGTACTTGCTGACGCAGTACCATCCATTTCATCTCCTATAGTAATAACACCAGTAGCTGTTACTGATGTACAATTCTTATAAGATAAGTGTAATCTACCTTGCTCAGACCAAACTACTTGGTCAGCCGTCATAGACTCTTCAGCCCCTACTTGTGATAAAAAACCTGAGATAGTTCTGTTTCCAAAAATCTCAGCCTCTTTTTCCATAAGGTCTGGTAAATATTGTTGTGCCCATCCATCGCTTGAACCTGCCGTAGCAAAGTCAATATATGCGGATATGAGCGTTTGTTTTCGTGGCGCGGGCGTTAAAGACCCTGCCGTTACTCCTGTAACTGCCATAATTTTGTATTTTAATTTTTAATTATTTTCTTTTTTTCATTTTAAATGTAGCCGTGTTAGAATCACCTGTATCACCTAAAACTCTTACTTTAATACCAGATTGAACCTCCGAACCGTGTGACTGGCGTGGGTCCATATTGATATTTTTAGATTTAGAGATGCTATCTTTCAAAGCATCTGCCTTACCCTGTTCGTAAAAGTGATTAGCAATTGCATCTGAGTTCATCGCTGTAAATAAACCTTTATGATAACCCTTAGCGTTTTCCATTACGTTGTCTTCGTTGAGAAACTTTCTCACAAAATTATTAATGTCGCTTTGAGTATCTTTTACGTTACTAGCGTCGTTGACGTTATACCTATACCTCTTGTCTCCAACTTTGTATTCAAAACCTTTGAATTCGTCGTTAAAAACCTCTTCGGTTTTGTGTATAAACGCTTCCTGTGCTTGCGAGTGAATCTCTTGCCTTTCCTTCGATTCGTTGAAGAATTTCAATGCTTCTTGTTGCTCTTCACTGAGCTTAGAACCCATCTTAATATCTTCGTAATATTTGGATTTTACACTTTCCAAGTGTTGCTTTGCTTGAGCAACTTGCTCCTTCAAAGCTAATTTTTTTCTTTTTATTTCTTTATCATCATTATAACCTTCTTCCCATTTGAAATTATCATCCATCATGAATGTTATTTCGTCTTCATCTAAATGAGGTTTTGTGTCTCGATAATAAGCTCTAACTAAATCGTCACTATCCCATTCGTTATAATCTTGGTTTAATCTTATATAATCATTTATATCGCCACCAGTATCTTTCATGAAATTAACAAGTTTATCTACGCTTTCTGGTAATTTTGGTTCTTCAGGTTGTAGTTTTACGATGTCTTCTGTAATTTCTTCTAATACAGGGGTGGTTTCTTGTGTGTCTTGTGTATCTTCTTTAGATTGTGATAGATCAACTTTAGTTACTTCTTCTGCTGTTTCTATTGGTTTACTAAGATCAACTTTAGTTATCTCATCGTTACTTTCAAATTTCTTTTTTTTAGGTTTTTTAATTTTGATCTTGTCTTCCGAAGTTATTTCTAGTACTTTCGGTTCTTCAGTAGTCACCTCTACTACTTCTTCTTTTTTCTTTTTTGCCATAATATAATATAATAATAGTTAATAATTTTTGTTGTACACCTAGCCTAATCCTACAGCGGCCATTGGATCTATTGGTAGTTCTTCTTCTTCTTGAAAGTTTTTAGGTGGCGAAGAGTTTTTTCTTTGATCGATTAGTTCACTTTGTTGAGTTGCTTGAATTTTTGTTCTTTCGTCTTTACGATCTTCTTTACCATCTTCTTTTGCTTTCATAGCATCAGCCTGTAACTTCGCTAATCTTATTTGAATCTCAAATTCATGATCCATAATTTGCTTTTTAAGCTCTGTTTCTTGTAACATTCTCTCTGATTCATATTGAGCTTTAATTTGCTCTAACTGCTGCATTGACTGAGACTCAGATTGTTTCTTTTGCATCTCCATTTGAGCAGCAGCATTTTGTGCTTCAACATTAGCCATAGTCTGTGCCTTAATGTTTTCTTGTTGCATCTCTTGATCTCTTTCTAATTTTTTCTTTCTACGTAACTTTAAAAGTTGATTAGCAAGTTTAACATTTTTAATTTCTCTAAGATCAATAGCATCTTCTAGATCTATACCTTGTTGTGCTATAGCGGCTTGTATATTGTTTTCTAATAATTGTTTTTCTTCTTCGTCTGGAGCTAATTCGATAAATATGCCGAAATCATACAAATGAAGTTGTGACATTTCTTTTAACGTAGCGACATTATGCGCTCCAATTTGTTGTACAAAAGCGTCTTTTGTTGGAGAATACTCTATAATATCAGAAATCCTAAGAGATATTGCTTCAGCCACTTCTGAAGTTAAAAACAATCCAGCTTGTAAAATATGTCTTGTGGCTGTGTTTGAATTCGCAGCTGCGAGTTTTTGAACTCCTACTAAGGAATATTTATCGGGTTTAGAAGCGTCAGCAGCTTCGTTTAACCCCGTTACATCTCTTATCATCTGTAGATAATAATTATACGTTTGAATAAGCGATTGCATTTTAGCCCCACCGTTTCCAGATTGAATTTCTTGAACAGGCATTTTCCCAGGGTTTTGATCACCTTCTGAAGTAAAACTCCTACCTATTATAGATCCCGTCTGAAAATACATGTTTAATGCTTCTTGGGGATTATAATTCGTTCCATTACCTAAATCAATTTCTGCCAACCCATCTGCATCTAAATAAATTCCATCTGGAGTTAATCTAGACATTACTTGTTGCAACTTTAAATGTGTAAGTTGTATCATATCTGCAAAACCAGTTATTCTTCCAACTAAAGATTCTATTTTTCCATTATACATTCTAGGGGCACAAATAGCGTAATTCATCTTAACTTTAGTAATATCACTTTTTGGTCTCATCATGTTTTGAGCAATATCCCATTTAAGCAATTTATCACTACCTAGAATCATAGCTCCTTCAAAAAGAACCTCAATACATCGCTTTAGTTTATTATATTCACCTTCCTTTTTCTCTGGTGGATTAAAAGAATCGTCTTTTTCTATAGCTTTATCCCCACCTGTTTTCGTTTCCTTCATTTTATAAACCTCGTTCATATGGGTTTTATAATTAAAGTACAACACAGAAACTTTATTCTCATCATCATCTCTTTCACCAATATGTTGGTGTGTGTTGTTCCCTCCTCCTTTCGATAATATTTCTTCTAAGTTTTCGTGGGTTAGCTCTGGAAATTCTTTAACTAGTTCGTTTATTGGTATTTGTTTAACTTCACCAACATAATAAACATCTTCAAAATAAGGAGATTCCGAATAAGAGTAAACTAAATTAGCTGGATTAACATACTCTATTTTAACTCCCTCGCTTTTATTATAAACTGTTTTTACAGCACCTATACCTAACACTGTTAAATCATAATAAAA
>Ga0098040_1000709_pt1 | contig 15027 bp, 11 predicted proteins | sample 7_EtaG_FD_75065 | JGI IMG/M metagenome (GOLD analysis project Ga0098040, IMG submission 75065) | Marine viral communities from the Subarctic Pacific Ocean - 7_ETSP_OMZ_AT15161 metaG | ecosystem: Environmental > Aquatic > Marine > Oceanic | place: Pacific Ocean | collected 2015-01-08
ACCGCCGCCGCCCGGCCCCGGCATGCCACCGGATTGACCCTGTTGCGGTTGCCCCTCCTGATTACCCTCGCCTTCTGAAGACTCTTCCTCAGCCTCATCTGACGGATCGCCCGGCGCCCTCGCCTTGAACTGATCGAAGGCAAAGAAACGATCAAAGGTATCGAGAAAGGCTTCTTTCTCATACTCGCTCTTGGCAAGCACCTGAGACAGGCCATCACGCAGAGCCTGACGATTATCGAAGCCCACGAGATCAAGCACGGCGCCCGCATCAATCGACTCCGATGTCGAGATGCGAACGTCCGCTGCCCGCAGAGCCCGTATGAAATCGCCAAGAACTTCAGTCATGATTATCCCGCAGCCTGCAGGGCCTTGCTGGTCAACGCGTTGATCTCAGCATCGACATTGTCGATGTCGTCCTGAAACTTCAGCAACACATTCAAGGTGCGACGCACAAGCTCGGGTTCAAGCTCACGCGCATGAAGAAGAACCATGGTCCGAGCCCAGTCGATGGTTTCACTGACCGCCGGTTGCTTCTTGAGCTCAAGCTCGCGCAAACCCTGTACGAAAGCAACGAGCTGCGTCCGCAGACTTGCTTCCAACTCAGGCACGCGAGAACGAATGATCCGCTGCTCAAGTTCCGTATCCGGGAACGGGATATAGAGATGCAAGCAACGACGCTTCAAGGCATCGCCGATTTCACGCGTGTTGTTGGACGTCAGGAACACGATTGGGGCAGTGCGCGCCTTGATCGTGCCAAGCTCAGGAATTGAAATCTGATAGTCGGACAGGATCTCCAGAAGGAAGGCCTCGAACTCATCGTCCGACTTGTCGAGTTCATCAATCAGAAGAACCGCGCCACCCGGTTGCCACAAGGCCTTCAAGAGCGGACGAGGCTCAAGGAATTCCTCGTTGAAAAAAGTATCATCGAAATCATGAAGTCGCGCGATAGACTCTTTCAGTCCTTGGGCACCCGCCATGAGATCGCCAAGCTTCTCCTTCAACACCTGCGTATAGAGAAGCTGCTTGCCATATTTCCATTCATAAAGCGCCTTGGATTCATCCAGGCCCTCATAGCACTGCAGGCGAATGAGCGGCTTGCCGAGAAGCTCCGCTGTCGCCTTGGCAAGCTCGGTCTTGCCGACACCGGGAGGGCCCTCAACCAGCAGGGGTTTCTGCAGACGCTCTGCAAGAAAAATCGACGTCGCAATGCCGGAATTGCAGATGTAGCCGCTGCGCTCGAAATTCTTCTGAATGGAGGTGATGGCGTCCTGCGCCACTTCCTCGTTCATCGATGAAGTGTTCTTGTTCAATTTTGTTCGAGAAGCCGAATTCGCGCTTCTCCCCTTCCATACGGTTTTCTGTTGGCTGGGAGAGTAGCACGAGGGACAAAGGCAGAGCCAAGGGCAAAACGCACCTATGCCCTTGCATCGCCGCAACGCGACGTCACTCTGCCGCCAATTGTCCGAGGAGCCAGAGATGGTGCTGATGGATCGCCGCTTCCAGATGGCTCAAACGGGCGGGGCCTCCCGTGCCGCTAGCCAACCCGCGCTGAACGCCTTCGCAAACCACAATGTCCTCAAGATGGACCGCCGTGGTCGCCTCACGCAAAAAGTCTTTCAACACCTCGACGTCCGGCACATCCAGAGACTTGGGATGCGCGAGCAGATAGATCGTGAGCTTGAATTCATCGACCGCTTTGATCTCCAACCGGTAATAGACGAGCGTATCAGCCAGCACAGCAAAGATATGCGCCGGAAAGACGTTGAACACGGAGAATGAGCGTTTCGCCTGCTCGGGGATGCCCGCTAACGGTTGAAAGAGAGGGTCGGACCGCGCGTTATCTCGATGAGGAATACGCAGTGCAGCGAATGGCCCAATGGCTTCATCCACCGCCGTATTCTCGCCCGGATAATTGAGCTCGAATGTTTCGGGATGAACGGCGAAGTGGTGATAGGCCTCCATGAAATTGTCGACGAGAACCTTCCAGTTGAACCCCTGGTCAAATTCAACGCGTCCCACGATCTCCATTTCATCCATCGTCCAGGGCGCAAATTCCTTGGCGAGCGGCTTCAGCGATTCCGCAAGAGGTCTGGCATTGCCATCGAGATTGACGAAGATGACGCCCTGCCAAACTTCACAAGCAAAATTGGGAAGCGAGCACGCCTTGCGATCAAGCTCTTCCGCTTCCTGCATCAAGGGCGCGGCCATGAGCGAGCCATCAAGCGCATAGGTCCATTTGTGATAGGGACAGGAAATCGTGCCGGAATTACCAGAACCCTCGGCGAGCAGCATCCAGCGATGACGGCATACGGCTGAAAGTGCCCTGACAACGCCGTCCTTGCCGCGCACGATCAACAGGGGCTCACCCGCGAGATCGAAGCGAAAGAAATCGCCCGCATTGGGAATTTCAGCCATATGCCCGACCGAATGCCAGTTTCGTCGAAAAACCTTTTGGACCTCAAGGTCGAAGATTTCCGGCGAACGATAAAAGTCTGGCGGCAGGGTTGAAGCGCGTGCCAAAGGTTGTTCGACTGCCATCCTGCCCGCCTTCAGCACATTCCCGATATTCATTTTCACCACCACACGACATATTTTCGACCGATTGGTCGGAAATATGTCGTCAAAGGCTTCCCTGTCAACTCAAGCTGCTCAAACCCTCACAACGAAAAAGTCTCGGCCTCAGCCTTTATTCCTGCAAAATCGGCCTCTGACGCCAGAATGCCCCGCAGCAGCAGCGCCGCCAGCTCTTGCGCAGCATCCCCAATATGACGGGGATCGGACCGGTCCACCCAGGCAACAGAATTCTCCGTCGCCGAAAGCATGGCCTTCGCAATCAAACCGGCATCGCAATCGATGAATGTTCCGGCCGACTTCCCTTTCCGGATACGTGCCGCGAGCCAGGCGATCAACTGATCACGCTGCTTCACATAAGGCTGAAACCGGGGGTCATTGAGGTCGCAATTGGCGATCAACCATGTGCAATCATAGGGAGCAGCGCAAAGCGCCACAGTATCCTCACGCAAATAGAGATAGAGACGTGCCGCATCCGAAAGCTCGGCCTTGCCAAGGCGTTTCTGGATCGCAAGCGCCGGATCCAGCAGCCCCTCAATCATCGCATCGACGATCGCGTCCTTCGAGGCGAAATAGTAGTAAAACGATGCCTTCTTCAGCCCCGCCTGCGCCGCAATCTCCCTCACGGAGACATTCGCCAGGCCCTTGGTGCTAAAAAGCCGAGCGGCGGCCTCAACTATATCTTCTCTGGGGTCCTCGGAAGGCGAAAAATCACTAACCCGCGGACGCCCCACGCTGGCGCGCCCTTTGCCCTGTGCATTTTCTAACTTCCGCTCCACAGTAGCCTTCACCCTTGTCGCTTTATCCCCCGGAAATTGCCCTATAGGGTATCACATCCAGAATCCTGGTCGCAGTACAGACCATAAAAAAGTCCCAAGGGAGCGAAATATGACCGCTATCAACGAAGTCGGCGATCTGACCGTCGAAGGCGATATTGCCGTACTTACACTCAATTCGCCGCCGGTAAACGCCCTGTCCGCCCCGGTCCGCACCGCCATCAACGACGGCATCAAACAAGCGCTTGCCAATGACGCCGTCAAGGCGATCGTCCTGATCTGCGAAGGCCGTACCTTCATCGCCGGCGCTGATATCACCGAATTCGGCAAGGCTCCTTCAGGCCCCAGCCTCTTCGACGCCCAGGCTATGATCGAAAACGCTTCAAAGCCCGTCGTCGCCGCCATTCACGGCACGGCGCTCGGCGGCGGTCTTGAAGTTGCCCTCACCTGCCACTATCGCGTTGCCGTGCCGTCTGCCAAATGCGGCCTGCCGGAAGTCAATCTCGGCCTTCTGCCGGGCGCCGGCGGCACCCAGCGCCTGCCGCGCATCGTCGGCCCGGAAAAGGCCCTTCAGATGGTCACCAGCGGTCAGCACGTTGGCGCAAAATCCTGCCTTGAAATGGGCCTCGTCGACGAACTCGCCGAAGAAGGCAAGCTGCGCGAAGGCGCCATCGCCTTTGCCAAGAAGATCGTTGCTGAAAACCGTCCACTGAAAAAAGTCCGCGACCTCTCCGACAAGGTCGAAGCCGCCCGCGGCAAGCCGGAAATCTTCGCGGACTTCCGCAAGGCCAACGCCCGCAAGTTCCGTGGCTTCCTCGCCCCGGAATATAACATCCAATGCATCGAAGCTGCCGTGAACCTGCCCTTCGACGAAGGCATCAAGGTCGAACAGAAGCTCTTCCGCGAACTCGTGACGGGCGTCCAGTCGGCTGCCCAGCGTCACGTCTTCTTTGCCGAACGCCAAGTCTGGAAGCTGCCGGATGTTCCCGCCGACACACCGCAAATTCCGGTGAACACCGTCGGCATCATCGGCGCGGGCACCATGGGTGGCGGCATCGCCATGAACTTCCTCAACGCAGGCATCCCCGTCACCATCGTGGAAACCAAGCAGGAAGCCCTCGACCGTGGCCTCGGCGTCATTCGCAAGAATTACGAAAACACCGCCAAGAAGGGCCGCATCAGCGAAGCCGATGTCGAAAAGCGCATGAGCCTGCTCAAGGGCACGCTCAACCTCGAAGACCTGAAAGACGCCGACCTCATCATCGAAGCCATTTTCGAAAATATGGCAGTGAAGAAAGAGGTGTTCGCCAAACTCGACAAGATCGCCAAGCAGGGCGCCATCCTTGCGACGAATACGTCGGCGCTCAACATCGATGAAATCGCAACCGCCGTTTCGCGGCCGGAAGCTGTCATCGGTCTCCACTTCTTCTCGCCCGCCAACGTCATGCGTCTGCTGGAAGTCGTCCGCGCAGACAAGACGTCGAAGCCGGTCATCGCCACCTCCATGGCCATCGCCAAGAAGATCGGCAAGATCGCAGCGCTCGTCGGCGTTTGCCCCGGCTTCGTCGGTAATCGCATCCTCGCCCAGCGCCAGCGCGAAGCTCAGAAGCTCATCATGGAAGGCGCCATGCCCTGGGATGTGGACCGCGTTCTCTATGACTTCGGTCTGCCCATGGGTCCCTTCGCCATGTCCGACCTCGCCGGTCTCGATATCGGCTGGTCGAAAGAAACCTCCAAGGGTGAAACCATTCGCGACCGCCTCTGCGAAATGGACCGCCGCGGCCAGAAGACCGGTGCGGGCTACTATGACTATGACGAGAACCGCAAGGCCATCCCGTCGAAGATCACCGAAGAGCTCATCCTCGAATTTGCCGCCAAGAAGGGCATCAACCGCCGCAAGATTTCCGACGAGGAAATTCTGGAACGCTGCGTCTATCCGATGATCAACGAAGGCGCCAAAATTCTGGAAGAAGGCAAGGCGATCCGTGCTTCCGACATCGATATCGTCTGGATCAACGGCTACGGCTGGCCGGTCTATCGCGGCGGCCCGATGTTCTATGGCGACACTGTCGGTCTCGACAAGGTGCTGGCCAAGATGAAGGAATTCCAGGCCCAGATGGGCGACGACTTCAAACCCGCGGCACTACTCGAAAAGCTCGTTGCCGAAGGCAAGGGTTTCAAGGACCTAAAGTAACCGGCACACCGGTTTACACAGAAAGGGGCAGTCATTGACTGCCCCTTTTTATTTTCTCATTGTTCTGCCATCGCGAAATTCGACGGGAGCCTACAAATGACCATTCGCCTTTACGATCTTGTCGCTGCCAATGGACGCGCCCTGAGCCCTTTCGTCTGGCGGATCAAATTTGCGCTTGCGCACAAAACACTGGATTTCGAAACCGTCCCCGTCGGCTTCACCGAGATCCCGAAACTTTGCGACAGCAAATACAAGACCGTCCCCATCATCGAAGATGGTGATACGACCGTCTGCGACAGCTGGGCCATCGCCGATTATCTCGATGCGACATACCCCGACAACCCAAAGCTCTTTTCATCGCCACAAGAGCGAGCCATGTGCCGCTTCTTCGACAGTTGGTACGGCCTTGAAATCATGAATCGCATGTTCTCGATCAACGTGCTCGATATTCACAATCATGCGCGGGAAGAAGACCAACCCTATTTCCGCAAGAGCCGCGAGGCTCGCCTCGGCGGCAAAACGCTGGAGCAATTCGTGGAGGGGCGCGAAGCACGCATTCCTGAACTCGATCGCGCCCTTCGCCCCATGCGCGCCGCACTTGCATCCGCTCCATTCCTCGGAGGCGACCGGCCCAATTACGCCGATTACATCGCTCTCGGCGGCTTTCTCTGGGTGGGCGCTATTTGCACAACGCCATTGCTCGCGACAGATGATAAGTTGAACGAATGGCTCGATCGCGGTTTCAGCCTCTACAACAATCTGGGCAAAGTAGACCGCTATCCCCTGTCCGCCTAACGACTCTGTTAGACAACACTTAGTTTACGCCACGCCCCAATGTCGCCCTTCTCAGTTTGCTACTGGGCGCGCAGCGCCGGGCGTTTCCATTTCTATGAAGCTAGACCCAATTTCCAAAAAGCAAATTGGAAACTGAAGGGAATGCAAAAGTAGTTGCCATTCAACCAGCGCTAGTTTCTACGCAACGCTTCCAGCAACGATGATCTGGCATAGCCATCGGCTGCCAGTCCGAACTTCTTCTGGTAGGCTCGGATCGCCTTTCGGGAATTATATCCAATGATCCCATCAGGCTTGCCGGTATCAAATCCCTTCGCGTTCAACAGCGTCTGAAGCTCCACTCGTTCAGCGCGCGTAAGCGGACGTTCATCGAGCGGCCAGGAACCCTTGATCACTCCCTCACCGCGAAAACGATCCGACAACAGGCTGACAGCCAAGGCGTAGGAGGTGGAGGCATTATATGCGAGAATTGCCCTGAAGTTCTGCATCACAAGAAAGGCCGGGCCCTTGTGACCGGCGGGTAAAAGAAGAGACGCTGCGGCCTCTCTATCCCGGTGCGCAAAGTCATGACCGTCAGCACGCTTGACGCCCAGCTTTTGCCACGCAGCAATCGACTTCTTCTCCGACATGTCGGCAAGCGCGTAGTCAAAGCGAACCGGCAAGGTCACCTCATAGCCCCAGCGTTCACCGGGCTTCCAGCCCGACACTTCGAGATAGTGAGCCGTCGAGGCAAGCGTGTCGGGAAGCGATGTCCAGATATCGCGGCGACCGTCTCCATCAAAATCAATCGCATGAGCCAGATAGGTCGTCGGAATAAATTGCGTCTGCCCCATTGCCCCCGCCCAGGAACCCAGCAACCCATCCGGTCCGACATCGCCTGCCTGAATGATTTTCAGAGCGGCAATCAATTGTGTCCGGCCAAAATCAGGACGGCGCCCCTCGAAAGCCAAGGTGGCAAGCGAGCGCACAACCCTCTGCGATCCCATATAATCGCCGAAATTTGACTCCAGCCCCCAGATGGCAACAACGATATGGCGATCAACGCCATAGGCCTTCTCCAGACGGTCCAGCAATTTCCGATGTTCGACCAACAAGGTCTTGCCGCGGGCTACGCGCTTATCAGATAGCGCCCCGTTGAGATATTCCCAGACGGGCTTGACGAATTCAGGCTGATTCTGATCTGCGGCCACGACGTCAGGGTCAGGGGTAACACCTGCCATCGCGCGATCAAAAGTCTTCTCCGTAATACCTGCCTTCAGTGCATCGCCCCGAAAAGCCGTCAACCAATCGGCAAAGGCTTCGTCTTCTTCGTGATGACCAACGGGCGGCGCCATCGGCGTACGGGTTTCATTGATGCGGGCGTCAGCGCAGCCAGCAAAAATCAAGGTGACAAAGACAACGCTGCTCCCGGCGACCAATCGCCGCCAGAATGCACGACCCGAAAATTGCCTCATAATGCGCGGCGCTCCAACTCAGACATGTCGAAAGGCTATCACGCCTTGCCGGAAATCGCATAGGGCGCGCAGAGGGCCCTCGCAAATTCCTTAATTCGCTCCAACCCGACCAACAGCCAACCCACCAACCTCAAGGAGCGTCGTACCAACCACCGGCGGGCCGGATAACAGCGAAGAAACATCCACCGTGTCCGGCCCATAGTTGAAAATGAACTGATACCCCCCGCGCCGACGCATACGAACTCCCCGGGGCAATTCATCAGCTCCAAGCCCTGCCTCGCGAACCAGACGCGTCAGCAACTTCTTCAGAAACCCAGCATCGGGAAACCCTGCCAGATAATAAGCTCCGCCATTCCTCGTTAAAGCCGGATGGCCATCCTCCGACGTGACAACCACTTCTGCTGAGTCAGCCGTCACAAACTCTCGCCAACGATCAAACGAGAAGCTCTCATTCTCATAGGTGACCGGTACAGCCGCGCCTTTGCGAAAGCTCTCAGCCCGGGTGATACGGATACCAAGACGTTCGGCCAGTGGGCCCGGCGCAAGATTATCTGGAATCCTGTGTGACTTCGTCCGACTCCCACCGCGAGGCATCACCAGCAACAGGCCTCGGTAGTAGTCAATCGCGCGAACCAGCTCGTCAGGCACATGGGGCATGGAGGGCATGATTACTAACGAATAGGAAGCCAGATCACTCTTCGGCCCAACAATATCGATATCGAGACCGAGCTCCCTCAGCGCCCGATAGATCGCAAAGGCCTGTTCGATATAGGAGAAGTTCTGGCCCTGAGGTTGAGTCCTCAAGAACCATTGGGCTTCATAGGAATAGACGATTGCCACCTTGGCGGGTGCAGCCTTGCCCAGCGCCCCGAGCACAGCAAGATCGTGCGACAATGTTTTGACCTCGTGAAAGGCGCGGTCCGGTTGGTTGTCCGGCAGGTTCAATCCCGCGTGAAATTGCTCCTGCGCAAAGGGCGCCTGCCGCCAGCGGAAATAAGCGACCATCTCCGCGCCGTGGGCAAAGCCCTCCATTCCCCATAGCCGAACAAGGCCCGGCAGAGCATCCGTGTTATAGGCTGCCCAGTTCACGGGGCCGGGTTGTTGTTCCATGATGCCAAAGCGGCCACGGCCTGTTCCCCGATAGAGATCGTGATGAAAGGCCTGTAAGTCGGGATCACCCGTTCGCGCATATGCAGCTTTGTGAGCCGGATCGCCGGGAAAGACATCGAGACTTCCCAGTGGGTATGAATCCCAAGTCGCGATATCCATATCTTCCATGACGTCGTAGTGATCAAAATCAACATGGAAGGTCATGAAGTTGTGCAGAATATCACGACCGGGTGACATGGCCCGAATGAGCTCGGTCTGCACTTGATTGAACGCACGGACCTGATCAGACGAATAGCGCTCGAAATCTGCGCGATGCGAAGGATTGGTCTCTGTCACCGCTCCACTCGGCAAATCGATCTCGCCAAAGCTCCGGTATTCCATACTCCAGAAAACATTACCCCAGGCATCATTCAGAACCTCGATCCGGCCATAGCGCCCCTCAAGCCAGTGACGGAACCCGGTACGCGCACTATGCGAATAGGATCGAACGGTATTGTGGCACCCATATTCATTGTCGGTCTGCCAGGCCACTATGCCGGGATGCCGCCCGAACCGCTCAGCCAGAGCGCCAACGATCCGCGCGCACTCGCGCCGATAGCCGATATGCGAAAAACAATAATGCCTGCGGGAGCCAAATCCACGTGACCGCCCATGATGATCAACAGCGAGCATGTCAGGCATTGAATCGACAAGCCATTTGGGTGGCGTTGCCGTCGGTGTCCCCAGAATGACTCCAAGACCCTCGGCATGCAGCACATCGATAGCGCGGCCCAACCAGTCGAAGTCATAGCGTCCGGGCTCCGGCTCTAGTCGCGACCAGGCAAACTCCCCGATACGAACCCGTTTGATCCCGACCTCGCGCATCCGCCGCGCATCGTCGGCCCACATCTCCTCCGGCCAATGTTCGGGATAATAGCAAACCCCGATCGTGACATCGCTCATTTGGTCATCTCCCCGATCTCCCTCATGAACGTTGGCCGGAATTGACGGACCGCGCAAGCTGGACAATGCTTGGCCCCGGAAAAATCTGGGGGAAAGCTCTTGACGAAAATCTGTTTGCTCGGGGCCGGCAGCACGGTCTTCATGAAAAATCTTGTCGGCGACATTCTATTGAACGATATCTTCGCCGATTGCCACATTGCACTGCATGACATCGATGAGGCGCGCCTCAAGACCTCGCGCATCGTTGCCGACAAAATTGCCTCCTCCCTTGGAGTCACACCACATATCTCAGCTACCACGGATCGCCGCGAAGCGCTGAAGGATGCCGATTTCGTCATCCTCATGATTCAGGTTGCAGGCTACAAGCCGGGCACGGTCATCGACTTTGAAATCCCCAAGAAATTCGGGTTGCGCCAGACCATCGCCGACACGCTCGGCATCGGCGGCATCATGCGTGGACTGCGAACAGTGCCCGTGCTCCTCGACATCGCCAACGATATGCGCGACCTCTGCCCCAAGGCTTTGATGCTGCAATATGTGAACCCCATGGCGATCAACTGCTGGGCGCTCGCAAAACTGGCTCCCGACATCGCCCATGTGGGCCTCTGCCATTCCGTGCAGGGAACGGCCTATGAGCTGTCTCAGGACCTCGGCGTCAACTACAAGGACATTCGCTATCAATGCGCAGGCATCAACCACATGTCATTCTACACGCGCTTTGAGAAGCTGAACGCAGACGGCACGCGGGAAGACCTCTATCCCCGGCTGAAACAAATCGCAGAGGAAGGCGCGGAACCAGCGGCCAACAAGGTACGCTACGAAATCCTGAAACGAACCGGCTATTTCGTCACCGAGTCGAGCGAACATTTTGCTGAATATGTGCCCTGGTTCATCAAGCGTGACCGACCGGACCTGATCGATCAGTTCAACATTCCGCTCGATGAATATATCCGACGTTGCGAAGAACAAATTGCTGCCTGGGACGCACAGGAACGCGAACTGACAAGCGCCAACCGAATCGACGTTAACTTCTCAGGAGAATATGGCGCACGCATCCTGCGCGCCATCGTCACGGGACGCCCCACGACGATCAACGGCAACGTCCCCAATCATGGTCTGATCGACAATCTGCCCGATGGCGCCTGTGTAGAAGTTCCCTGTCTTATCGACAGCAATGGCGTCACGCCGACACGCGTCGGCGCGCTGCCACCTCACCTCACCGCCTTGATGCAGACGAATATCAACGTTCAGGCTCTGACCGTCGAGGCGCTAGCGACCGGAAAGCGGGAACATATCTACCACGCAGCCATGCTGGACCCGCATGTTGCCGCCGAACTGTCGCTCGATCAGATTTGGCAAATGGTGGACGAACTCATCGAAGCCCATGGAGACTGGCTACCGAAGTTCAACTAGCCGCTAGATTCGAATGAAGAAAACGTCAGCCTGCAACAGACGCCCCGTCGATTTCTCCCTGAAGCCATTGCAGAAGGCAAAGATCGAAAAGCCCTGAGCCAGGATCTGGGAAATGATGTCGAAGGCAAGTGTCTCGCCGCTGTAAAGCTCGACGAAGGCGACCTCGACCTGCAGGCCGATAACCTGGGACATAATGCCAGTTGCACCGTCCAGCACGTTCTTCTCGTACCCTTGTGTATCGATCTTCAGATAAATGCGGTCATCAGGCTTGATGTAGCTCTTAGCGATGTCATCAAGGCGGAAGACATCGACAGTCTCCTGGCCACAATAAGCCGTATCAGGAGCAGCCTTGAGATTGGTGTCATTCATTCCGCGCAAGGACGAGGCGCCTGAAAAGCCCGAAATGTTGATCGTCGAACTGCCCTTCTCATCGCCGATGGCACAACGTGGCGCGATCTGCCACCGCGCATTGTCTTTGGCTTTGGCCTCCATAAGAGCATGTGCTTCAGACAGAGGTTCGAAGGAGACGACCTTGTGCTGTCCGGGGCTCGAGAGCGCATCGTGAGCAAACTGTCCCTCGTTACCCCCAACATCAAAGACCAGCGACGGCTTCACCTTCATCAGCAGCTGCCGTGTCAACGCCTCTGCACTTGAACTCCGCCTGATACGGAGAAGGTCATATCCCAATGCCCAGGCAATACGCCGACGAAGTTTCATTTAAAGTTCCCTTTTGAAGTCGGCGCAATCCTAAGGACCTTCCGATAGACTGAGAAGAGGACAATAGTGCGCGTTTGCCCGTTTTACATCTGGACGACCCAACTCGACGGATTTGCCGCTGCCACGCCCATAATCATGCCCGTCAATTCAGCGGGATGCACCAGCGCGACGACGCAGCCACCAAATCCTGCGCCCGTCAACCTGGCACCGACGGCCCCATGGGCGAGAGCGCTTTCCACCAACCGGTCGAGGGCCGGGGTAGAAACCTCGTAGTCTCTGGCCAATGACCAATGACTTTCCGTCATCAACCTTCCAAACCCAGCGACATCCCCCGTCTGAAGGGCCTCGACAGCCGCGAGAACCCGCAAATTCTCGTTCACCACATGTCGCGCACGCTTGCACAACTCAGGATTGTCCAAACCGGCCTCGACCATCTCAAGCGTAGCGTCGCGCAGTGCCAAAACGCCCAGCGCTTCGGCGGCCTTCTCAACCGCGGCCCGGCGCTGGTTATAAGCTCCTTCAACGAGCTTACGTTCCTGACCGCAATGCAGGACTACAAAATGGAACCCACGCGGCACGCCTACCCGACGGCCCTTGTTGATCCGGCAATCGAGAAGCAACGCCTGACCGGGACGTCCGACAGCACAAGCCATCTGGTCGAGGATTCCACATTGCAATCCACAGTAATCGTTTTCCGCCCGTTGCGCGAGACGAGCAATTTCCGAGTCCGGCAACTCCGTTCCGACAAAGGCCAGACAGGCACGAATGACAGCCACCTCCAGAGCGGCTGATGACGACACTCCTGCGCCTTGCGGAACAGTGGAACGAACGAGAACATTCAATGGCGGCACGTCAATACCCGCCTCTTGCAAAATTTTGATGGGGCCAGCGACATAGTCTGTCCAGTTGCCCTGCGCCGAGGCGGCTGGATCAAACGCCCTCATCTCGTCATTCGACAGACTGAAGGCAGAAAATTCGTCCGATGCCGCCACGGCGACTTCTGTCATCAAATTGAGCGGCATGGGCAGACAGAACCCGTCTGCATAATCCGTATGGTCCCCAATCAGATTGACGCGACCGGGCGCGCTCGCCACGACCGGTTCGACATCGCCAAACACGCGGACAAAGGCCTCTTTCATGACAGCGCTTCGCGCAATCTCTGCGCGGCCTCTTCCGGCGAAACATCGACCAGAAAGACGCCCGACCCCTGCTCCACGCCAGCCAGATATTTGAGCTTCCCCTTATCCCGCCTGAACGGACGAATCTCGATTGTCATGTGAAACGTATCTTCAAACCCGGCCGGAGCGGTCTGAACACCCATGATGTAAGGCATGGGACTGTCAAATAGCGCATCAAGACGCCGGACCGCATCTCCCAACATACGCGCCAACGCCTTCCGCTCAGCCTCATCAAGCATATTGGGTGAGGCCACCCGGCGCTTTGGGGCAAGCCATATCTCGTAAGGATACATGGCGAAGGGGGGCACAAACGAAAGAGCGGCATCGTCGTCAAGCAGCTTGAGTGACGGATCAAGCCCAGCCACAACATCTGCGATGACAGGACCAGCGGCTTGAACCTCCGCAGCACGTAACAACTGGGCGGGTACAAATGGAAAGGCGTAAATTTGCCCATGTGGATGGTGCAGCGTGACGCCGATCTCCTCGCCACGATTTTCAAACGGCATGATCGAAGGATAGCCCATGCCGCGCAGCGTCTTTACGCGATCGCCCCAGACCTCCATCAGCAGGCCAAGCCGCTCGTCTGACAAGGTGCCAAGATTGGCTTTATGGTCCGGCGAATAAATGACGACCTCACAACGGCCATTCGCTTCGGCCTCTGCGCCAACTTCTATCGGTGCCAGAGGCACAGCGGCGCCAGCAAGTGCAGGGAAACGATTTTCAAAGACAGCAATCTCAAAATCGGTGAAAGGCACTTCACCACTTACATCTCCACGTGCAACACACAAGGGACACTCATCCGCCTGAGGCAGAAATGTTCGACCCTGGCGCGCCGCGGCATAAACGACCCATTCCTGACGCAATGGATGCCAGCGCAGGTGGGGAGATTTCCCGCGTTTCATTTCCTGTTCAGCGACAGGCGCGGCGACGTGAGGCGAGCGACCATATAGCAGCAATTCGCGCCCATCGGGTTTCACATGACGATGAACGTGAAGGGACATACGATTTCAGCTGTTCATTTTTTCGACGGTCTGAGTCGTACTGAAACCGGGCACCAGATCGACAATCTCAACGCTGCCGCCGTAGGACCGCACGAATTCAGCACCGACAATGGTTTCAACCGTGTAGTCCCCGCCCTTGATCAGCACATCCGGACGTAACATCTCAATCAACTTTGCCGGCGTATCTTCCTCAAACATGACCACCAGATCGACATTCGCAAGCGAGGCCAGAACGGTCGCGCGCGCAATGTCCGGCTGGATCGGTCGGGTCGGACCTTTCAAACGCGAGACGGAAGCATCGCTGTTGAGCCCGACAACCAGCCGATCACAAAGCGCTCGCGCCTGCCCCAGAAGGGCGACATGTCCCGGGTGCAAAAGATCGAAACAACCATTGGTAAAGCCAACCCTCAAACCCTTGTGACGCCAACCTGCGACAATATCTTGCGCGGCGTGCTGAACGGCAACCTTGTTCTCCAGCGAAGCCAACGCGCGGTCGCGCAGCTTTGCACTCAACTCATCGCGATAGACCACCGCCGTTCCCACCTTACCGACAACGAGCCCGGCCGCGACATTGGCAAGGCCTGCCGCATCGACAAGCGATAAACCTGCCGCCAAAGCCGCCGCGAGCGTTGAAACGACCGTATCGCCTGCCCCCGAAACATCGAAAACCTCTCGCGCTTCGGCAGGCAGATGAGTGACGGCGGTTTCGCCATCCACGACGCTCATACCGTGCTGACTGCGTGTCACAAGAACAGAAGATATGCCAAACTGCGATATCAATACGCGCGCGCTGTCGACAATGGACGCGTCATCGGCAAGAACGACGCCTGTCGCCTCCGACAATTCACGGCGGTTCGGCGTGACAACATTGGCGCCGCT
>Ga0098040_1000714_pt1 | contig 14958 bp, 25 predicted proteins | sample 7_EtaG_FD_75065 | JGI IMG/M metagenome (GOLD analysis project Ga0098040, IMG submission 75065) | Marine viral communities from the Subarctic Pacific Ocean - 7_ETSP_OMZ_AT15161 metaG | ecosystem: Environmental > Aquatic > Marine > Oceanic | place: Pacific Ocean | collected 2015-01-08
ATCATAAAGACGATTGACTTGTTCAACCATAAAAGGATATGGAATAGCCTCCAAATACTTTACATTATGACCATCTGGATCACTGGGTGTCTCGCAAAGGGTTCCATCAATATCAAAACAATACTTCATGATTTTTTAGTACATGCAAAGAAATAAGAATAAGTTTTAACATATCCACTTCCATCATCTCTGAAATGAGCATTGAAATCATAATTGATAACATTAAAATACTGCCCAAGATAATCCATCCATTTTTGTGTAGGCCAAATGAGTTTATGTAACTGATAAACCTTACCATCTGGATTGAACTTTGGATGCTCTGGGTGGTATCCTTTCTCATCTTTAATGTCAGGACATAATGCTATACTACCACAGAAAACTCCAGTATCAGCAAGATGCTTATCAACAGTAGTAAAGAAAGTATCCAATTCTGGTTCATTAAAATGTTCTATAACTTCCCAACAAGTAATAACATCAAATGGAACTACACCTCCATCTGGATGCTCTACAGAAAAATCCTTAGAAAGATCTGCATTGTTTAAAACTTCTTTATTCTTTCCACTTGACCAAGACTCTTGCTTATAAACTCCAACACTACCATCAACCCCAATACAGATATCAGTTTCTTTCTGATCATTTACATCCAGAATAAGATGACCACCTGCACATCCAAGATCCATCCAATTTATTTTCTCATCTTCTTCTAAAGGAAAACGATCTATGATCTCTCTAATAAGAGGAAGGTCTGTGAAGTAATCACAACCAGCACCTGTTTCATTCTCAAGTGGTTTCAACTCAAAATTACTTTCATCTGTAAATTCATCCATATGAATTTGACAGTCTTCTGCATGTAAAGAAAACTTGTTTTCCGTTTTAAAAACAACTTTAGTCATTTAATAACTCCATGTAAGAAAATTTGATGTACACATTCAACTACTCCATAATCACTACTTGCAATATGATAATTCCATAATGCATTACTTGCTTCACCTCTTATGGTATTATCTGATTCAAAACCAGTCAATACACCATAAGGAACTTCATTATCTTCACACCAGTCAACACATTTTAACATGTTGGGTGACTCTCCACCAGAACTCATAATAATAACAAGAGTATCTTTCTCTACATAATACTCTAAAAACTTTTGGTATGCATATTCATATCCAAAATCATTAGTAAGCATAGTGATCATAGAAGGATCAGAAAGAATAGAAACTTTCTTATTATGAAACTTCATAAAATCCTGAGAGATATGAGAAGCAACAGAATTACTTCCACCATTACCCAAGATAATTATCCTATTATGAGTATAGAATGCTTTCTGGAATTTGAAGAACTCAACTTCCATATGAGCAGATTTTAGAGTTTTGATGTATTCATCAAATGGATTGTCCATAAACCCCTTTTGGTTCCACACCTATTTTAACACAATGATACGGAAGTTTCAAGCAGCCCTTTTCAGAAAATGTTAGAAAGAAACCACCATTCCCTGCACCACAGAGTTTATGAGCACACACAGTATCATTCTTTTCTAATATAGAATCAATCTCACGAATGGTATTATTCTCCACAATCGTTGAAGATGTCTTTTTCTTTTGATGCCAACTCTTACCTATCATATACAAGAACTTCTCATGATCACCAGACATAAGAATCTCATATGCTTTATCTGCGGTCTCTAAAAGTGGTTTAACTTTATCTAAGTTTTCTGTAATGTTTTTGAGGATTCCTTTTGAGTTCCTTGTAATACCAGTAAACACAAGATGAGTATCATAGCGTTCAAATATATCAGTAGATAGAAACTCATATGTAACAGAGTTATCCCCCATAAAATTAATCCTTTTAAAACCCCCAACACCGCAACCATATGGGTCTTGATACCCACAATAAGGGTTGTAAATCCTTTCCAACTTATATGCAAGTTTGCAAGCATCATTATCCGTAATTGATGTACCCAAAAATAAACAACAAGCCTTGATCAGACTAATTGTATATGATGAGGAAGAAGCAAGACCACTACCTTGTGAGAATGCATCACTAGTAAGAGTTACCTGTACTGGTGGCATATTATAATGTTGTAGTACAGTTCTTACAACCTCATTCTGTATCTCATCAACTGTAGAAACTTCTTCTCTCTTTGAGTAATTTATAATATACTTGTGCTTTTCTTTATTAAGTCCAATCTTATCCTGACTAATAGTAACATAAGTTTTGAGATTAGAAGTAAAACTAATCACAGAACCTCTACCGTACTTCTCAACAAAGTAAGGATTATCTGTGGATCCCCCAAATAGGGAGACCCTCAAAGGACATGATGCAATATACATTAACTATACTTCTTCAAATAATTTTGTTTTGAATAATACTCTTTGAGTTCTTGTTGCGAATACTTTTCTAAAGTTTTCCACAACCCCCAATTATGATCCCAATAGGGATGTTGAGTCATAGAATTTGGATAAGAGTTCATCCCTCTAAAATGCTCCAAATGACAGATATAATTATCAACCCTATGGACTCTATAACCCAAGGTCTTAAATCGATGTGCTCTTTCATAATCATCAGGTGCTGACCCCATGAAATTCTCATTCTCCATTCCTCCTTCAAAATATATATCTCGGTTTAGGAATTGTACCCAACCGAATCCAGCATTATCATTATAGGACTTCTCTTTAAGAATGTCAAAATTAAAGTCATTATTTAAGAAATCTGTTACCATTTGATCGTCACAGAAAATCTTATATTGATATGGTCCTTCACCATATGGATAAATCATATCACTTTCGTTATCCATTATTCTTCTATATGATTCCTCATATGATTCTAATGGGAATACAACATCACAATCATAATTAACCACAACTTTAGTTTTAGTTAAAACCAACATCTCATTAAGAATCTTTTCTCTCAAAAATAAAGATTCATGTGACTTCTCAAAAATATGATTAATACAAGATACATCTCCACAAAACTCTTTTATTTGTGGCAATGCTTCAGATTCAAATCGTGACTCGGTATCTACTTCCTTTACTATTATATTAGTATCGAAGTTGGATATAATATAACAGAATACAGTGATAATATTCCTAAGTCGATCAGTAGATTCAATCCTAATAGGAATAATAAAAGTACAATCTTTTAAATCTTTTTTCATACTACTTCCCAAGACTCTGGATAAAGATCTTTAGTATCATTGCTCTCCTTCAACTCATCACCAAACCATCTACTTGGTGCAACAACTTTCTTACTCTTTGCTAACCATGCTCCCCACCAAGAGAATGACGAATTAGCAATAATATGGCCACTGCACATACTCATCAAACATAGATCAACATAATTACTATTACCATCTGCAATCATAAATCTATCATCAGCAAACAATATTTCATCATGACACCATAATGGATCATCTGAGAAAACTAAAACTGTTTCATCTGGAAAATGTTTCAATGCTCTTTCATAATAACTCAATGGTTGATTATAATGTCGTGCAGAGTTTCTTAAGAAATCTCCTCTGCGAACATGGAGTGCGATAGGATTCTCTACACCACTCATCATCTCTTTACACGGTTCTACAATCTCATCATGAAACGTAAAGTCTTCTCTAATACTTGATTCTATATGTTTAAACCATTTCTCAGATTGAAAGTATCCTGCTAATGAAATTTCATCAGGACATAAATTCAAAAGTTCTTGATCAAAATGATAATGTTTTTCTTGTACAACAGGTGCTACACCATTGTGAAGTATACCAACCTTTCTTAAATTCTGTAACTTGAAACAATCAAATAATTCTATTCTCAATTTATTTCCTATTCCATCATCAAAAATTTCATTATGATTTGGAATGCACCATTCATATCCTTTATTAGCAGCAATACCTCTTGTAGCCGCATATTGGAACATTTGGTTTCCCAGTTGTCCCATCTTACCAAGGTAATTAAATGCTAACACTATCTAACCTCCGTTTAACATAATCTTGTTTTTGATAATACTTTACGTATTGTTCTGGTGTCTGTGTTTGTAACCAGTGCCAGAGTTGAACATTCTCTTTCCATAACGGATTGGAGAACCATGAGTCATTCGATCTAGAATGCTCTAGATGATACACATAATCATCTATACGGGTTACTCTATTTCCAAGGTAATTTAATCTATAATAGAGTTCACAATCTTCTGGGCCCCATGCATGAAAATTTTCATTCATCATAAAAGACTTTAGATAATTCTTCCTTCTAATAAACTGACACCAACCTATAGTAGAGTTATTAATTGTAGCATACTTATCTAGATGTGTCACATCCATATCTGAATCTATAAACGATTCAAAAGTTTCAGGTGAATATGTAATTGCTTTCTGATAAACACCACATCCATATGGATAAACAGCATCAGTTTGATTTCTAATGATCATTTCGTATGCTAAATCGTAAGATGTCTTCGGAAACAAGGCATCAACGTCATAATTACATACAACTTCCGTGTCGGATCTTACTATTAGGTCATTCAGTATTTTAGTTTTATGGAAAAAAGAAGACTTCTGCTCCTCAAAATGGTACTCCAACCTATCAGATACATCACTAAACCTTTCATTAAGAGAAGGTAGTACATGATTATGAAAATTCTGAACCTTATCACATTCCTGAACAGATACTTTCGCATCAAAATGATGTAAAAGATAAGTCAATATAGTTGTTAAATTTCTAACTCTATCCTTAGATTCAATTTTTACTGGAATTAAAAATGTTAGATTCATTATTCAGGAGCAACTGGTGTGGGATCATTATGAACTTTAATCCATCGATCAGGAATATGATCACTCATATCTAAATGTGAACAAGCAGGACCATACCAAGGATCAGGAACAATTATTTTACCAACATTATTTTGTAACCATGCACCCCACCAACTCAAAGAACTATTTGCAGTTATTCCACCACTACACAATGACATCAAACAAAGATCAACATATGGAATACTAGCACCATCCTCAAACTCATCATAAGAAGAATCAGAAAATAAAAATCTATCCCCTTGAAGCCAATCCTGTTTCTTACACCAATCAATTGTATCTGATACAACTATAACATTTTTAGATTGATCAAAATGAGTCAGTGCTTCTAAGTAATATTCTTTCTTACATAATGGATGAGTCTCTTGTAGCATTTGGTAAGACCACTTCTCACCTCTACGTCCAGTAACATTTGGATTACCTCTACGAACATGAAGAAATATACAATCACCTACACTATCAATAAATTTTTGACACGGTTCTAGATACTCTTTTCTAAAAGTTAAATCTTTTCTCAACTCACTATCAATGTGCTCAAAATATTTTTCCGTTTGAAATATTCCAGAATAATTTGTATTGTCAATGCATGATTCAAAAATACTTGGATCAAATGCAGTATCACGATACTCGAATGTTTGATATCCTGTCTCTCCAGTTTTTTTACATCCACTCAATTCAAAGCAATCGAATAATCCATAATTATCATAACGATCTGCTTCTGGGCCAGGAATGATCCAATCAAGATTACACTTTGCAGCAGCACCACGAATAAATGCATACTGAAATATTTGATTTCCCAATCTACCTTCATTCCCCAATCCATTAAAAGAAATTGCCATTACTTATTCCATCCTTTAATAACCCACCTATCGGGTATGATATCAGAAGTATCAAGGTGAGTCATTGAGGTTCCAAACCATTTCTTAGAATCTGGAGCAATGACTTTTCCACGATCATTCTGCAACCAAGCACCCCACCATGAGAATGAACTATTTGCTATTATAGCACCAGAACATAAAGACATCAAGCATAGATCTACTTGTGGTAATAATGTATTCTGCATCTTTCCGAGACCATCCATACTCACATAATCATATCTCTGAATATTTTCATTAAACATAAATCTATCTTGCTTAAAATATTCCTGAGATTTACACCATTCCAAATCATCAGTAAAAACAAAACACGGAGTATCTTCTGGAAACTCTTTAAGACATTCTTCAAAATATGATACAGGAAGTATGGGATGATTTTCACTATTCGTTACATAATCAGTGCGACGAACATGAAGAAAGATAGGAGGTTTATCTAACGATTCAATATACTCCTTACATGGTTCCAAATACCCTTTCTTAAAAATAAAGTCTGCACGTATCTGATCAGAGATGTGATCAAAATATTTTTCTGTTTGAAAGAATCCATCTAAACTAACACCATCAGGACATTGTTTAAAGAACTCTTCAATAAAACAATGATCATCCTCTGATGCAACTTGGCCATCTATAAATCCAATATTCTTTTTCTCAACATTGGTCATTTCAAAAGTTTCAAAAAGACCATAGTTGGCAGAGTGATCATAATTCTCTGGTGGTATTACCCAATTAAAACCTCTCTTATCAGCAATTCCTCTAAGTGCTGCATACTGGAACATCTGGTTACCCAGACGACCATTACATCCCAATCTATTGTATCCAATCATAAGTTAATCCAGTAAACTTCTTCATTAAGTTCTTCAAACACTATTCTACCATCAGCATAGTCTTTTACGCAACCATCGATTACATATATTTATATCCCCCATCTAAAAGATCTAAGCATAAACGATACTGTTGACTCTCTGTAAGAAGTGCAAAACAGAGTCCTAATCTTCCTACACCAATAACTCCAATTTTCATAATTTAAATGTAGGGATAGGACTCATTTTGTGATTGTTTTTCATATTAAATTCATCAAGTATATCAACTGCTGGTCCTCTTCTATATTCCATTGCTTCTTCTAACTGCTCATAAGATGCTCCTATCTGATCCTCATCTTTTCTACCGTCATCCCACAGTCCATCAGTTGGAATTGCATCACAGATCCTTTCATCTACTTCAAGGAACTCTCCGAGTTTCCAAACTTCCGTTTTATAAAGATCAGCAATAGGAGCAATGTCAACGCCACCGTCACCATACTTAGTGAAAAAACCAATTCCATAATCTTCTACCTTGTTACCTGTACCAACAACAATACCTCCCTTTGAACCAGCAATCTGATACAAAGTAATCATTCTGATACGTGCCTTTGTATTTGCAAGAGTTAATTCATCTGAAGTAAATTCTTTCTCACCATGCCCATGTGCATCAGACCACCACTGTAATGAATGAAGGAATTGATCATATGTAGTGGACAGTTCAACAAATACTTGGGTCACATTATCATACTTATCTGTTAATGCTTTCGCATGAATCTCAGATAGTTTACTGTTCTCATGTGTAGAATTCAAAGGCATACACACTACATATGTTGGCAATCCAGTTCTTGCACACAGTGTAGATACTACAGCAGAATCAATTCCACCAGAAACACCTATAACAAATGCTTTAATGCTATGCTGCCAATAATAATCTTTAAGCCACCTAACAATTTTATCTGCTAGATCTCCATAACTTTCAATACGTTTCATCATTCCTCCTTAATAAAAAGAACATCACCCCAATCTGGCCCATGATTAACTATTTCTGTTTCAGTGAACCCCTTGGACTCTAAAAATGATTTTAGATCATCATACATCACATTGTCAACATAGTCAGGATTCTCCCACGTTGCTTCAGTAGCGACATATTTAACATGCTTTAAAACTTCAGATGCCCCTTTCAATGCCAAAAGTTCTGCACCTTGAACATCAAGATTTAATAATTGAAAATCAGAATGTTTAAAATCATTCTCAGTTAACAAAGTATCTATAGTTATAGTTTCTACTTGTATAGTTTCTTGATGCCAAGATTCAAACCTACCCTTTGCTTTAAGTAGTGAAGAACATCCTTTATTGCCCCTCATAAAACCAGCATCAGGCCCGTAATATAAATGGAAATCAACAGTATCATGATCAGTATCACTTACTGCATATTCAAATGCATGTGACTCTATGGATGCACCAACACTAGTAAGAAAGTGTTTCATTTCTTTAAACACATCTGGATTGGGTTCTACCCAGATAACTGTCTTAGCATCCATGTCTGCATACTGCTCTACCTCTTCTCCACGATGAGCACCTACATGGATAATACCAGTTATATCATTTAGGGTTTGAAATTTACTTGACATTAATCTTCTTCACAATGTTTTTCTATAATCTCTTGAACTACTTCGCTAAAAGCATTACGCAATTCATATTCAATATCACTCTTATCTTTCTTATACCTACTGATAGTAATAGGTGGGAGTGTAAGAGTTGCAGTTATCTCCCATAATCCAAGTTCTTTATTCTTGGTTGTTTTTACATCAAGCATTTTTTTTCCTCTTTGGTACTTGTATTGTCCAAGATGACGATACCAAATCAACCATCTCAAACTGTTTCTTGTTCTTTTCAATCTCATTTAGATATGCTTCACGACCAGGTTCAGGTTGTATTTCACCATAATGAGTTCTATGTTCTGTAATAGCAGATCGCAAACCCATATAATCTAGTATAACACCATCTACCATATGATAGAGTGTATCCCAAGTAAGTGTTTCTCTTAACTGAGTTGCAATCTTATCAACATCATTTTCATCAAGATACTCGCCAGTTGCTACTGCTTTTGAGTAATCTTCATATTGAGTTAATAGTTTTGCTCTGATCTCTACCAACTCATTAAGGTTGATAGTAATCTTCACATCATCATAAATTGCCATTACTCGTCATCCCTCATTGGAAATAATTCTCATAAAGATAGTCTTCCGCAACTGGAAGATTGTTGGCCCGTTCAAAGTTTTCTTTGACTGCATCTATTTTAGAATAATATACCTCTTCTGTCAAGGTGGATAAATCAAAATTGTCATCCAAGAATATAATACCATCTTCATTAAAGTATTGTGTTACTCCTCTAGCACCATAGAATATAGGAATAGTACCACAAGCAAAACAATCAGTTAGTTTTTCTGTGAAGTAAGTATCATAAACGGCATTCTCAATTCCAACAGAGAACATATAATCTTTTAATCCATCCTCCTTACAAGATATATCATTAAAACCTCTACCATAAAAATCCAACTTATCCCTAAACTTATCAACAAAAGAAAGTCTTTTCATGTGACCTTCACACATCCTTTTATTAGATGCAATCATTGAAACTAATTTAGACTTCTCATAAACCTTTCTATCTACTATCCAAGGTGCAGCATTACTTATACAATAAGATACCTTTTCATGCTTTGCACAAAACTCTTCATCACAACTAAAAACTCCATCAACTCTAGATGCAACGAAATCATAATTAGTATCTACCCATTCATAAAATTGAGGAATAATTTGTTTAGACTCCAACAACCAAATATATTTTGGTTTACCAGTAGTATCATTTATAGCATCTAATGCTCTTTGGCTTATGTAAATGTTTGCATCACCAGAACCATCATAAACCCATTCTACAAATTTAGGAAAATTTTTATCAGAAGTAGATGGTTCTAGTTTGTCATTACAATAAGCATTAAACTTGAACTTGGTCATAATCATTCCTCATTGCATTAAATACTTTTTCAATCCCTTCCTGAAGACTGGTCTTTGGTATCCACCAATCAGTTATATAATTATTTGCTTCATTCCTTTTATCCATCTGGACACTATCCTTTGTAGTGCCTGGTATAATTTTAACATCCAATCTATCAATCTTATTAAACTGTCCCTGAATCATAGCAGCAACATCTTTAATTGTAGTAGAACTAAATGATGTAATATGAAGTGGGTCTGTTGATTTAAATTTATCATAGTTACTCATAACTGCTTCCAATCCTTCACAGCAATCTTCAGCATATAAGAACTGTCTTTCTTCTGTACCATCAGTCAGCATCTCAAACTCAGTCTCTTCAAATCCTCTACGGATAAAGTCAGTAATGACATGGGCCTTCTCCATGTCATTCTCTATCCCATATACATTCCAGAACTTAACAATCAAACCACCAAGTGTTTCAGTATAAAGTTCCCCTACCCTCTTAAGAGTTCCATATGGAGAATGACTCATGTTACTCATCTGAGATGACGCAAATACAAATGGTACTTCATACTTTTGAAGAAGACCAAAGACATTTGCCATCAACCTCGTATTATTATTCACAAAATCAAAGGTGTTTTGATACTTCTTAAGGTACCTAGAACCACCAACATCAAATGCAAGAAAGAATACAAAGTCGGATGTCATTATTGCAGCAGTAAGATCTGGATTAGGAATAGTCCTCATATCCTCATTCTCACCATTGGTGATATCGAACTCACGAACATCATAATCTTTCTTACGAAGATAGTCAGTAAGGTATGCTCCAATCTGTCCAGAAGATCCAAGAATAGTAACTTTCATTGTTTAAATTAATTCAACTGTGTGCTTAGAACCGAAATTGACAATACCTGTTCCACTCATATGTCCAATATCACTCACATCAAATTTTTCTTCTGGAATCTCATTCCACATAATGTTATTCTCAGGCCATAAAATTTCTTCCCAACCTTTATTATGAGCAGCTCTCAATTCTCTTGAAAATGGCGTGTCAATATCATCATGTAATATTATACCTTCCCAACCTTTATCTCGCAAAAACTGCATCATTTCTCTTTCTTCTTTTCCAGTATGCCAACCAACATCAAGCATTACTATTGAAACATTATCCCAATCAATTTCTGAGTCTTCAGTAAACTGACCAATATGCCAACTAATATTATCCTTTTTAATTGTACTTGCACCTTGTTCTAGAATATCATAACTACGAATTTTATTTCTTTCATTATAAGATAAAGATAAAGCAGACCCACCTCTATGAGTTCCTATATCTAAAATTATACTATCATTAAACTTTGTAGAAAGATAAGCATAAAGTCGATATTCACTCACTCCCGATTCGTGCCAATCATGTGAATTCAAAGAGATATCACGAAGATGAGTAATATCTAAATTTATTACTTCATCTTTAATAATTTTAATTTTCATTTTTAATTAATCATTTTAGTATATAGAATGGTATTATGATCTCAGATATGAACCAATACCTTGTGGATATCCATCTAATCTCCAGTAACTATCCCACTCTGGATTAGGAACATCCCAATCACTTACATCATTAATACTTTCTTCACCAACAACTTTACCATCTAATTTAACTCTACTTGGACTTGCATTACCTTCACCGTATGTTCCCATAGTTGCATGAATAAAATTATAATTTTCCCCTAACAACTTTTTAAATCCACTAAACTGATTATCTAATCCCATATAAATTTGACTTCCATCACCATGAGTCTCTATAAACATTTCACCAATTTTCTTCTGATCTATAAATTCTTTCATACTTTTAAGAACATTTAAATCACTTCCTTGACAATCAGAATAATATAAATCAATAAAATTAACTTTTTGTTCAGAAAGAAACTCTCCAAGATTGATTGTATTGACCTCAATTTCTTTAATAACAGTAGATCCAGAATCATGTTTCTTATAACCTTCCACAAATTTATCAGAAGGATTACCCAAACTACTAGCAACTCTATTTTTGGTTACATAAAAATTAGATTTTCCTTTTTTATCAGAACAAGCAGCATTTACTAATGTAACCCATTCAAATTGTTTATATCTACTTTTCAATTCTTCATACATCTCTGGATCAGGTTCAAAAACATAAACATAATCAAATTTATCAAATATTCCCCAAAGAGTAAATCCAGTATTAGCACCAACATATACTAAAGTTTTCATGATAAATCAAACCTCCACTAATTGTTTTTGTTTTTTGGGTGTCTTACAAGACTCGACTTGTTCTTTAATCCAAGCATAGGTCTTACGAATACCTTCCTCAAGTGTCTGTTCATAATCCCATCCCAACTTCTCTCTTACAAGATCATTGTTTGAGTTACGACCACGAACACCCAGAGGAGCATTCATTTCATGACGTTTTGAAACAGCAGTACCTGCCACCTTTGCAGTAATCCTTACAAGTTCATTGATAGTAACCATTTCCTCCGAACCAATGTTTACGGGGCCGAGGAAGTCGGAGTCCATGAGCCTCCTCGTTGCTTCAATACACTCATCGATGTATAAGAAGGAACGGGTCTGTTCCCCGTCTCCCCATACCTCCACTGGGCCTCCAACGCCTGGAAGTTCTGCAATCTTTCTGCAGATTGCTGCTGGTGCTTTCTCTCTTCCTCCTGTCCAAGTTCCTTCTGGTCCAAAGATATTGTGATAACGGGCAACCCTAACAGGAATACCATGATTACGATTGTAAGCCAAGTACAATCTCTCGGAGAATAATTTTTCCCATCCATATTCGGAATCTGGTGCAGCTGGGTATGCGGAATCTTCACGACAATCAGGGTTATTTGGATCTAATTGATTATGTTCTGGATACATACATGCTGATCCAGAGTAGAATATCTTTGTCTGCCAATCTAACTTAGGTCTATTTGCTTCTGTATAAGTTTTCTCTACACCATCAAATGTTTCATTTAACTTTCTTTGCTCCTCTAGAACATTCAGATTTATAGTACAAGAGTTATGCATAATCTCTGCATCATTCTCTCCTGTGAATACAAATCCTGCACCACCCATGTCAGCAGCAAACTGATAGATCTCATTAAATGGTTCAATATGTTGATAAGGAACTGAGTTATAAAAGTTACCGTGCTCTCCTTTATATTGTATTACTCTACGAACAAATTCCACATCACGAAGATCACCTGCAATAAACTCATTCGCTTCAGTCTCTGAAAACTCTGGATGCTTAAGATCGACACCACGTACCCAGTAACCTTCAGAGCGTAGTCTCTTCACCATATGACTTCCGATGAATCCTCCAGCACCTAAAACCAATGCTGTTTTCTTGTATTCACTCATTAACTTTTATTGAATTACCAATATATGTATTATACTAAGAATTTTGATTATTGTCAATTCTACCGTAGTCATCTTCCATTCTTACGATATCTTCTTCTTTACATATACCCTGTTGAACTTCAACAAAAGTAACACCTTCATTACCTGCACGGAGACGATGAATCTCTCCTTTAGGTATAAAACAATATTCACCAGGTCTAATTATTTTCTCAGAATTATTCTGAGTAAGAAACCCAACTCCTTGAACAACAACCCACTGCTCAGTTCTCTCTTTATGATACTGTAGAGAGAACCTTTGATTAGGTTTAATATAAATTGTTTTTACCTTATGGATTTTTGCTTCCTCGTGGAGTAAGAACCATCCCCAAGGTTTATGTGTAAACTTTCTCATTACATTCCATACCAAGGTCTTCAGCAACACATTCCATTATAGAAGTATAGTCAACATCTGGATCTTCCCCAGAAAGTACAACTAATCCTTCACTAACATAATATCTTTTTAATTTCTTATACAGTTTTGGATTTTTTACATCCAAGAATATTTCTTTGTTTGTAGCAGCTCTAAGAGTGCTTATGTCTTTCTTGAACTTTGAAGGAAGCTTCATTGCTTTTAATTGATTACATAGACATTATAAAATAATTTATAATAGAAGTCAAGTCTCTGCTCCTCCTCCTGTTCTTTGTATACGAATCCACTCCTCTGTTTCCTTTTCTTCTTTTAATTTTTGACGACGAAGTTCCTCATGGAGTCTATCCATCGCTTCCTGTTTTTTAGAATTCATTTAACCCTGCCAAATCATATCAGGCATTTGTTGTACGCCTGGTCTATTTACTAATAATAATATTCCATATCCCAAAAACCATATAACATTAAACAACCATGCTTGTCTCCATAAGTATTTTCTAATACCCATAGCAATTGTTACATTCTTAACTGCTTTGGGATCATACTCATTGCCTGTTGCTCTGAGTATCTGTTCTATTATCACTGCAACAATAGTACCTATCACTAATGGATAGAATACAAAGTTTGCAAATGACATAATTGCTATTAGAAAAATCATCTTCTTACTACAATGTCTCCGTCATCATCATCTTCCCAAGGATCATTTAATTCACTAATACGATTTTCCAATGACTGAAGTAAAGGATCTTGTGGTGGATGATCAAATTTAACAATTAACAATTCATCTCCAACCTCAACATCTTCCATCTCTGGATGTATTGTCCTTGTAACATACCTCCTTTCTTCCTTGATTTTTTTATTTTGGGATTCAGAAGTTTCTTGGTGTTCTGCAGCCGCTTTAAATCCCCCTGACATTAAACGTATCGCAAATACCAAGAGGATTAACCATGTTGCTACAAAAAAGAATGTCATATTAGTGTGGGTTATATCTAACTAATGTAATGATTATCGCAATTGATACAATAGTTATCAATGTCAGAATCAGATGGATCATGTTCTCATAGAATATTTATCCATAAGCTATCACAGATCCCACAAAAAAACAACTATACTTTTTTAATTATCCTATAGTCCTTCTTCTTAAGACTATACCGTTTTATATGATCCTCCACATGGTCTAATCTTTGAAACCATGCCAGATTAAGTTTAGGTTCTTTTCTTTTATCCTCAAACCTAAAAATAAAGGAAGTAGTATCACCAGGAAACTTAGACACATCCTTAGTCTTTGTGAATGTTATTCTCTCCTCTTCTTTCTTCTGAGCAGCTGTTTTTCTTTTAGGTTTGTTTAATTCTTTAACATTCTCATCAAATGCTTTCTGTGTTTTAAGCATCACCAAACCCCTTGCGAACTTTCCAGTCAACATACATTCTACCAAATATCATACCCTCATGAGATTTGATGTCAGCACCTTCCAACAGTTCCTTCTGTCTTTTGTTGAGTTGAATACCCATTGTAAGGTATTCTTTCTCCCAGTTTTGAATCTCTTCAGTTGTCATCTTCATCTCTGACTGGATGGTTGAGCATATAAAACCAAACCAGTCCCATTACCAAAACAGCAAACATTCTAATTGAGCTGGGTGATGTATCTATAGTTCCTATTCCCATTAGATTCCTGGTATATAACGTTGATATTTTTGAAGGGTTG
>Ga0098040_1000715_pt1 | contig 14941 bp, 12 predicted proteins | sample 7_EtaG_FD_75065 | JGI IMG/M metagenome (GOLD analysis project Ga0098040, IMG submission 75065) | Marine viral communities from the Subarctic Pacific Ocean - 7_ETSP_OMZ_AT15161 metaG | ecosystem: Environmental > Aquatic > Marine > Oceanic | place: Pacific Ocean | collected 2015-01-08
ATACTTGTTAGAGAAACTGGTTTGGGAAATCCAGAATCAGTAAAGGAAAAGAAACGAGAAATAGCAGCAGTTGATTCTATTAAGAAAGCCGGTGTGAATGTTGACCAAGTTCCTGACCATGTAACAAATGCATTAACAAAAGATTATTCAGCTGTTATGAAGGCAATAGACCAGAAAAAGGGTGGTGGAACGAATTATCGTCCATAAGAGGTGAACAATGGCATTAGATAAACAATTTCTAAAGTATAAACTTGAAAAGATTAAGAATGATAGAATCTTTAAAGACCAAGATACGGAAACTAAAAAGAGAATAAGAAAAGAAAATGCTAAGTATTCTGCAGAAGAAGCAGACGCAATACATTCTTATTTAACGGGCGAAGATGAAGTAGATAGACTTGATAATAAATCATATTTAGAAAATAGATTACCTGGAAGTCTTTTTATAGGTAGAGGAAATCAGTTAAATATTAGACAAGTTCAGACTAATCCTAAATCTAAAAAAAATAGATTATCAAGAATATTGAAAAAATTTAAAACAGTTGCCAAGTCCAATATTGATGAGGCTAAACAGATAATCATATTTAAAAAATTGTTTGATAAGTTAAATATACGTTTTACTAAAGATGAAATTAAATTAGACGGAAATATACAGGCGGGTGGATATCAAACATATGAGGGTAATGAAGAATACGAAGGAATTACTGATGAATTTCAAATTTCAGATGTAGATTTGGATGATGATGGTAATATAATACCAACTTCATATAGAAGGGCAATTTTAGAAGTTAAAAATGGTATAATAGTTGCTGTAAGGAGAATAAACTAATGGGAGCAAGAGAAAAAGATTTAAATCCAGATACATTTATTGGATTAAAACTTCCAATGGGCTATTCTGAATCTGGATATTTTAAACAAACTAAAACTACACTTCAACAGGCAAAATATAATATTATAAATTTATTGCAAACAATTCCAGGTGAGAGATTAGGACAACCAGAATTTGGTTCACAGTTACATTCTATATTGTTTGAACCAATGAATGAAGATTTTAGTGATATATTAGAAGATTCAATTAGAACATCCTTAGAAACTTGGTTGCCATATATAAACATTAAAAATATAGAAATTACAATGCCAGATTATAACATTAATCGAGTTAATATAACAATAGATTTTGGATTATCGTTTGAACCCGATAGACTTGGAGCGGTGTCGGTAAATTTTGATCAGTTTGAATCGGCGATTAATCAATAAGGGAGAAAGAAATGGCTACAAAAGGAGTCAGTAAAGACGTAAAATATTTAAATAAAGATTTTTCTGCTTTCAGAGATGGTTTAATAGAATTTGCAAAGACATACTTTCCAAATACATATAACGATTTCAACGAATCAGATCCAGGTATGATGTTTATAGAAATGGCATCATATGTTGGTGATACTTTGTCCTATTATATGGACGAACAGTTCAAAGAAAGTATGTTAGCTTTTGCAGAAGAAAAGAAAACTATATACGAAATTGCACAAGGATATGGATATAAACCAAGACAGGCTTCACCTGCAACTGTAACCCTTGATGTATTCCAAACAGTTCCAGCCGATTCTACTGAGACTATTACTTTCAATAATGGTGATACAGGATATCCACCCGATGAAGATTATTGTTTACATATTCCCGCGGGAATGGAAGGTACATCAGTCAATGGCACAATTTATAGAACAGTAGATGATGTAGTATTTAGAGATTCGAGTTCAATGAGTCCAAGAGTAGATGAGGTATTTGAAGTTGATGATGAACAAAATATTACTAAGTGGTTATTAAAGAAACAAGCAAAGGCAGTTAGTGGAACGGTTGTTACTGAATATGTAACATTTGGAACAGCAGAAAAATATAAAAGAATTGCTTTAAATAATAATCCTGTATTGGAAATAATTTCAGTAACGGATGGTGATGGAAATAAATGGTATGAAGTTCCATTTTTAGCACAGGATACGGTATATGCTGATTTTGAGAATAATACAAACAATTCACCAGATTTAGTAGAGGGTAGAAACTTTGCACCATTTTTGTTAAAACTTGTAAAGACATCTAAACGATTTAAAACTTATATTAGACCTGATGGTAAAACTGAAATGAGATTTGGTTCTGGAGCAGCAGCAGGAGCAGATGAAGAGATAATTCCAAATCCAAATAGTGTAGGTTCTAATCTACCAGGAACACCAAGTTTTCTTGATACAGCTTTTGATCCAGCAAACTTTTTAAATACAGAAACTTATGGTCAATGTCCGACTAATACAACACTTACAATTAAGTATTCTTATGGTGGTGGGCTTGATGATAATGTTGCATCAAATACAATTAATAATATTACATCACATAGTCCACAATTTGATAGTTCTTTATCATTAGATGTAAATATAAAAACATCTACATTGAATTCAACTGCAATAACAAATATAAATCCAGCAACTGGAGGTGGTGGACCAGAAACACTTGAAGATGTAAGAGTAAATGCCGCAGCTTATTTTCAAGCACAACAAAGAGCAGTAACTAAAGATGATTATATAACTCGTGTTTATTCGTTACCACCCAAATATGGTAATGTGGCAAAAGTTTATATGATACAAGATGAACAAGTGGCAGCAACTAGCCAGAATGAAGGAGATCCTACTTTCCAATCCAATCCGTTAGCATTAAATATGTATTTGTTAGGTTATAACAATGGTAAAAAATTAGTTGGTTTAAATCAAGCGGTTAAAGAAAATATTCAAACTTATTTAAGTCAATATAGAATAATGACAGACGCCGTTCAACTTAAAGATGCTTGGATATGTAATATAGGAATTGATTTTGCTATTTATACTAAAAGAGGATTTAATAAAAATGAAGTATTATTGAATTGTGTTGATAGATTAAAATTATATTTTAATACAGATAAATGGCAAATAAATCAACCAATAATTTTGGCTGATGTATCTTCTGAAATATTGTCAGTTGAAGGAGTGGCAACAGTTGTTAAACCTTTTGAAAATAGTGCAGAACTTATTCAAGTTACTAATAAATTTGGAACTATTGGTGGAGTGTTATATTCTGCGAACATTTATGATGTAGCATCAGCAACCTTTAATAGTGTTATTTATCCGTCAGTAGATCCAGCAATATTTGAAGTTAAATATCCTGACTCTGATATACGAGGTAGGGTGATGGGAGATATCTAATGCATTATTTTGAATTCGCAACAAAAGATACAACATTATATGAAGTAAGTTCAAGTATGAATACTGGACTTGATGAGATACTTGAAATTAGAAAAGATACTAATCCAGATGGTTCTGTAGTAAATGTTTCTCGTGCTTTAATAAAATTTGATTTGAGTTATATCTCTGAATCAATATCTTCTGGGTTAATTACTTCAGGATCAAAAACAAAATTTCATTTAAACTTATATGATGCAAATTCTAATGAATTACACATATCACAAACTTTGTATGGATATCCTGTAAGTCAATCATGGGATATGGGTTCTGGTAGAGCACAGGCAAATCCACTTATAGAAGATGGGGCAAGTTGGAAGTATAAAGATAATAATGATGATGCAACAAATTGGTCATCTGCTATCACATCATCTGGTGGAACTTGGTATAGTGGAAGCGGATACGAAGCATCAGCATCTTTCACACATGAACCATCAGATTTAAGAATGGACGTAACTGATATTGTATGGAAGTGGTTACATAGTACAGTTTCAAATGAAGGATTTATGTTAAAAAGAAGTGGTAGCATAGGCAATCAAGATGCAAATGTAGAAGAAGGTAATAATACAAAGTATGGACATTTTGTATTTTTTGGTAGAGATACCCATACGATTTATCAACCAAAACTTGAAGTAGTTTGGGATGACTCAACTTGGGCAACAGGTTCATTATCAGCACTTTCTAATACTGAGGTTGAGGATATGGTTCTTTATATGAGGGGATTAAGACCAGAATACAAAGAAACTTCAAAAACAAAATTTAGAGTAGTTGGTAGAGCAAGGTATCCTGAGAAGTCATACGCAACAAGTGGATATAGTACAGGATATACAACTGCTAAATATCTACCAAGCGGAAGTACATATTATCAAATTAAAGATGCTTATACAGAGGACATTCTTGTTCCATTCGGAACTGGTTCAAAGGTAAGTTGTGATTCAACAGGAAATTATTTCAATTTGTGGATGAACGGATTACAATCAGAAAGATTTTATAGAATAGAATATAAGATTGTTAGTGGTAGTGGAACTGCCAATGAAACCGTTCAATATTTTGATGAAAAACATTCCTTTAAAGTAGTGAGATAAAAAATGCCATATAGTAAAGATGAATTAGATAATCTTCCGTTTTATCAAGGACTTATAACGGGGGATGAATCTAAATATTTAGAATTAATCGAAAAGAGAACTCAGGCCAGTTCTGTAGAAGGTGGTATCCTTAGAAATCCAACATCACAGAATATTGTTTTATTTGAAAAGATAATTCCTGGTCAGGGAACTGATGGAACAAGTCATCCTCAAAATCATACTATTTCATATCAAGGTGGATATTTCAAATACGAGGAGACTGAAGAAACCAAGAAAATAATCAAACGAGAATTTACGGAATTCTAATGTCAAAGAAAAAACAATTAACACTCGATTCTAATACTGGAAAATTATCAAGATTACAAGAAAAAGATTTGCCACTTCTTAGTATAGATGGTTTGAACGATGGTGATCCCATAGCTCCATTTGGAACACTTACTTCCGATATAATTGAGTATTGTGTATATGATACAAGTGATAATTATCTTGCTTCTGGAGAACTTACATATCCACTCCCAAATACTTTAGATATAGGTGCTCACATTAGAGGTCTTGGTTATGAACGAGGAACTTATAAAATAGTATATAATTTTTTAAGACAAATTGGTGGTTCATCTAAATTTATATTGACCAAGAAACGTGATAAGAGTATTTATACTGGTCAATATATGGTAGAAACAAATGGTAAAATATATGCTAGTTATTATATAGAAGAAGATATAAAGACCCGTTTACTTGATGATAAAGGAAACGATATAGAACTTCTCGTTCAAGATGATAAGTATTGGTTACAAGAAATTTCCCCAACAAGAACTGAAATAAGATTAAGACCAAATCCTGCAATTGTTGATACAGATTATTATGAACAATTTAGATTATTAGGATATACTTGTTTATCATATTCTGATGTAAGTGGAGATTCCCATATAACATTTAGTAATGATGGAAAAACAGCAACAGTAAATAGTGAAGATTTATCATTACAAAATGCAATGGAAGGTGGGACTCTTAAAATAAGAGAAGCCTTCGTTATAGATTATGAAGAATCAGATCAACAAATAACAAGATATACTCCTGTAGTAGATATTGAAACTTTACCTGCTATACAAAATTTAGTAACTAATGGTCATTTCTCTGGAGGAGAAAATGTTGCAGAGTTCATAAAGAAATCAGATTCTACTGAGATAGTTCAAGATTTTTCAAATCCAGGACATAGTAGATATACTTTAAGGAGTGATGGTTCAATAGGAGGAACTAATCATTATTGGATTCAATTAAAAGGTATACCAGGTGAGAGTTATATATTGAGTTGTTGGGTTCATTGGACTGATGAATGGACAGATCATAAATTATTATTTAGAGGTTCAACTGCTCCAGGTGGAACTCCCAGAACCTTTGATGATACAGATAGAGGAATTTATGAAACAAAAGAAATAGATGGTAAATTATGGCAAAGATTATATAAAAATATAACAATACCCACAACTTCTACGGATGGAAGTGTAGTGATATGGTTAGGTGATACGGATGGAAATACAAATTATGAAGATGGGGCATATAGATACATTACAGATATTCAAGTTGAGGTTGGTGGTGTAAGTGGTCCACCAAGTCCATTTGTAATTAAAGAGAGAGTTGAAGAAGAAGATTCACCAACAACGGGGTTAATTACATTTATAGATGACAATAAAGTAGAAGCTGTATTCGCAGAAGAAGATGACGGGTTTATAAACTTAATGATGGCGGGAAGTGATGGTAGAGGAAGTGGTAAATTAACTATTAAAGGTGTATATGTTACAGATCAAACGTATTCACAAAATGAAGAATTAATTGTAATAGATGATATTCCTTTAAAGAATATAGATGCATCAGACATTCTAAAGGGTGAAAGAGAATTTAGAGTAAGTCCATATCATGGTATGGGTGATAATAATTATATTACTTTACAAGTTGATAATGAATTTGATTTATTTACTGTTAGTCCGAATGGAACTGAAACCCTACTTGGTTCAGGAACAGATTGGAGAACATCACAAACATTTGAACTTCCAAATAATATAGGTGGGTTGAGAATAGAAACACGAAATCAAGGAGGCCCCGCTGCTTTTATTGCAAAAATAGTTTATAATGGAGTAGAAGTAAAAACAGGTGATGGTTCTCAAAATTGGTTGGGTGTATTAAAAAATTGGCAACGAAGAGCTTTATCTGGTGAGTATGATATTCCACCGAGAATAACAAGAACAGGTCCTTGGTCAATTCAAAGTAATTCCGAAACAGATAGTGTATTAGGTTCTGCTTGGAAAACTTTAGCAAAGGCCGGCAAAGGTGCTTGGGGAAACAAAGTAGATGACGATTTATTAGATTGTTCTTGGATTTGGTCAGTAAATACTGCAAATAATCAAGTTTTAAGTTGGACTTGGGACGGTGGAGGTAGTATAACTGATAAAATTTGGCAATGGTGGGATCCAGTTTTACATTCAGATGCAGTAAAACCAAGCGGATGGGCTGATGGATTCAGTTCATTTGATTTTGGTGGAATAGAAGAAAGAAAAACTCAAGAGTCAATATGGCATAGTGGTTGGTTAGGACATCATGCTAAATGGGTAGATGGTGATGGTGAATTCGGTGGAGTTGCTATGAAGTTTATTGACCAAAATTCTGAGTTTGGTACACCAAATCATATTGATTATGAAGGTGAACATAAAACAGCAAATACATCTGTTGAACCGACTACATTATCACATAGGTGGATGGGTATTTCACAGACTTTACCACATTCAATGGCAGCCCAAGGAATTAAACCAGGATACCAGATTACAGTATCTTGGTCACAAAAGTCAGATACTATAAATAAAGGTGCAATGGTTGGGTTACATCATTATAGAAAAGACAATGGATCAACAACTTGGGGATTGACTGATCGTATTTCAGGACACCACCCGTCAACTGTTGGTGATGATGAAAATGGAATTCCGATGTTGGGGGCAGGTCAGGAAGAATTTTTAAGATATAGACCAGTTTCTAAGACTGGAGAATGGGAACAAGTAAAATGGACAGGAATAGTTGAAGAAAACTGGGATGTAAATAAGGCAACTACACTTTATGTATATGGTCATTATGGTCCTGAAGGAATTGTATGGGTAGAAAATGTTCAGATTCAAATAACAGAAGTTGATTCAAGAGTAGATGCATCACCAACAACTTCAGATTTTGTTGGGGAGATAGTGCAAGTTGATGGGGATACTGTTATATTATCTAATACATATCAAGACTCGGCTCCAGATGGGACAGTATTTGATAATGAGTCTAATATACAATCTTATAGTACATTTACAGAGTTTTTCGTTGATTATACATCTTCACTTGATGAATCAAGTCCTGTATATGGTTCTTTACGAGGTGATATTGAAAGCATAACTGATAATGCTATTACACTTGTTAATACTTATGCAGAACTTGGGGAACAAAGTGGACATGATTTTGAAAATACAGTAGGTATTAATCAAGGTATTAATTTTGATAAATGGTTCATACAATATCCAAATGATAATCAAAATAATTTAAGTAAATTATTAAAGTTAGGTCCCAATGATTATAGTTTAATAACAAATTTTAAATATGATACTCAAGAGTTTCCCGAATATCCACATTCATTAGTTTATAAATTATATGAACCACTTCCTGAAACAATTAACGAAAAAGATTTTACTGTTGTTGTAAGAGAAATGATTCCACCTGTTGAGGAGAAATGTACACTTATTCCATTTGTTGAAGAATATGTTGGTGATATAGTTTTAAGAACTCCAGAGTTTGGTAATGTAAATAGCCCAATCGGACCTGGACAAACAGAGTTTAAAAATTATAGTCAGTTAGTATCATCGGATGTCGCTATACAAGAAAATATTGAAAATGAAATTTTAAGTGGCAGTTTAAGTGCAGATATTAATGTAGACCATTCATTATTTAAAAACTTTATACATTTTAGTTCTGCAGAACAACGAGTTAGAAATTTTAAATATAAATTAGATTTAATACAACAATATACAGATAGAAGTTCATCTTTAGCAGGATCCAATAGTGGTTCAATAGGAGTACCGATTGGTAAACTTAGTGTTAAAGCAGACCCAGGAGCTGGTAGTTATTTAAATGTTTCGGGATCCGAAAATCCACATCCAGCATTTACTCCAGTAAGTGGATCATTAACACAAATTCAATCATGGGAAAAGAAACGGCGTGATACCATTAATAACTTTGATAAATTTGAAAAATATATGTTTAATCAAAGTTCGTCTTTTTCAAGTCAATCTATTGGATTATTTCATGATAATGCATGGCCTAAAGAAAGTGGAGCAGGAACATATTCAAATCCATATATTCTTTATAGAACTTCACAATCAGCAGCAACAGATTGGTATACAGAACAATTACTTTCAGCATCAGCTTATGATAAGGCAAATAAAAATAGATTACAAAGTCATCTTCCAATGTTTGTTCAAGATGATGATGAAAATAAAGTATTTTTAAAATTTGTAGATATGATAGGACACCATTTTGATGATATGTGGGTGTTTATAAAATCTATGACAGATGTTTATGATAAACGAGATAAATTAACAGAGGGAGTAGCTAAGAATTTATTAGAACCAGTTGCAAAATCACTTGGGTGGACAGTTCATGATGGTAAAGATTTAATTGCTTTACCACAATATATGTTTGGTATGATGGTTAGTGGTTCAGAAAAACCACAAGAATATTCGATAACTCCAGACAGAGATATATCAAGAGAAATTTGGAGTCGTATTGTAAACAATATGCCATATTTCTTAAAAACAAAAGGAACATCACGGGCAATTAAAGGTTTAATAAGTTGTTATGGTATTCCATCTTCTATCTTACGAGTTATAGAATACGGAGGTCCAAAATTACCAGGACAATCTGCAGAACATTTCTTAACAAGAAAGTTTACTAAGGCATTAAATTTTTATGGATCAGGTAATAATACTTATGTTCAATATAATGCTTGGAGTCCAGTAATATCTGGGAGTGCACCAACTAATAGAGTTCCAGATACAATAGAATTTAGATTTAAAGCAGCAACGGGTTCGAATCAAGTATTGGTAAGACGAGATACAGATTGGGCAATTAGATTAAAAGAAAATGATTCAGTAGATAATAGAGGTCATGTATCTTTTATGTTAAGTGGTAGTGATGGATATAAAGAGGTTTCATCTTCTAATCTTCCTGTATATGATAATGAATTTTGGTCTGTAATGTTGACGAGAACTTTATGGGATGGATCATTTGTAGCAAGTGATGCTGTTAATCAAAATGTTGCTTATAAATTACATACTAAAAAATATGATGCAGGTAGAAGTAAGATTATATATGAATCAAGTGAAACTTTATATATAACTGGTTCAAGTCAACCATCATATAATTTAGCATATTCTGGAAGTAATAAATCAGTAACACTCGGTGGTCCTGAACAGAATACTTATTTCGGAGAATCATTTAGTGGTTCTATGATGGAATATAGAAATTGGACAACAGCTTTAAATACTACGTCATTTGACAATCATGTGGCCGCCCCAATAGCATTTGATGGTAACACACCGTCCGCGTCTTATATAGATTTAGTTACTCGATATTCATTTGATGATGATAAAGATTTGAGTGTAACTGCAAATCGATGGTTTCAAGATGCAAGTGCAGACACATCTTTCACGGCATCAGCAACACCATATAATTATACATCTGGTATGGGTGATCACTTTTCACCAGTAGTAGATGAAACAAAAATGAAAGTCCCTAATTTGGGACCAAGTGGTAGGTCATCAAGAAAGGTAAGAATTGAAGCTGATACTTTAATTGATAAAGTTGGAAGTCCTGTATTAAAATTTGGGGAGAGTATCACAATTCCAGCATATGATAATGCACCAATAGATTCTAATAAACTTGGTATATTCTTTTCACCGTCTGCGGCAATAGATGAAGATATTATTCTTTCAATGCCTAATCTTGATTTTGACCAATACATTGGAGATCCACGCGACCAATATAAAGAACAATATAGTGGATTAGTAGAAGCCAGAAACTTATATTGGCAAAAGTATTCAGGACCAAATAACTTTTGGGATTATTTAAGGTTAATAAAATATTATGATAGTTCATTATATGAACAAGTTAAAGATTTAGTTCCAGCTCGTGCAAATGCAACGGTTGGTATTCTTATTGAACCTACAGTTCTTGAACGAGATAAGATTATAGTAGGTAAGAAACCTACATTTGAACCACAACATCATATTACAAGAATTGATGTAACAAATGAGTATTCTGAAAGTGCAGAATATCAAGCGTATGAAGATAATATGAATTGGTCTAATCCATTTGGAATTAATAAAGAATCAATGACAACTGGTTCATATATGTCATCATCTGCACAATATGAAACACTTGAAGTAAATTTAACTTACACGGATCCATTTAGGGTTAATTATTATACACAACTTAGTGGTTCAGAACCAAGAGGATTCATTTCTGCTTCTGCTGAACGAATAACAGGATGGGGAACGGATACACTGCCTATTAATATTTCAGATCCAAATCAATTAAATAATAGAAAACAGACTACTGGATCCTCAATGGAAGTTTCAGCAACATTTAGTTCATATAATGCTCCAACTGATACATTATCAGCAAATGCCGCGGGAACGGGTTCATTTGTAATTAAACATATTTTAGAAAGACCGGCAATATATAATGTTGGTGATTTAGATACGAGTGGGTGGTATGGAGCTGATTATTATAATTCAACTATACAATTAGGAAGTGTTAAATCAATATTTGAAGAAGTGGTAATGCCACGATATGAGAGAAATGTAATATCACAATTTAATGATGAAATAGAGTATTATTATTCATCTTCATTAAGTGCATCACTTCATAAACCATATTCATCAAGTTTTGTCAGAAGTGATTTAGATAATAGATGGGATGAATCAATAGGAACTGATAGATTATTTTATCTTGGATGTGTTCAAACGGACGCTTCAACGGTATCCGATACAGGTGGAAATTATGCCGATAATACACCAGCTATAGATGTGGTAATGGTATCACCTACAAAACTAACAACAACGGATAAAACAACTACTAAGATGGATGTAAAGAACAAATAAACAACAAAAATTAAAAAGGATTATATTTATAAGAGAAGAATAACAAGTTTTATTATGTCGAATCTTATACATTATATAAAATCCGAATTATTACATAGGAGAAAAAACAATGGGATATTTAGATAATTCAAGCCGAACATTAGACGCCATATTGACAAAAAAAGGTCGTGAAATTTTGTCAAGTGGTGGAGATTTTTCGGTAACGAAGTTTGCGTTAGGTGATGATGAAATTGACTATGCATTATGGGATACCAAACATACCAGCGGAACTGATTATTATGGTGCAGTAATAGATAATTTACCAGCACTTGAACCTTTTAACGATCCTTCTGAAATCATGAAGTATAAACTTGTGACAAGGAGTGAGGGTTGTAGGGCGATGGTTGAACTGATAGATGTTGGTAATACAGCAACTGGATTGGCAGCATTAGTATATTATCAGAATCCTGGAGCTAATGACGCCTACAGAACACTTGTTAGTGGAAATGCTAACGTTTCAACGAAACTTGGTGGACACACTAACGGTTCAAAGACAATGGCCATTGGAAGAACACAAAATCAAGATTTGATGGGTGGTGAAAACGGTGATTGGGGAACATTAGTAGGAGAGACTTATACAGTAACTTTATTAGATTCAAGTATAGCTGTTTTAGCACCAGCAGCATTTTCACCAGATGGTGAATCGAATCCGACTATTAGTACAATATCCGTATCTGGACAACCACTTTCAACACAAGATTCACATTGGGTCCCGTTTGTAGATAATGTTCAACATATATCTCAAACTATACCAGGTTGTAGAATACAAACAGGAAATACTTTAGAATTTGGATCAGGTGTGGTAGGACAAGGTGGTGGAAATTTAACAATTTATCCTAAGAGTATTACAGGTAGTCATGATGACACTACTACTACTTCTATAGTGATAAGTGGAGAATCTTCAGGAGCAGTAATAGAGTTTGATGTAACAATTACACTTAATGCTAACTTAACATAAGGTAAATAATGGGATTCATAAATAATACTTCATACATATTAAATGCAGTATTAACCAAGAAGGGTAAACGATATCTTGCAAAAAGTGATGGTAAGTTTAATATTACTAAATTTGCATTAGCAGATGATGAGATAGATTACACTTTATGGGATACAGCACATCCGAAAGGAACTGATTACTATGGTGCAGTTTTAGAATCTACACCAATGTTAGAACCATGTATTGATCCAGAAGTAGTAATGAAATATAAGTTAATTACTATGCCAGTAGGAACTAAGGCGTTACCGCATATTAGTAGTGTTAGTCCGTTGAATGGAACTAATACTTCTTTAGAAAGTTCATATAATCCTAACAATTCAGCGGTGTGGTCTTTTGATACGGCAGTAATAAATCCAAATACTAATGGGGCGGATGGAACGTTTTCAGCAGAAAATTATAGTTTTTTGGTATTGAATACAAATGTAGTTGATATAGCAACTGGACAAGGTGATGAAGTTAATTATAATGTAGGTGCAGTTTATAATGAAGATAGTGGTAGAACAAGTAAAAAGGTAGTTTCAAGAGTAGCAACTATTCAAACAGCAGCAGGATCATTAGGTACTTCGAGAGAAACATCAATTATTATAACTGGTCAAATGTCAGGAGCAATTTATGTTTTACCAGTAAAAGTTAATTTTATAGATAATACACCATCGGAGTAAAATTATGGGATTTATAGATAAAGATAGTTTAGCTGTAGACGCAATACTTACAAACAAAGGTAGGGATTATTTAAGAAAGGCCGTATTTGGTGAAAATCAAAACGGAGAGCATGTTATTACAAAGTTCGCATTAGCCGATGATGAGATAGATTATGGTTTATGGGACATGACAGTAAGTGGTTCAAATTTTGTAAAACCATTTGGTCAAGTGATTGATAACCAACCATTGATAGAACCAAATGTAAATTGGAGATCACCTACGGATAGTGAAATTATGAAACATTTTTTGTTTAAAAATCAAATAAAAGATAATTAGTTATGAGCATATTAAATGCAACACAAACAGGACAGGATGGAGTTGGACAGACAAAAACTATAACTGGATTGTCAAAGGTTCGTTTAAAGGCAAAAGAAGTCAGTGCAATAAAAAATACTACTTTAAAGATTACTGGTAATACCACAGCAGCAACTTGGACAATTGGAGTGGTAGTAGAACCTGGAGGTACAGTTAGTCAACATTATCCACCAGCAACAAATATAGACCCTCCATTACCTGTAGCCAGTTTTACTTATGGAGTTGGTGGAGTTGGATTCTAAAAGTGGGATATATAGATAAAACAACACAAACTGTAACTGCACACTTTACTAAAAGAGGTAGAGAACTTTTAGCAGAAGCACTATCTGGAGATGAATCGGGTAGATATGAAATTACTCAATTTACACTTGGAGATGATGAAATAGATTATGGTTTATATGATGAAACACAATCAACTAATTTGAGGGGTAGAGTTATAGAAAATATGCCGTTACTTGAATCATTTATTAATGAACAAGAAATTATGAATTATTTTATAACTGATGCACCAGAAATGTCATTACCATTTCAAATATCAAGTATACCTGCACAAATTACACTAACAGGAAAAAATGATATAGTGGATATAAGTCCAATAACAGAAAATTTAAATGAAACAGAAACATATGAATTTGTTCTTGGACATGATAATTTAGTGGATATGTATGATATAAATAATCCACCAATATCAGATTTTACATTTGCAATAACTGATCAAGGTGCACCACCAGCAGGAACAGCACCAATAGCAAATTTTAACCATCAGGCAATTTAAGGGAGAGAATAAATGATAACCCAAAATATAGCACCAGTTACTATTAATTTTACCGATACTTCATCTGGAGATGGATTAACATACTTATGGAACTTTGGAGATGGTGGTACATCAAATCTAAGAAATCCTTCTCATACTTTCCAAGCAGGTGTTTGGGAAGTTACTTTGACTGTAACAAATGATAATGGACAAGACCAAACTTCGGCTGTAATAGTTGCTACGGAAATGGCAGCATCAGGTGGTGGATATGGACAACAGCAACAACAACAACAAGATCAACAACAGCAAAATCCACCAGCCGGGTGGAGTGCAGGGGATGGACCACCACCACAATTTAACATTTAAAAATTTAATGAGAATACATTAAATGTATATTTATACATAATAAGGAGATAAACAATGAGCGAAATAGATAATTTTTTCACACCCTTAGTGGATACAGATAAGAGGACAAATGTTCCAACTATTATATCCTCTCCTGTGTGGTCTGGTGGAGCAGCTACTCTAAGCTCGTTCTATACAGGATCAGCACAAAGTCAAAGTAGTGGAGATTACTATCTTGATGTCTTTGATAAAGTTGGTACTGATAGTACAAGAGA
>Ga0098040_1000717_pt1 | contig 14921 bp, 18 predicted proteins | sample 7_EtaG_FD_75065 | JGI IMG/M metagenome (GOLD analysis project Ga0098040, IMG submission 75065) | Marine viral communities from the Subarctic Pacific Ocean - 7_ETSP_OMZ_AT15161 metaG | ecosystem: Environmental > Aquatic > Marine > Oceanic | place: Pacific Ocean | collected 2015-01-08
CAAAAACTTTAGGAGTTAAGACAATGACAAAAAAAGTAATACTTGATCAACGGATGAAACAATCGAAGCAAGACCGCGAAATAGCGGGAGCACTTCGCTGGCAATTAGAACGCTTGCTAGGTCGGCAATTGGAATTAGGAGCCAACCCAATGGAATATAACCCCGCCGAACTTCAATCTTATACAATTGCCCAAGAACATTACACCGCGTTAACCGTCCGCGAATTAATCGCAGCACAACCCGATTGTTCCACCCCTTGTACGATTAGTTCTTATTTCTCACACGCACCCAAGAAAGCGAGAGCTTAAGTGAGTTTCCATACTGATATGCAGGCAATGACAATTGAGGCATTGCATGCGCGAATTGCGCATCTAAAACGAAACCATAGCGACAACCCACTAACCGAGTTCTTCATCTCCTGGGCGATCTATTACATCAACCAAAAAACTAAAGGAAAAACTTATGCAAAGTGAATCACATTTTATCAACGAATTATGCAGCACGCTAGCAACCACCGGGCCAGTCTACGTCGATCCCGAGTCTAAAGAGAGTGAGATTAAAGCGTTTTACTTGAACGATGCAACGACGTTGATCGCGCAATTGACAGACGCAATTACTACAACGTTGACAGCTAATCATATGCATGGGGGAAAGGATAATAATCCCCAATATCGCGCGTCCGATTTGGCCAACATTAGAGCGATTCTAAATGATATCAGCAAATCACTTAGATGCGTTGGGCGACGCCTAGACAGCTAACACAACTCAACACAACTCAACACATTATGCATTCTAAAGCCCTTCACGGGGCTTTTCTTTTTGGACTAATCCCAGATCCCAGATCCCAGATCCCAGATCCCAGATCCCAGATCCCAGGGTTGTAGGTTGCAAGGTTGCGGGTTGTACGCGCTCGCATGAAGTCCAGATCCTAGGTGCTATCCAATGCGGATATGAATTAAACATGTGTTAACCGCGAACAATAGCCCCCAAAAATCCTCAAAAATCCTCAAAAATCCCGAAAAATCAGCGAAAAATCAGCGAAGATAAAGAGAAAACAAAGAGAAAACAAAGAGAAAAGCGAAGGGAAGCAAAGCTCTTAATTGTTGACAGTCGGCAACCCCCATGGTTATTTGAGTGCGAACCAAAAACTCAACAGAAAGCGAGAGCTTAAATGACCAAACAAATCCATAGTGATATGCAAAAAATGAGTATCCAAACGCTTTATGAAGTGATCACTAACTGCAGACGAGAGAATACTTTACTCTCTCTGAAGATTGCAGAATTAGCTCAGTATTACGTCGACTGTAAATTCAAAGGACAGTACAATGCGTAAACCATTTAAACAGAACAGCGAATTGAGTACCCTTAGCGAAGTATTAGACCGTATCGCGGCATATCTCTTTAGCGGGTCTGAACCTGCTGAGGGTCTACTTATGGTCATTGAATACGCGGGGACGCGTAAAGAGTACTCGCTTGAGGCGGGCTACAACTTCGCTTGCCGTATCGAGGACAAGATTACAGCAATCGCAGTACCCGCTAAGAATATCGCCTTTACCGCGTAAATCCAACAAAGGAGTGGGCATGAATTCCCTTAAGAAGAAAATATTTCACAATCTATCGCCTTACGAAGCCCGGCTAATTGCTACAAAGCACGATCTTACAATTGTCCCGTGGTTATGCGGTAAGCTTCAGATGGGTCTAACCGAATATCAAGCGGAGGCGCTTGCGCACGATATCGCGGAGCAAATCGAATCTTGGGCTTGCGGTATAAGCCTAGACAACTACCGGGTACAACTCAGTTCAGCAATTCAGTAAACCCATGCGTCATTAAATCAGTTTATCGACCGGTCAAACCTCTTGCCCGGTGTCCTAGATCGGCCGTTTCTAAAAGTGTAGGCTTTTCAAGCTAGTGCCCTATGGTGTCCTAGATTGCCCCCCCTGTTTACTCTAGCAGGATCACTTTCTATTTCTATTCACTCTCAAAACTAAGGAAAAACAGAAATAATAAGGTAAACAGGGGTAAACAATAGACTTTTATGTGTCTTAGATGCCTGTCCTAGATCGATGCAATCTAGGGCACGCGCTTGACTATTGGTTAGTCCAAAGTGACCGTGGTCAATGGTTGCGTGGCTGCAGATCGACGGGGGATCGGCTCTTTTTCTGAACGATAATGGGTCCGCGATCATTCCCGGTTTAAAACACTGGCATCCGATGTGCATATATATGTTATTAATATTAATACCCCCTCCCTAAAATTTCCCCAAACCCCATAACGCACCGCGCCGTAGCCACCCCCTCTCTCTTCGGTTAGGGTTCGGGATGGCCCCCTTCCCCAAAGGTCAGTACGCTATAATCTATTGCGACCCTCCGTGGTCGTACCGGAATAAGTCTAGCCGCGCCGCAGCGGAGAACCATTATCCGACAATGACGCTCTCGGATCTGGGTGCGCTCCCGGTTCAGGATCTGGGTGCCGATGACTGCTACCTGTTTATGTGGGCAACCCCCCCTATGATTTTTGAGGCGCTAACCTTGATGGGCGCATGGGGGTTCGAGTATAAGACGACGGCCTTCTCCTGGATAAAGCAGAATAAGGATGGGTCCATATTTAAGGGGCTTGGGAATTACACGCGGTCCAATATGGAGATGTGCCTTTTGGGGCGGCGGGGGAAAATCCTTGAGAGGAATGATAAATCGGTGAGTTCGGTGGTCCTGTCGCCGCGACTCCGGCATAGCCAAAAGCCGCAGGAGGTTGCAGACCGGATAGTGCGATTATATGGTGATGTGCCCCGAATTGAGTTATTTGCGCGGGACCGAAAACCGGGGTGGGACGCTTGGGGGAATGAGGTACTTGCAGTGCCCCCCGATGACTAGTAGTATACGAGAGTACGCAGGAACACGAGTTATGGACTTTCCGAAATTTCTAAAAGACGCTGGCCGCGCCCTTGAACTAGAGGCAGACCGTATTTCGCGGGAAGCCGAGGGTGGCGGGCTAGATAAGATTAATGCCAGCCAACTAAAAGACTACCTACACGCCGCTGAGATTTTCGAGCGTTTGCGCGGGAAGCTCGCCGACAAACACGCCGTTGACCAACTCTCTGATGAAGAAGTGCAGCGCCAAGTACGCGAGCACCTGACGGAGGCGAAGAGTGGCAAGTCCTGACCTGGGGATAGAACTACGGCTAGCCGGTGCTGACGACATGAACTTCGTTTACAGTTCCTGGCTCTCGGCTATAGCGACGAGCGAAAAGCGCCGAACCCCGAAAGAGGTTGTCTATAAGAACCATCGCGAGATAATGGCCCGGTCACTGAATAAGTCGCGTGTGATTGTGGCGTGTATGCACGAATGCAAAGACCAGATTCTAGGATGGCTCTGCCATGAAGACGATGTTCTGCACTATCTCTACGTAAAGCAACCCTTCCGAAAACACGGTATCGCTAGAATGTTGGTGGACCACCTAAATCTAGACGAGCCATATACAGTAACACATTGGAGTTGGCGGCTGTGGGATATTTCAAAAACCCATAAGCTGGTGTACAATCCATACTTATTAACACCAACGGAGTACATCCCTTGGCTAGGAGAGAATAATGGAGAATTTGGGAATCAAAGCATTCCACCTGAATGAGGGAGTCACCCCTATCTTTGGTAAGCGGTTTTACTCCCTGGAGAAGCACCCGGATTGGGTATTTAAATCGGCGGCAGGTGGTATCTGGCTTGAGCACCCCAAAGGGCGAACAGTCCTTTTCCCGTGGACATCGATTAGTTGGGTTGAGACTGAGGCTGTTGTTGCACCTGCCCCCAAAAAGCGCCGCCCTCAAAAAGCAAAGCCAAAGGTTGCAGTAGTCGAGCCTGTTGAGGCCGCGTAACGATGGATGTCTTTCGGGAATATATAAAGCGGTTTGATGACACCGTAGAGGATAAGGCGGAACCGACTATTATTGAGAGGTCGTTTAGCTTTAATAAATACCTCTTCGGTTTTCAGCAGGCTTTTATAAATGACCCGAGCAAACTCAAAGCGGCGCTATGTGGACGACGGGCCGGAAAGACTTACGCGATATGCTATTACCTTATCCAAGAAGCTTTCCGTGCCCCCAACTCTATTTGTGCCTATATCGGATTATCGCGGATCTCCGCAAAGCGCCTAATGTGGCGAGCACTTAAGCAGGCGAACCGCGAGTTTTCGTTAGATATGAAGTTCAATAACGCTGAACTGGTTGTCACTCTCGCAAACCATTCCCAAATCATTTTGGCCGGAGCGAACGATGAAGGAGATATCGATAAACTCCGAGGTAGCGCTTATCGCCTGGTTGCGCTCGATGAATGTGCATCATTTGGACCCCATATTGATGCTCTCGTTGAGGAAGTTATCGAGCCAGCTTTACTAGACTACGACGGAACTCTAGCACTTATTGGAACGCCCAATGCTGCTTGTCGTGGGTTGTTCTACCGAGCGACCACCAATAAGGAGTATGGCTACTCCAACCACCACTGGACGGTATTGAATAATCCGCATATCCCTGACGCGGAAGCTTGGCTTGCTCGTCGGATGCAGACACACGGGTGGAGCGAGGAAAACCCTATCTACCTCCGCGAGTGGATGGGCCGATGGGTCCGTAGTGATGATAGCTTGGTCTATAAGTACCGCCCCGGTAGGAATACCTTTGATGCACTGCCGACTGGTGACTACGACTTTAACTACATTCTAGGGCTCGATCTTGGGTTTGAAGACGCCACAGCTTTTGTCGTCTGCGCGTATGCGGAGGACCGGCCAGAACTATACGTTGTCGAGGCCCATAAAGAATCCCACATGATCCCGTCGCAAATCGCGATGAAGACCCGCGAGTATATGGAAGCGTACAATATTGAGATTGCTGTGGCAGATACCGGTGGTCTAGGTAAATCGATTGTTGAGGAATTCCGGCAACGCTATAATCTGCCAATTCGCCCTGCCGAGAAATCGAAAAAGGGCTCCTATATCGAGATGATGAACTCCGACTTCCAGCGCGGGTTAATCAAGGTGGGCAAGCACTCGCCAATCGTAGACGAGTGGGAGTTGTTACAGTGGCAGGAAGACCGCAAGAAGGAAGACTCCCGCTACGAAAACCACCTTTCCGATGCTTGCTTGTACGCATGGCGGGAATCGCGCCACTATCGTTATGAGGGGGAGTCCACAACCCCCCCAGAATATGGTACGGCGGCGTGGGCAAAGGCTGAAGACGATCGAATGTTCCAGCAAACAGTAAAAGCATTAGATAAAGAAGAATCCCCTTGGTGGGGGAAACAGAACTTATTTAATTAGGAAGATGCTATGAAATACAACGCTAATAAATTCTGGTGGGAGGTTACTGGTGATCCACATAGTGAAATTATGTCGTTTGTCAGTGCTCTGGACGATGAGCAGGGATATCGCAAGGAAGATAACCTTAATAGTCTGCGGCTGTTTGGCAATAGTGATACTGTTGGCCTAAGCTTGGGCGAGTACTCGAAAAGGAACGTTCAGAAGGACGGGAGTCCTAGTCTGAATATTGTTCACTCGATGTGTACGACCGTTACTTCTCGGATCACCAAAAGCCGTCCCAAGGCTACGTTCCTGACTAGCGGTGGTAATTGGTCGGCAAAGCGTAAGGCAAAACTGCTCGACAAGTTTGTTTCAGGGCAATTCTACGAGACTGACATCTATGCTATCGCTCCCAGAATCTTTCTCGACGCGACCGTTTTTGGTACCGGAGTTATGAAGATTTACGAGGTTGGGGGTAAGGTAAAAATCGACCGCGTTTTCCCTAATGAGATAATCGTCGATGACACTGAGGCACTCTACGGAGAACCTCGGCAGATGTTTCAACGGAAGTTTGTTTCTCGGAGGGTTTTGGCTTCGCTATACCCCGAGGTGAAACAGCAGATTATGGACAACGACGTAAAGTCGGATTCATACGGTAGCGAGCGCAATACGGCTAATGAGCAGATTGAATGTGTCGAAGCATGGCACTTGCCAAGCGGCGAGGGTGCGGAAGATGGTCGTCACGTTATCTGTCTAGATAATGTTACGCTTCTTGATGAGCCTTATACGAAATCCTACTTCCCGTTCGTATTCCTGAAATGGACTGACCGACTGCTTGGGTTTTGGGGGCAAGGGCTCGCAGAACAGCTTTCGGGCATCCAATCAGAAATCAACAAGTTGCTTTTGCAGATCAAGCTACAGATGACTTTGGCTACGCCTAAGGTATTCGTCGAAGTTGGCTCGAAAATTTCAAAAGCACATATTAATAATGAGACTTGGGGGATTATTGAGTATTCAGGGACAAGGCCTGATTTTCATGTCCCGATGACTACTTCTCCAGAGATATTTGCTCACCTAGACCGCTTATACCGGCGAGCGTATGAGATCGCAGGCGTGTCTGAATTAGCTGCTCAGTCTCGAAAGCCCGGTGGACTTGATTCTGGCCGCGCATTACGCGAGTTCCACGATATTGAATCAGAGCGTTTTATGGTTATCGGGCGTGAGTACGAGGGGCTGTTTATGGAAGCAGCTCGGCAGATGGTTGACATCGCCCGAGATGTATCTTCCCGAGATGGCGACGATTACAAGGTGCTGTCCCACAATAATCGAGAGATTGAACTCGTTACCTGGGGTAAGATTAACCTCGACTCTGATTCGTATGTTATGCGGATTTATCCTACGTCTTTATTACCGGCTACACCGGCAGGGAGACTCGCTACTGTTGAGGGACTCTTCCAAAGCGGGCTGATTGACCGAAATGCGGCACTCGCATTGCTCGATTACCCCGATTTAGAGACTTACCATAAAATCGAACTCGCTTTTATCGATGATGTAGACCTTCTTATTGAAAATATGCTCGAAAAGGGCATTTACTCGCCACCGGAGCCGTTTTCCAATCTCCAATTCGCCATTCAGCGGATCCAATCGGCCTATATTCGAGGAAAAGTGGATGGAGCACCTGATAGTCGGCTAGATTTGCTACGTCGGTACATCGAATCGGCTGTTTTGCTTCTCCAGGGGGCACAACAGTATACCCAAGCGCAACAACAACAATCGGCTTTGGCTGAACAGGCACAAGGCAAGCAAATGAATGCAGAAGCATCACAAATGGCAGAACAAGCGGCACCGCAAGAGCTTATGCCGCAATAGGAGCAAATAATGGAAGATATGAACGCAGAAGCTGTTGTCCAAGAGGAAGTTGAACCAGTAGCTGAAGAGGCAAGTGTCGAGGCAACCCCGGCACCCGATGAACTCTCTACGCGGCAATTTGCCGCATTGGCTCGACGCGAACGGCAAGTACGCGAGGGAGAGCAGCTTATCCGAGAGAAAGATGCGGAATTAGCGGCAAATAAAGCGTCTTTGGAGTTGGCTAAGACCAATCCAATGGCGTTTTTGCAGCAGGCTGGTGTTTCTGAGGATGACCTTGTTCGCCACATGATTGATACGAATGGCACTCCTACCCAAGAAGAGCTTATTCGTCGGCAGGCCGGAGAGATAGAAAGCCTTCGATCAGAGTTTTCGGAGTACAAAACTAATCAGGAACTAACGAAGACTAAGCAAAGTAATGAAGCCCAATGGGACGCCTTTATTGACAACACGCGAAAAGAAGTGGAGAATAGTGAAGGACTAACGCTGGTAAAAGAATTTGGTGCCCACAAGCTAGTGGCAGATGTTATTCTCGAATACCACAAGCAGCATGGAGAAGTTCTTCCTGTTGCCCAAGCTGGTAAACTCGTAGAACAGCACATAACTGGTGAGGCTGAAAAGTTTTTTAAGAATAAAACGCTGAGAAAACAATACTCCGAGTATCTTACTCCTGCCGAGGAGAGCAGTAAATCTCCTGATACGCCGACTCCTAGTCAGAGAGACTTACGCGCTGCAAAAGTCCCTAGAACTTTGACCAACACGTTAGCTGCCGCGACCCCTAATAGGTCTAATGGTGTGCTAACGGAACAAGACTCTCTCGACCGGATGGTAGATACGCTACGCTGGAGCGAGTAGTTTCGATTAGGAGATTATCATGGCTTCGTTAGACATGGACTCGTTTGAGAATGCCCTAAAAGAGCATTATCACGGGCTCCACATTAAAGACCTCGTTTATAAGAAGAACCCACTCTTAGCACTCATGCCAAAATATGAGCGTTTCGGTGGTAAATACATGCCCGTGCCATTGAAGTACGGAAACCCCCAAGGCCGTGGTGCTGTTTTTAGTACCGCCCAAGGCAACGCTAGCAATACCAAGCTAGAGGCGTTTAATATTTCGCACGTTCGTGACTACAGTGTAGCCCGAATTGATTCGTTAACTATGGATGCCTCTTCCGGTGATGCTGATGCGTTTGTTCGTGCGGCTACGCTTGAGGTTGACTCGGCAATTGCATCATTGTCCCAAGCGATGGCGCTAGACATTTTTCGAGGTGGTTCTGGTGCTCGTGGGCAGTGTGCTAACACTACTCCAGGGACAGAGGTAGCGCTGAAAAATGAGGCGGACATCGTTAACTTTGAAGTGGGTATGAAGGTTGTCTTCGCTGAAACGCAAGTTGTGGACGGTGTCACCGTTCCTCATACTCTACGGAATAGCGGAACCGCCATTGCTATTGCCTCAATTGACCGGGATGCCGGTACTTTTGAATTGGCGTCTACTGCACATGCTTCTGTTGATACTAATGACTTCATTATCCAAGAAGGCGACTATGTGGAGTCCGGTGACCGTCTGAAGATGGACGGCTTGGATGCGTGGATTCCTTCTGCTGCTCCGGGCTCTACTGTATTTAATACTGTCAATCGGTCGCTAGACACGACTCGATTGGGGGGTGTTCGGTATGACGGTACTACAGGTAACTTTCGGGACAACCTCTTAGAGGCTGCTGCGCGGTTAGCGCGTGAAGGTGCTTCCCCGGATACCTATTTTATGAACTTTGCCAATTACGCGGCACTTGAAATTGAGTTGGCGGCTAATACTCGCTACGACGTTTCAAAGTCGCAAGATGGTAATTTTGGCTTTACTGGGCTCACTATCCAAGGACCTACTGGCCCCATCAATGTTATCCCTGACAAAAACTGTCAGAGTGACGTTGCTTGGCTCCTCCAGATGAATACTTGGGCACTAAATAGTGCCGGTGCTGCTCCAAAAATTCTAGACCATGACGGCAATCGTCTTCTCCGAGTGAACAACTTGGACGAAGTTGAAATTCGTATTGGTTTTTACGGTAATGTGTCCTGTTCGGCTCCTGGTTGGAACTGTCGGGTTGCGTTATAAGCTAATTTTGTTCGGGAAGGGGGCTAGGTTTTTGAGTTACCTAGAGGAGGCGGCAGACTTAGCCCTGCCGCTCCCCCTACTCGACCTTTACTTACCACGGACGCTGAAATGGCAAATCAACTAGCGCAGATTATCGCAGAGAAGGCGAAAGCGGCGGATACTCGCCAAACTGACGACCGCAAAAACGCTCAACGGAATTCGTTAAAGCGTTTACGTGTCGCATTGAACAGTGAAGATTATGACGCGGCTGGCGAAGTATTGGATGATTTATGGGATCTAAAGTACGAGCAGGCGCTCTCTAACAGGGGCTAGGCATGGCAAACACAACCACTCGGCTTGAATTGCGAACAAGGGCAAAGCTTCGAGCTGATATGGAGAACACGGCATTTGTCTCCGATTCTGAGTGGAACCATTATATCAACCAAGGCAATAGCGAGTTATATGACCTTATCGTGACGGTCTATGAAGACTATTTCGTTACGAAAGCCCCTGCCTTTACAGACGACCGGGCTGACGGGATTTACACAGTCTCCGACGTTATAACGGCTGACAACGTGTACAAGATTCTTGGCGTTGACATGGCTGTTAATGGCTCGACGGTTCGTCTAAAAAAGTTCTCATTCGCAGAACGAAATATGTACGATAGCAATGTTTCGACTTTGTATGGCTTCGAGAACCATCGATGGCACTACCAGGGTGCGACTATCCGAATTATCCCATCGAACGCCTCAAACAATGCCATTACGGTTTGGTATATCCCCGAAACGCCTCTTCTTGAGAATGATACCGGCACTGGGGGCACAGTAGAAGCTGTCTACAACCGAGGGTGGGAAGAGTACATTGTCATCTATGCGGCCCGAAAAGCGCTTCTCAAAGAAGAGTCGAATACCAACAAGCTTGACGATGAACTACTAATGCTTGGAGCTTCTATCCAAGCTTTCGCTGCTAATAGAGAAGCCGGAGAATCCAGTCGGATTGTAGACATTACTCGGGGGACTCTCTCCGATAAATCACACTTGCACTATTAGGGGGAACAATGGCTATCCCGCCAAGAGATCAAACCCCACGTGAAGTCCTAAATCGAGCGCAGGCTGCTGAAGTCGAAGAGATCGCTAATCGAGCGGCGAATGAGGCGGTAGCTAAAAGTAGGGGTGGGCGATTCGGCCAAGACCCTTTGCGCAGTGGTTCTGAAATGATGCGCCTAGCTAAGGCAAAGAAGGGCGATTTCAACTATTCCGACCAGGATATTACCGCCCTTTTCACCACCCTTAAAGACCTCCCAATTATCAATGGCTCCCTTCTGGAAGAGGTGGCGCTTATCTCTGGGGATACGACGCTAGACCATGGGCTTGGGAGAGAGCTTTTGGGGTGGATAGTGGTTGGCCAGTCGGCAAGCGCTGCCATTTATGATAAACAAGGTACAAACAGCGACTCCGGTAGAACGCTAATTCTTAATTCGTCGGTGGTGGCGACAGTAAACCTCTGGGTATTCTAATGGCACGTAAACGACATCCTGGCCTTGATAAGAAGATATTTGCGCTAGACTTCAAAGGCGGCTTAAACCAGTTGGTCGCAGACCACTCTCTTGACGCGGGTCACCTTTTACAGGCCGAGAATGTGGTCTTTGATAATCATGGGTCATTGAGTAAGCGAGCCGGTCACGATGACTTGTCGAATACTGTTGTTGGTGGCGGGACACAGACAAGCTTGTCTGACGGTGTTCAGATCCTCAAGTACAAGAACGGTGTTATCGGCATTGACGACAAGAAAGCGTTTCGGCGTGTCCACGGGGGGGATTGGTTAGCCGGTGAGGAGATTGTAGACTGTCGGTTTGACCAGCAGGGAACTGCTAACGCTCGGAATATGAGCCAGTCCAACGCGCAAATAGTGACTCTTAATAATCGCGTTTTTACGGCATGGTCTGAGCATAATGTTAGGGATGGTGGGGCTCTACTAACGACAAAAATCTATCTAACTGTTCGGGATGGGACAACGGATGCCATTCTTCTAAACCGCCATGAGGTACGCTCAGTCGATGTTGACTTTTTAGCGACTGCCCCTTCTTACCGGATCCCGCGAGTACAGCTAACGTATGGCGGCGACTACGTTGCTGTTGTGTGGGCTGAGAGTGCCGAAATAAAGGCCGTCACTATTGATTCTACAGCGGCGGTGATTGCCGGTACCTCTGCCATGTTTCAATTAGGTAGCAATGCCCTTCATGCTGATAATTGGGTATTTACGATTGCCCATATTAACCATAGCGGGGCGTCTGACCGTATCTGCTGGATACAGACAACTGCGGCCGCTACTGTAGTCGAGGTGCAGCATGCTGTTCTTGGGGATGGCTCATTTACTTATAAATCGAGTGTGCTTTTAACACTTACGCTCCCCTGGAACTACGGTGTTGGGACTGACCACGTATGGAATGGCCTTGCATTGCAGACTGTGGACTCTGACAACCTTATTGTCATCGGGTATACTGTTGGGACTGATGTAAAGGTTACTACCCTCTTAACGGGGGATACGTCACTTACGACTATTGGTGGTTTAACCAATGCCACTGTGATGGCGGGGCACCTCATTAATCTAAGCGTTGTCGCGGATCCAGTGACTGCTGACCTACTTCGTTGTACCGCTACAGTAATTACTACTACGCTGACAAAGGGGTATAGCCACGTTCACGCACAGCCCCATGCTCTCGTTATGTTTGCTATAAACCATAGCGGAACTCCAGCTTTACTCGGTGGTGGTACTGACTCTGTTGTTGAGGTTGCTCAGTATGTGTCTCTCCATACTGACCTCTTTGTGGAGAATAACCAAATCTACGGTGTTGTTGCTCAGGCGTTTCGTCCTGCGGGTACCGGGGCTTACGGCACTACCGATTATAAGTGGGGTAATTCAAGGAACATCCTTATCCAGTTTGACTTCACGTATGATGACAGTGACGACGAGCCAGCGTACCGACTTCTCCCTATGGCGGCGGGCAATTGGGGTGCGGGTGCGATTAATTATGCAGTTGACTACAATCTGTGTGCGTATAACGCGCCTACAGAAACTGCCTTAACTGGTACCGCTACATCCACTGCTACGAGCGTTGTTCTTGCTGGTTCTGGATCTCTCTTTCTTAGCGAAGTTGCCCCTGGTGACGTAATCCATGTGAACACTGAAAAGCGTACAGTGCTCAGTGTTACAACTAATCTCTCGCTTGTCGTTACTGAAGCATTCGCTATTTCTGGGGCTGACGCCACTCCTACAATAGACGCCACCCCGGATACAGACAGTTCTAACCCCGCAAAGCGCCAAATGTACTCTGTTCAGCGGGTACAGAGCCTTGGCAGTGGGCAGTACCGATACGGGTCAAGCCAATGGGCGGGCGAGTGGGTTACCGGGTCTTCCCCCCATAACACTGCTGAAACGAATCTTAACTTCGCGCCTGACCGCTACTTCCCTTCGATTGAAGCACGGGATGCTCTTTATCTAGGCGGTGGCTTTTTGTGGGAGTACTCAGGCGACCGTTTTAAGGAACACGGGTTCTTTACCGGAACTGAGATTGTCAGTGTCCATGCTCGAAAAAATGGCAACTTATCTGCGGGAATTTATCATTTCATTGTAATTCTTGAGTGGACTGCGCCTAATGGGGATGTCCACCGTTCGGCCCCATCTGAGATGTCTGAGCCACTAAACGCGTCATCAGGGGATTCGTATAGTTTGCTTATCCATACTCCGCAGTTTAGCTATAAGAACCCTAGCTTTGGCCTCCCCAATACTAAAGTGGTCGTATACCGAACGACTGCCGGTCAGAGTATCTTCTCGCGTGACGTAGTCAGTGACCTTGATACTAGTAGCTGGATTAAGAACATCACGTATCCGGGCTCAACAGATGATGAGCTAATGACGTATGAGCGGATCTACACTAGTGGGAACCGCTACGCGAATATTACGCCCCCTTCCGTAGTTGACCTTGCCTTTCATGGTGGCCGGGTAATGGCGGCGACTACCGACCGCGATGTTTGGTTTACAAAGCCGCATCGAGTGGGGATCGCCCCTGAGTTCAGCGATGTAAACACGATTTCTCCTTTGGATAGGGCAGACGAGATTACCGCGATTGCGTCTAATATGGAGTCGCTTGTTATCTTTACGGAGAATAACGGATACTACGTTGCGGGGAGTGGCCCTAATGAGAACGGAACTGCCGGGGCTTTTTCTGAACCCCGCTTATTCTCTTCTGGTATAGGGGTGACTAGCGGTTCTCCCCACCTCACCTTCCCTGACGGCATTCTAGTTATATCGAATGGCTCTTTGTACGTAGTTGGCCGCAATCTGTCGCTCACTTACATTGGTGGTGCTGTAAAGAACCTTGAGCCGCTTGATGTAAAGGCAATGCTTCTCCGCGATGACCGAAAAGAGATTGAGATTGTTCTAAAGGGGGCAGGTGGCAAGCTTGAAATTCTAAAGTTCAACACGCTCTACCAGCAGCTTACGACTGTTTACGATGGCCAAATTGAGGGGTACGCGGCTGGTGCAGTGCTGGTGGGTAACGCGCCTCACTACTTGGCTACAAATGGGGTTGAGTTAGTCGAGAACACTGACTTTATTGACGACACTGACCAAGATACCATCCCTGTGGGGATAAGCGTTAAGACTGCCTGGATTAAGCTTGGGCTCTTGCAGCAGCTTCAGCGGGCATATCGGCTTCTCCTTTATATCGATGTTGTCACCCCTCATACGCTTAATGTTGCTATCTCCTACGATTACGATGAAGCTGTGGTTGAAACGAAGACAATCGCACTGACAAGTGTTGGGCCGGAGTTCCTGCGGTTTCGTCTTGACCAGCAGAAATGCCGTGCAATCATGATACGTATATACGACAGCAACACTTCAGGCGTTTCACGTGAAGCGTTTAAGCTTAACGGAGTTGCCTTGGAACTTGGGTTACGAGGTGGGACGTTCAAGGTAGATAGTAATAGAGAATTGACCACTTAATTAGAGCAGGTGCGCTATGGGATTTTTTGATGAGTTAAGCGGAAACGCTATTGCCCCGATAACCGATAAGGCATTCGGTCGTGCAGGAACGCGCACGGCAGGTAATGTTGACCAGCTAATGAATGAAGACCCTATGTCTAGGGCGCTTTTTGACCAAATGCAGATGGAGCGTTTGGTTGAAGAGACTTATAAATCTGACTCTAAGTTAGTGAACCAGTTCAGCGTTGATATGCTAGCCGTTGAGAGAGCCGTCGAGCAGATCTTTAAGTCGGGGATGGCGGCAGGCGCTGATGCTGCGGAACTTGTAGCTACTAGCTTTGACGCAATTAATTCTATCAACATGGAGCAGAACTACGCTGCGGCTGATTTGCATACGACCGACTATAAGCGGCAGGTTACGAATCTTGAGGCCCAAAGGAATGCGACAGCGGGTATTGGCGCAGCGGCGAGCGCTATTCTTGGTGGCTTGGGTGAGATGGCAGGCCAGCCCTATAAGGACCAGCCTCTTGGTGACTTGGGAGTTTCGGGGCGTAGCCAAGTATACACGGATGACCCCGCTGTTGCGGATTTTATCGGGCAGCTCAACAAAGAGAAGGTATACGGGAAGGACGAGAGCGTTCCCGGTCAATACGACGGTTTAACGAGAAGGCACTCCTGGGATCCCGATGAAACTCTCGGTGGTG
>Ga0098040_1000719_pt1 | contig 14880 bp, 11 predicted proteins | sample 7_EtaG_FD_75065 | JGI IMG/M metagenome (GOLD analysis project Ga0098040, IMG submission 75065) | Marine viral communities from the Subarctic Pacific Ocean - 7_ETSP_OMZ_AT15161 metaG | ecosystem: Environmental > Aquatic > Marine > Oceanic | place: Pacific Ocean | collected 2015-01-08
ATATAACGGATCAGGATTGGTAGACGTTTCTTAAATAAAATAAAACATGGCGAATAAAATTTTTAGTACAGCCGATTCCGCTGTTACAGCTGCTAGTACTTCCATGAGACATTTTGGATGTCCAATTGAAGTAGAGCCGGGATATATTTTACAATTTGTCTGTCCTACTAGTTCAACATTTGGGACACTAGACTATGCGGTGGATGTTACAACGGGGGTCATAGGGGCAGAGACTGCTACGGCCATTGCGGGGGTTGCTCCTGAGAATAACGGGATTATCCTCACTAAGAGTGTGATGTTTGACGCAACGCATATGTTGACGGTCTTTCAAGACAACACTAGCGGAAATGTAAATGCGATGATCTCTGAATGGGATGCAGTAGCACATTCACTTACTAGCAATACAGTTACCGACTTAGGAATTACTGGCGGTGGACTTCATGTGAATTTTGAACAGATTGATTCTACACATTATTTAATTAGTTATGATTCTGGAACAGATTTAATACAGCAGGTTATAGAAGTTAATGCTGGGACTTACGCAGTAAGTGCGGTGGGGACGCCTTTGACTACAGCAATGACCCAAGAAGCTCCACACTCCCATGTGGTACAGATCGACGCGACGCATTATTCAGTAAGTATTACCAAAAAAACACCGGGAACGAGTGGTTGGTTTATGATCGTTGAAGTTAACCTGGGTACTTGGGCTGTAACCACGGCAACTGCACTTACCGACTTAGGTTCAGGCGCTACAACTAATACTTGGTATACTAGTTATTACGTTAGTTTAGTTACTTGGACTTTTAAAGTATCGGCTACCAAGGTGGTTGTTTTTTATAGCACCCTGGATACAGAGTATTACACATGCTATAAGGTTATAGATATAAACACCGGAACCTGGGTGATTACGGTTGGAGCCTTACAATTATTTGGGGAAGCCAATTCTGGGACACTTGATCTTTTAACATCTTACGTAACACAGCCTGATCTTGCTGTAGCAGAGGCATATTTCAGTACTCATACAAGAATTTACCGGGGGCAGTCAGTATGGAAGATAGGTTTTGATGCAGCCAACAATATCGTCACGGTTCTTTCAAATGCTTTTAATACATGGATATATACTACATACGTCAAGTATTCGCCAATGGGCCAAGTAACAGAGCTTACCGGAGGAGACATCCTTGTTCTGACTTACAGACTTAATCAATCTGGTTACCCTCAGCTGCACTCTGTTTTCAATGCCGATGCACCAACGACGGCTGGTGCCATAGACCCAGTAGCGAGTGTGATAACTCCTGGTAATGGTAGCACCGCACAAACCTGGCCAGATGTTGTTGCTTTAGATTCTACGCATTTTATTTTATTAGGTGGTACATCTTCACCAGACTTCATAGTTTATGGAGTAGACGCTGCTGGACAAATAGAGCTTTTAGATGACAGCTTTGCTACAGGTTATTCATCCGCCGTATCTGGTATTAAGCTCGATAGTACGCACGTATTGCTCTCAGATAATCAATATAAATTTAGAGTCGCGGAGCTTGATGTCAACTATGTTGGGAGTTGGTCAGCAGCAGAAACAACGTTATCCTCAGGAGGTAGCAGTAATTACTGTGGAGTGAAGATGTACATAGCCGGAGAAGACGCTAGTTATTATTATGTAATTGTTAATAGATTTTATGCGGGGAGTTATGTTACTGCGGTAAGTGTAGTGAGTGTCGATAAGGCAACATGGGTAGTTGCACAAGTAGGTAGTGACTTAACAGGAATGGGGAATTTTTCTTTGGGGTATGACATGACTCCAGTTGAGGGATACACGGATAAATGGGTATGTGTGTATAGTGAACAGATTTGGAGCAGCGAGTTAAAAGCGCGGGTAGTTGGGGTGAACGGATCTTTTGAGCCAGTTTTTGAAGGGGCTGAAGTTAATCTGTTGAGCGGTAGTTGGGGTGATAATGCAAATATACAAAGTGTTGATGCAACACATTTTATAATAACATATAATGACTCTTATGATGATGGATGGGCAGAAACCTTAGAGGTAAATGTTGGAACATGGGCGCTAAGTGCAGTGTCTGCAGCTGCATTTGAATTTGAGACAGGTAATTTATCAAAATATAAAACGCGTCTGGCTAAATTAGACAGTGAGCACGTCGCCCTGGTGTGGGGGAGTGGCTCCTCGGCGGATTATGTTAATTATGAAGTTTATGGCGTTCTTGGTGTTCTTGAAATGGACCCTGCGACTTATAATTGGTCAGTTTCTCAAAAAATAAAATTAGTAGGTTACTCAGGCTGGCGCTCTGCCTTGGGGCTTTTAGATGCTGATACTATTATATCTTCAACCGGGACAGCCAACGTAACCTCAAACTGGACAGCCAATGTTCAGTTATGGGACGTTGCTGCAGGATCTGTTACTCCTACTCAGGTTGTAATAACTTCTGCGGGAGTTGATTTTACAGCAGGAGCTTCTACTACGTTAGAAGTTGAGGTTCAAGATGCACTTGGTGCAGTTGACGCATCAGACAATACAACTCAAATAACATTTACTCCTACATCACAGGGACAAATAACTGGTGTAGTAACTGGTGTAAATATATCAGGAACAGGTGCGGTAGGTAATCCAAGAGTTGTACAGGTAACAGCAGGTGTAGCGGAAGTTACAATTGAAAACGTAACAATAGAGACTTTTGAAATAGCGATGACAAACGATGCAGGTTTAGCTAATCCAGCAAACGACTCGATAACTACAAGTGTAGGGCCAGCAACAAAGGTTGTGTTCACACAAGATCCAACATCAGCAGTAGCAGGTGTTAATTTTTCACCGACTATTACAGCGGCAATTCAGGACGCTTACAGCAATGTTGTTACTTCAACAGTGAATGTTGTGTTATCTATTAACACAGGAGTAGGTGTTTTGAATGGTACATTAACAGTAGCGGCAGTTGCAGGTGTAGCCACGTTCAGTGGTATTAACATTAACGAGGCAGGAAATTTTACCTTAGATGTTGATTCTGCAGGGCTAACTACTGATACTTCGCCTAACTTTACTATTAGTCCAGCAGCAGCGTCTGTGGCGGTTTTAACAACGCCAGCTCCAGACTTTACTGCGGGAGGAAGTTCTAATCAAACAATCCAAATACATGATGCATTTGGAAACTTAATATCAACAGACAGTACTACGCGGATTACATATACTCCAACATTAAGTGGAGCTGCAACTGCTGTGGTAGTGGGTACTAACATTTCTGGTACTGGTTTACCTGGAGATCCTAGAGTTGTAGAAGTAGCTGGTGGTATATCAACAATAACTTTAGCAGATACAGTAGCGGAAACATTCGAGGTTGCATTCGCTAATGACGGAGCCTTAGCTAATCCGGCAAACGATTCAATCATAGTTTCTGCAGCGGCAGCTACAAAGGTTAGCTTAACTGGAGCAGGTTCTGATTTTGTTGTTGGAGGTAGCACTACAGTTTCTGTACAAATACAAGATACATACAATAACTTAATCACGACAGACAGTACTACTCGAGTAACACTTACGCCTACTTTAGCCGGACAGATCTCAGGAGTAACTGTTGGTACTAATATATCTGGTACGGGATTACCTGGAGCAAACAGAGTCGTAGAGGTCGCAGGGGGAATAGCAGCTGTAACAGTAACTAACTTAGTAGTACAGACATTTGAAATAGCGTTTATTAATGACGGGGGATATTCAAACCCTGCTAATGATTCGATTGATTCGTTAGCTGCTGTGGTGGATGGCCCTGGAGTTATGGTAGGATTTAATTTTTAAACACAACTTATTGTATGGAGGAGATATTAAAATATTTACCCACGATAGCTGGTGTGGTTGCGGTGATAGTTTGGTTGGTACGCATGGAGGGAAAAGTAAGCTACCTAGACAGCGAGGTTAAGGAAGTTAAGGACGATGTTAATAAAGTCCTTGAATTAAAACCACTGATCATCCAGATACAAAATGATATTAAGTGGATAAAAAAACTTATAGAAACTAAATTTTCTAATAAAAAATAATTATGACAGCACAAGAAATTATAGACAATGCCAGGACGGATATGGCTATTGATCCAGGGAAAGAGATCTGGACAGACTCACAATTGCTTAGATATTTAAACGAGGCTGCGTCATTTCTTTATGCTAAGGCGAACTGGAAGTACGAGTTTGAAGATGGGACAGTTGCTCTATTGGTATTAAATCAGGCTAACTATGCGTTACCTGCTGACTTTAGAAGAATGTTATGGGTTAAGATTGTTGATGGTACTAAACCTGTTACATCTAATGAGACAGTTATTCCTATGGTAACTAATACTTTATCAGACTTTCAGCAGACAAGAGATATGGACGCTACCGGTGACGGCCCAAGCTTTACCTATATAGAGGATGGAGATTTATATGTATGGCCTTTACCAAATGCTACAGCGGTAGCTACTTACAGTTTGAAATTTAAATACGTTAAATATCCGGCAGAATTAACTGGAGTAGATACGCCAATCTTCCCAGCTGAATGGCATTTTATTTTAGGACATTATATAAGATACAGGGCATTTGCTAGTAAACCAGGAGGAAGTAATAAATCGTTTGCACAAGACGCTTTAAACGAATGGGAGCTTTGGAGTAAGAAAGCGATAGCGGACATGCTACATATACAAGACGAAAGACTTTCATATATTATGCCAACATTGCCATCTAACAATCCTAAATAATGTCCACGATTAGCATCTCTAACTTCACAGGGGGACTGAATACCGGAGAGGAGGAAACTATCCGGGACAATGAACTAGCTGTTGCTAGGAATGTTTCCTATGACTACCAGGGAATGTTAGGAGTTAGACCTGGCCTTTTAAACTTTGGAGCTGAGATACCAGGTGTAGACGGGATTCATAGTATTTATTTCACAACGCTAACAACTGGAGTAAGGATCTTATTATGTACGGCAGGGACAGATGTTTATAGATATGACGAGGGAACAAGTACCTGGAACAGTATTCAGGCTGGATTAACAGACGGTTTAGATTTCAGCTTTATTACGTATAAGGATATTATTTATTGGTGTAATGGTACTGACGACTTTACTGGGTACGATGGAACTACAGTTACGACGTATCCTGCTGTAATTAAACCTAAATACATGGTGGTGCAGAATGATGTAGGTTATGCAGCTGGAGTTTCTACTGATCCTAGTACAGTATTTTATACGAATGCTAATCCAGCGTCTATACATGCAGACGGGTTTGCAAATGATGAGCCTATCAACCAGGATGAAGGAATTATAACGGGGCTTAAACCGTTAGGAGTTTTGGTTGTTGTAGGAAAAACTAAAGGGGTTTACTTATTAAATGTCTTTACAACTACACCAGAGATAGAAGCTTTAGATTTTGAGGGAGACGTAACGTCTCATAGAAGTATGGTTAGTGTGGAGAACAACATGTTATTCATGAGCACTAATGGAGTTTATTCTTTATCGCAAAGACAAGGAACTACAGGTTCTTACAGAGCTTATGCTTGGTCTGAGAACATTGAGAAAGATGTTAAGGCGATAGAAGATAAGACTTCAGTAGCTGCTATATATTTTCCCCGTACTAACAATGTTTTTATGAGCGTAGATTCTGGTGAGGTAAGTAGACCAGACAAGATGTTTTTATTGAACACTTTAGTTTCAATACCTGGGCAATACAAGTTTGCTTGGACAGAATATACTAACATTACAGCTAATGATTTTACTATTTACGAAGACGCTGATGGCGTAGAAAGATTACTGGTTGCTAATTCATTTGGTGGGCAGGTTGTAGAGATGGAGGGAGAGGATCAATATTCTGATAATGGTTTGGAAATAGGAACGATCATGAGGACAAAGACTTTTGACTTTGATGTTCCTCAAGCATATAAAGTATTTAGAGGATGTAACCTAACTGGTTATATAACAAGTAACGAGACAGTTACGTTTAAGGTAGACATAGATGGAGTAGAGACTTCTAAAACTTTCACAGGCGAGCCTTATGCCGTAGGAGACGATTCAGATCCATTCCCTCTAGGTGAAGAGGACCTAGCGATAGATCCGTTAGGAGGAGGCCCAGTAGCCTCAGATGGTTTAGACTTTTATATATTTACAAGCCGTCGTAGCTTTCAAAAGTATGGGCTTCGTATGACCGTGCAGGTTGAAACAACAAGTTTAAACTCTAGCATGAAGATGACGAAACTAACATTCCCAGTAGAGGCTATGGACGATACTATATTTCCAAATGATTTCATTGTAACGTAACCCAAACAAGACATGACAAACACAACATTAGCCCCGTTAGAAAATGCTTATAAGACTGTTTTAACAGCTTCGATTGACGCTGTAACAACTACTATCATAGTAGATGTTGCTCCAAGCATTACGGTTCCAGCAGGGAAAAAGATTCCTGCGGTACTCGATCCCAAGAATAACTTTAGGGAAGTAGTTTTTATTACTGGTATTGCAGGCTCAACCTTAACAGTTGAAAGAGGAGGACCTGATTATGATGGTGGACCTAGTACAGCGAATGCGCATAGTGCTGGATCTACGATAGTAATAACAAATCCTTTTAATATATTTAAAGATTACGCAGACGCTATAGATAGTAAGTTAGATAGCGATGGAGGTAATCCAACAACAACCTGGGATTTAGATGTAGATGGTTCTAACTTTAGATTTAGATTAAGCGCAGGAGATATGTTGTTTACAGACGACAATCAAGCTGAGGTTTCGTTATCTACGTTAGCTGCTGCGGCAGGAGTAGATGATAAGGCGAAAGTTTCAGCAGTAGATACGACCAGTAGTTATCTGGCGACTAAATTAGTTGCCGGTGCTGGAGCTTCTTTAAATATTTTAAATCCAGCAGGGAACGAAACATTAGAAGTTGAGTTTGATTCAAGTGGCGCAGGTGTAGATGACCATGAAGCTTATACACCAGCTTTCTTAACAGGAGGGAACGCTCCAGAGGTAGTAGTAGCAGTATGGGATTCAGTAAGTGATGGTGAGTTCCAGATTACTATAGATGGTGTAGTTAGAAACGTGGCAGGTTTAGATTTCCAGACGCCAGCCGTACTTAGTATGGCCGATGTAGCAGCCGTGATACAGGTGGGGATACGAGCACTAACAGGTTCAACAGAAACATGTACTTGGAGTGGAGCAGCGTTTATAGTAAGTTCAGCTCTCACCACAGTTGCTTCAGCAATAACAGTTACTTCAACAGTAGCAGCTCCAGCAGGTACTGATATATCAGGAGCAGGAGCAGGAGCTTATATGGATTGTGATGCAGGTTCTACGGCAGTTATTACGGCAGCAGTTTTAGATCCAACAGCAGATGCAGGGAAGCTAGTTGTCTTAGCAGCTAGTGGGAATATAGGAGGAGCCTTGGTAGACGCGAACACTTTAGGATTAACTGCTAAAGGTTCACTTGCTACAGCTAGTGACGCAACAACAAAAGCAGAATTAACAGTAGGTTTAGACGGAGAATTTTTAAGTGCTGATTCAACAGCGCCTGGAGGTTTAGCTTGGGCCACAGCACCAGTTGAGTTTGTAGGTGTTGGAGGTACCGCACCAAAAAATATAAATTATCAATTAAATTATGCAGCACCCTCCTGGATAGAGGGTGGTATATCCGCTTCCACAGTTTGGCCAGCAGAGTATGAAGCAGCAAGCACCATAACCACTGGTTATGTCATGGGTGCAATAGGGCCAACTCTTGACATAACAAATGGAGACCAGATGAGATGGGATGATGTTTTTACTAGGCTAACAGTTGATTGGTGGATGGCTGCTGCGCTACTAGGGGGTGATAGTCAGTATGGGATTTCTATAGGAAGTGCCGCATTTACTAGGGTTGACGTGAATGGGCTGGGATGTTGTTTCTTTTGGGATACGGGGACTACTTTATCTATAGTTACCGCGGATGGTGTAGCCAATACAACTACAGCTTTGGTTGGCCCTCCTGATATAGAGAAGATACAGAACTATAGAATTGAATTTACCAAGGGGGTTGACTGCAAGTTTTATCTTAACGGGGTGTTAGTTGGTACGCACACCACAAATTTACCTGGCGCTGACATAAGTCTCATATATTTTGGGGGAGGATTAGATGATGATGGTTCGGGTACAGACAAACTAATGCTGGGACCTTGCAGCGTTTCCATAGATATTTAAATAATTTAACAACATATAATATGGCATTAATAGAAGATCAAGCACTGCCGACTACGATAGAAGACGTGAACAAAAAGGCATTTACTCCTGGTGTGGATACGCAAAAACTTTATACAGAGATTTTGCCGCCTGGAGGGATAACTCCCTACAGTGAATACAACAAAGCGTTACCACCTGGACAACCAGGGCAGTTTTTTATAGGAGGAGAAGAAGTGTTTCAACCTGGACCTCCTGCAGCAGAAGCTGTTTCAGTAGTAATTCCAGGAGCAGCACCAGCTCCGGAGGCCCCTTTTGATGTGGCAGGATTTTTAGAAAGCATGATTCCTTCAGTAGATTCAGGTGCATTCTCAACCGCATTAGAACAGCAACTGGCTACACTGGGAGAGACTGAAGACTTTTTAGCAGGAGAGATAGCAGGAGAAACAGAAAGAAGAGAGTCAGAGATACAAGCTGAGTTAGCTATACAACAAGCTTCATTGGAAGCAATGTACGCTCCTCAATACGACGAAATACAGACAGGATTGCTAAGGGCTCAAGAATCAGCAGCTTTCGGTGGAGCAGCAGCAGGTTCAGTAAGGGGAAGTAGAGCAGCTCAGAAACAAGTAGACTTGTCACAACAAGCATCTAAAGTAGAGCAAGCCTTAGCGGCAGAACAAGGTATGCAATTAAGATTAATAGAAGCGCAACTAAGAGAAGAACCTGATGAAGTACTAGATGCTTTAAACTCGCAGATGTCGTCTTTAAGTTCTCAAAGACAGCAGGTACAAGTGCAGCTACAGTTAGCTGAAGAAGAGTTGTTGTCAATGCAGGCGGCTATAGCAGCAGAAGTACAAGAACAACAGTTCCAATTGCTACTAGATTCCTTAGATGCTCAGGGCTTAACGATAGATCCATTCACAGGGCAAACAGTATCTACGTTAGAAGGAGAAAAACTCAAAGCTAATGCAGCATTAACAGACGCTAAGACAGCAGAGATATATACGCAACTACAACAACCAGACTTAAGTGTCAAATATTTCAGCGATGAAGTAGGTAACACATACGCTAATGTATTTGATGCGAAGACAGGGGTATTAGAAACAGTAGACCTAGGAAGACTTAGCGCAGCGCAGAAGTGGGCTATAGAAGCTTTAAATGCGCCAGTGATGTCAGGGTATGGAGGAACAGGGACAGCAGCAGCAGAAGGAGGGGATGCAATAAAAGAAGCTGCGAAAGCTTTATTGGCTGAAGGTGAAACTGTTGCCTCTTTAGGGTTTAGTATAAACAACAATACCGAACTAACTAAGGTCCTTACTGCTCAGGGGTTTTCACACACCGAACAAGTAGCGATTGCTCAAGCCATGTTTGATGAGAGTAAGGCTGAACCTCTATCTTATTATCAATCGAAAGCTGCAGTGGAAGGAGTAAAAGAGACTGTAGGCGACTTATGGGAGTACACTGGATTGCCAGGTGTAAAGGATGTTTGGCCTATAGTTAAAGGTGGGTTTGCGGGATTATTTTAGAAATAAGTAACATAAAATAGAATGGCAAAATATGATTACCTAAAAGGCATAAAATCTACTGGGGCAGCAACAACGCCCACGGGGAAATATGGCTACCTGGAAGGTATAAAATCTACTGGGGCAACAACAACGCCCACAACCACGGGGAAATATGGCTACCTGGAAGGTATAAAATCTACTGGGGCAACAACAACGCCCACAACCACAGGGAAATATGGTTATCTGGAAGGTATAAAATCTACTCCAGCACCTTATGATAATTTAGCGTACGAGAAAGAGAGAGGTATCTTTGAGGGAAACTTTCTTTATAAGATAATAGATTTATTTCAAATCCCCGGGTATGTAGTTTCGGGACTTAAATACCCTGAGGCTGGTGGAGTCTGGGAGGCTATCAAGGGGGCCAAGTTGCCTTCTGAGGTTACAGGAACTACGGGAGTTGAAGGTCTTGCTTTAGATATAGCTTTAGATCCTCTTACTTATTTAACTGGAGGACTTACAGCCGCAGGTAAGGCTGCATTAAAAAAGACTACATTAGGAGTTGCTAAAAAGGTTGCACCAAAGGTAGGTAAGAAGATAGGACAGGAGCTTGTTGAAAAAACAGTTAAGGAAGCTGCGCCACTAGCTACAACTCTTGGTAAGCAAGCAGAGCTGGGGCAAAGAGCGCTTGTAAATTTAGGTCTTCCTTTTACTGATATAGCTATCCCTATAATAAAAGGAGAAAAAATATATAAAGGCTTAACAAAGGCGGGCGATGTATTCAAGGGAACAAAACTAGGAACAGGTTTGGAAAAGGCTTTTGGTTTATTACCAGCTACAGGAAAGATAGGAACTGAGGCGATAGAACAACAAGCTACAATAAACAAAGCCATACAAGAGGCTAAAAAACTAATGAAACGTAAGCAGAAAGTCGTGGATGGAATGGCAACAGAAGTTCTTGAACAATATATTAAGAAAGGATACAAGCTGAACAAGGAGGACTTTGATGCTTTTGGTAGAAACGTCAGACAATATACAGCTTCTATTGGAACTAAAGTTAAACCAACTTATGAAGCTATGTCTAGTGTAGCAACAAAACTATTTAATGATTTAAAACCAGTGGCCAAGGAGATCAAGTTTGCAGCAGAGGAGATCATCCCAGTAGCTTCAAGGTTGGCAGGGAAAGCGTTTACTAGTGTTCCTATAAAAACACCAACTAAGGCTCCTCGGGTAGCTGGAAAAGAATTAGGAGGATTACAGAGCTTAGAGAAACTATCTGGAGGTTCCAAGATTGGTGGCAAGATTGCCATAACAGGGAAGAGTGAAGGGAGAATTGTTACTACTGGCCAGAAAGTAGTTAGGATAAAGGATGAGTGGTATGATAGTGGTGCGGCAGCTAAGATAAAAAATCTTATAAACAAACAAGAAGTATTAGAAGCAGAGCTAAAGATAAATCCAAGTACAGCAGCTAAGGCTAGACTTCAGTATATTAAGGATGAGCTGGATACTTTAGTAAAAACAGGGATGAAACGTACAGCAGCTTCAGGTGATGAAGTGAATGCAGCTCTTCGGAAAGTAGGGCAAGATCCTATGTATAGTGAAGATATTTTTCAAGAGATGTTTTTCACGGCTTCGGGTGCTGGTAAAGCTGCGGTACGGAAAGAGGCAGCCGAGGTATTGAAAAACACACCTGGTCTTTTAACAAAGATTCCTGAAGGGGGAATTCCTAAAGGACTTGTTAAGGTTGACTTGCCTGACCTTAAAGGATATGCAACTACACCTATAATAGCTCAAGCTCTTAACGAAACATATACTAGCTACAGTTCTTTGGGTGCAGTAGAGGATATGTTCCGTGCTTGGAACAGCATACAAAATCATTTAAAAGGTATTCTTACCTATGTGAATATAGCTTTCCATGCTAGGAATGTTGTAAGTAATCTTTGGATGTCTATCATTGGCGGATTAAAAAGTCCAATTAGTTTTGCTAAGGGATACACAATTAGTGCAAGAGCTAACAAGCTAAAGAAGAAAGGATTGTCAGGAAAAAAATTATATAAAGCTTTAGGTACAGATGGGAAGTATTATAAGGAGGCCGTAGAAGAAGGGCTTGGTGGAACAGGTGCTTTCTATGGGGACCTAGAAAAGACTTTCTCTAAGAAGAATTTTGTATATGAATACACAGGAAAAGCTGGTGCGTATCTAGAAGATTCAGCTAAACTTGGATTATATATAGATAAAAGGAAACAAGGGTTCTCTCCTTTTTCAGCCGCACAAGAGGTTAGAAAATACTTATTTGATTATACAGACCTAACAGACATTGAAAGAATATTGTTTAAAAGCGTTATGCCTTTTTACACCTGGTCAAGAAAGAACATTCCGTTACAGGTTGGGATGTTGATAACTAAACCTGGTACCGTTACCGTTTTAGATAAAGCAAAGAAGGCGGTAGAAGATATGGTTGAAGGAGAGCCACTAGACCCATCTCTTTTACCTGAATGGATGCAGGAAGGATTTAATGTTTACTTAGGAGACAATGAAGATGGAATTAAAAACTACTTATCCTTAAATGGGTTCTTGCCTACGGTTAGCTTAGGAGATCTGGATGACCCACTTGGTCTTGTCTTTGGTGGAATAACTCCAATGATAACAACTCCTTACGAGTTATACAATAACTATGATTTCTTTTATAAGAAACAGATAAAGGAATACGAAGGGCAAACAAAACCTGTATTTGGGATGAAAATTCCTTTAGTTTCAACTCCTACAGGAAGAAAGCTTTTTGACTTAATAAGGCCGCTCAAGGATTTAGAAAGGGTTTTAGGTTTAAATGAGTTTGATAAAGATGGTACTAAGGTTTCAAGATTAATAAGATATGTAGGAGGACTTAACGTTAAGAACTACTCAGCGGAAAATATGATAAAGGCTTTTAACTGGGATATCAGAGATGAGATTTCGGTGGTTAAGAAGGCTATGAAAAAGGAGAGCGATAATGAAGAGACGGTGGCTGAGTTACAGGTCTTGCTAGATAATCTGGAAGATTCAATTATTAAAACCTAAACTATAATGCTAATAGCGGACTATTTAGACTATGATACAGCGTCAATCTGGGATCAGGGGAAAAGCAAAACCTGTACGGCATATGCATTTTTTACATTACTAGCTGAACATATACAGCAACACACAGGGAAAGAAGTAGAGTTTGATTTCCAAGAACACTTTAATTATATGGAAAGATATAGGAAGGTGGTAAGGAAAAGGCGAGTAAAGGCGTTATGTATGCTAGCTAAGGAGTTAGGTTTTCTAACTAAGACAGGTGAACTAGTTAAGATAAGAAAATATAAACGTCTCCCAGTCTATAAAAACTTTGACCGCCTATGCAAAACTTTACAAAATACAGGGCCTCTTCTTTTTGCAGTACACAGATACAAAGGCCACAAATTAAACCCAAAGAATACAGACATAATAGAGCCCGTGAAAAAAGGAGCAAAAAAGAAAAGGGCGGGGCATGTTATGATGATTAGAGGATTCGATCAGCAGTCTCAGCTGTTGAAGTTCCAGAACTCTTGGGGAGGGACAGACTCCGTAAAGTATATGCCCTTCGATGTTTATAAAGATATAGTTAAATACGCATACACAATTGGAGGTGTATATATAGTTAATAAACCAGAAACAAAATGATTACATGTAGTATTCAAAATTCGGCTGTACTTAAAACAGATTGGGTGCAACGTAGACCAAGGATCACTCAACACTTTGGTTTGAATCAACAAATATATTCTAAGTTTAAAATGAAAGGACATAACGGGATAGACTATGGCGTGCCTGTTGGTACGAAAGTCTTTGCCCCGATGGATGGTATAGTTAAAGTTAAAGACTCAGGCGTAGAAGGCTATGGGTTACATGTTAAGATCCGTAATGAGTTTAAAGCAGCTGAGGTGGTGATAGCTCATCTAAGCCGAGCTAGTACAGTAACTGGAAGTAGGGTCAGCGCTGGAGATTTAATCGGCTATAGTGGAAACACAGGCTTCTCAACAGGTCCTCACGTCCATGAAGGCTTTAGACTTTTAAAACCTTATGATGGAAACATATATAGATGGGAAGTTTTAAATTACGATAACGGATACCTAGGTTACATAGATCACCTTGAGTGGATAACAAACTGGAAAGGGGGGTTTTTAAAAAACACTTTATAATTTAACCAAATTATTATGGCTAAACAGAAATGCAAACCTGTATGGAAAAGTAAGACCATGTGGTTTAACGCTATCACTCTTGCACTAGGAGTGTTAGAAGTTATCAATGGAGTTTACCTAGTAGACTCACAACAGTTACTGTTAATAAACGGTATAGGTAACCTACTTCTTAGGTATGTTACAGATACGGCTGTTGTCTTAAAGTAAAATATAATAGTAGTACTTGTCATTGCGTAGTCTTTGACTAGGTATACCAAGTATGCTATACAATATTAATTGACAGGGAAAATGATATTTTTTCTTAGAATGAGACTCTAAAGGCATTGGTCACTGTTGGTCCCTCAACCTCACAGAATACGGACTACAACAATACAGCGATGCCTTTTGAGTTTAATTAAATCCTCTTTTAAAACCTGTCTTATAGGATCTATGTGGAGAGTTTAATCTTTTACGTTTGCTTGCGCGCCATTTAACCTCCTGTTGCGCCGTTTTATCCCCTCTGTCAGCGGCTCGTTGGAGGATTTCTAGATAGCTTAATCCTTTTTTTGGTTGAGGCTTTTTGTTATAATCTTCTTTTGGCATTTTGTATTTGGTTTCTTTTTATTTGTAGCAATAAGGTAGTAGTGGCAAAACATCACACAGTCCAGGATGTGCTCGCTTTCTATCTCTGGGTATTGATCCTTATAGAATAAAGCTATGTCTGCTTTCTTAGCGTTACCTTTTCCAAGAACAACTTTCTTACAGGTAGAGTCTTGCACTTCTATCACAAGTATATCTTTGTATTCAGCAGCAGCTTCTATTACCCCAATCATTTTACCATGAGACATTATAACATTATAATGCCTGGTTGGATATGGAATTAAAATAAGATCGGGCTGCCACAGGTTTATTAAATGTTTAACGTAAGTCTGTAATCCTAAAAGACTTTTCTTATATTCGTATTCTTCGGAGAACTCTAGCTCTTGGTCGATCATTACGGCCACGCCACAAGTTACTCCTAAATCAATTGCTAGTATTGTTAACATAT
>Ga0098040_1000725_pt1 | contig 14842 bp, 28 predicted proteins | sample 7_EtaG_FD_75065 | JGI IMG/M metagenome (GOLD analysis project Ga0098040, IMG submission 75065) | Marine viral communities from the Subarctic Pacific Ocean - 7_ETSP_OMZ_AT15161 metaG | ecosystem: Environmental > Aquatic > Marine > Oceanic | place: Pacific Ocean | collected 2015-01-08
AAATCTTGAGGGGTGGTTCTCTTAGCTCCCCACCAATGCTAGCCTCCCTTTAATAATTTGCCACGCGCTGGCGAGGATTCGTTAGAGACAATGAACCCCTGTTTTACTTCCCCAAGATTGTTTGTTCCTCTTTGTATTAATAATATACCATGTTACGCGTCGTCTGTCAAACTATTTTCTTCGAAATAGTCATCGATTTCATATTTTTTATATAACTTGTTGAAATTGCTACCAGAGATTCCCAGCAATCGCATTGCATCTTTTTTAGATGTGGTAGCTGAAACTGCAAACTTAAAGACCGCATCTCTGGATATGTTCTCTATGGCATCCCAGATTTTGAATCCATATAATTTTCCACCCAATGGTTTTGCGGCCATCTCTAATTTTAAGGCAATTAGTTCCTCCATGGTTAGATTACTGAGCATAATTTCAAATTCTATAGAAGTCTTTCTTTGTTTTCTAAGCTTTCTAGCTATCGAATAATTTTGGTTTTTGCCATATTTGTTTAACATAATAGTGTTTATATATTATAATTTATATATATTATATTATATTATATATTATAATTGTATATAGATCTCTTGTAAAGCTATTTCTTCATCTTCAGCTGCAGCCATGGGATCATCTAAACCTGTATCCATACCTCCAGCCGGGTCTTCTTTTGCCTTTTCATATTCTGGCGTTGTTGGTTCTTGCAAATTTCCAGCTAATTCATCTTCAAATTTATCAAAATATAGTTTAAGATTGGTTAACAAATAATCATAAAATAAAGCCCTATCTTCTTCATTAGCAATTAAATCATATGAATCTACAATATTTGACTCAATTTTTTTATAAGTTTGGAATGCCATATTACGACCGGTTTCGTCATGATCTTCTAAACCAGCACCAAATTCTTGTTCAGGAGACGCTTCAGGTTCTGGTTCTTCTTCTGGTTTATCTTCGATATCAATAAATTTCTCTTCGTCACCGATATCGACATCCACAACTTCCTCCAGGCTTTCTGGATCATCGTCCGGGTCTGGAGCGGATAGCACAGCCTTCATGGGAGCAATTGTATTCTTCACGCCATTCAACACATGTGCTCTGAACGACTGTCTTTGCTGCTCGTCAGTCGTTAACAACTTGTAATCAGCTTGGAGCACTGGAATTATCTTTTTCAACAGGTCCTCTAAAACATTTATTCCAGTGGATGCCGCTGGGGCTGGTTCCTGGTCGGGTGTAGACCCTTCTGCGATTAATTTACGAATCACATTGCGCAGGTATTGTTCTTCTTCTTGCGCTTCAAGTAACTGTTGTTTTTTTCTGCTTTTAACAATCTTAATTACTTTTCTTATATTCTCCCGGAGCTGTTGTTCAACCTCCAGTTCTTGAATAAATTCCATTCTATCGATTTGCATCTTTGGCACTCCCAATATTCTGTAATAAATAGTCTAATACTTCGTCAATAGTTGTATCTTCTACCAATCCACTTTTCCTCAGCATCACAGGGTTTGTTTTTTGTTTGGATTTTTGTTTTTCTTTATCGTTTTCGTCTTGTATATCAATACCCGGAAAAGGGCCACTGCCATCCCCAGTCATCATGCCGCCGGCAACAGCTCCAGCGCCCATGGCGCTCATTTCGTCAATTGCCACGGACTCTTCCACTTCAGATTTGCACATCTCTTTGGCCTGTTTCTTGGTTAGTTTACGCTCCCCTTTGAAATCATCGCCCATTTGTGCACAAGCCCAGCGCCTCTGTTTCTCTGTTTCTACTTCGTTTAACGTCTGCTCTACCATACGAAAAAGTACCTCTTGCAAGGCTGGTTGGGCTTGTGGCATAAGTGGCGCGGCGCCGGTAACAATTGCCCACGCATGCTGGATGTGCTCCATATTTGTTAGGGGTAAATTATCTGCAAAGTTTTTCCAATCTTTTTCAAGGATTAGCTCTCGCATTTTAGTACCGGATATTCCACCGCCAAATACTGGGGTATTGATTAATTTAACATTTAATCCCAAACCTTTTTTGTCTGACCATGATTGCGCGCCATCAAATCTTTTATCCTCTTGGTCTTTACTTCCTTTTGCAAAGGTTACAGTTTGACCTGGATTCATCTTCATCATAAAATCATAAGCATCGCTCACCGGTGTTATTCCTGTGCCAATTGTGGCAATAATCGGCGCGCCAATCTTGTGGCTGTTAACTGCAATATAAAGATCCCAAAGCTCTTTTGACATCTCTGCAGTTACCTCGGCTCTAGAATTAAAGCCGTGCTCAGCGCGTGGCTTGGGTGATATAATCACATATACTTGATCAACGCCTCTTATATTTGAGAGATAAACGGCCGCTTCAAAGTGTCCTTTATGCGGTGGCTTAAACCCGCCGGGAAATAAAGCGACACTATCTAATATCTCATTGTCAATTGGTACCGGCGTTGCATTTGTAGCCATGGGGGTTTGCGGAAGATCGTCTTCCCCTTCATGCTCCTGCAGGTCTTTAGTCTCCTCTTTAGCGCCCCCAATAGCCGGGATCTTGCCGCGGCCATACTTAAACATCCCCAGAAGTTGATTCATAGGGGCGTAATTGCCAGTAAACTTATAGAGCATGCCATCTTCTTCAAACACGAACCCTTCAATTGTTGCATTAACCTTGTTGTGGTGTTTTAGTTTTTGTAATTGTTGTAAAAGAATATCTTTTGCCTGCTCTTCTCCGGGCCCTGTGTACTCTGCAATCTGTTTTATTGCTGCGCCAACTTCAGCTTGCAGTCTTTGTAATTCTTTTTCATTATTAAGTATATAGGCGCTCTCCATGCCCTCAAGCATATCGACAGCAAATTCATGAATTGCTTCTTCAATCGGCCAAATAGCATCCTTTAAAAGCTTTCCAGACTGCTTGACTAAATTGCCAATAAGCGTCTTCTGATCTTTTGGAAAGCCTTTGGTGATTTGTGCTACTCCCCTCTTTCCCTCTTTATTCAGTATCCTGTCAATTATATCTTGCTTGATTGTGGGATCGTAATAAGGTAAAGTGTTTTCAATCACAGGCTTTATTTTCATTTCAAGATAATCTTCAATTGTCATCGTGCCGCTAAACCCGGCCTTTTGCAACTTGGAGATTGTTACATTCAAAGATGCATCGCTATCGAGAGCTTCAAGCTTTATATATGCAGTCCTTTGTACTGCAAAAGGCTTATCAGCGGTTGCCGACTCGAAACGATCTATAACCTTATCTAATATCTTAGAGTTCTCTGTGGCATCGACGACCTCAACAGTATCAGTTTCTCTATTATATGTTTTATGGCCGCCGTGATGTATTGATAATACATTAACATCATAATTTAAAAGTTGAGCCGCGGCAGGACCCATAATTTCTGTATTATAAAATACTTCACCATTAGGTCCGAAGATAGCGACCTTTTCTTGATCGGATAGACTACCAAGAGCGGCTTGATATGCATCAAACGATTGAATATATGCTTGTCGGACTTTTTCACCTCCTTTAAACTCGCGGGCGACCAATTCTTCCATTGTCATGCCGCCGCGTTGCATATCGGTCTTATTCCTCGCGGCTCTTGCAACACCGCCTTGGTAGCCCAAAAATATATTATACCCATCGGCCTTTTCTGTACCAACAAGTTGTCCACTAGAAGCCTTCTTTAATATACTGACCATTTTATTATAGGTCATTTGTCTATTATCATATAAGTGATTGAGGTGTCCTCCGACACCTCCTTCTAGCAGAAGTTTTTTCATTATTCTCTATTTCCGACTTGTTCTTCTAAAACGTTTAATTTCTCTTGTAATAGTTCAACTTCATTTTGAAGCTTACGGGCATAGCGTTTAATTTCACGCAATTGTTCACGGGCTATAGAAACTCTACGTGATTCAGTTTTTGATCTTGGAGTAAAATTTGTTATAGTCTCTTGTAGTCCCTGAATATAGGTGAAGATACTTGTCTTGGATTTTTCTTCACCAAGTAGAAAGTTTCTTGTCATAGTGTCTAGGTCAATAGCCATTAGTATCCTCCTCTTCTTCTAGTTGTTGGTGTACGAGTTCTTCTGGTTGTTGGTGTACGAGTAGCGCTTCGGCGGCGGTTTGCGACGGCGGCCATGGCCGGTGACTTCCTTTGACGCGCCGAGCTAGCCTTGGGGGCTATGCGACCGGTGGTAGAGGCTCTACGGGGCCTACGGCCCGTTGTACGGCGCCTTGCAGTTCGACGGGTCGACCTTCTATACTGAAAATAAGCCGCCATATATGTTAATCCGTTGTCTCAGTTGTATTAACAGTTGTCGCAGTTGTCGCAGTTGTCGTTGTCGTAGTTTTCCGGGCACGTCTTTTTCTGGTCGGTCTGGTGGGTTTTGCGGCTGTACTGTAAGCTGCGGTTTGTGCAGCGGTTGGAACCTCTGCGACCACAGGATCCTCTACGACTGTAGGAGTCTCTACGGTTGCAACCTTCATGGTGTCGATAACCTCTTCAATTGTTTGTGCCATGCTGGCCGTAGTTGACAAAATATTATCAACTGCTTCCCGAGCACTAGCGGCCCGGGCCTTTCGACATCTTCTTTTCCATGACTTACCCATTGTTTTTCTCCATAAGCTTTTTCTGAATTGTGGTTCGAATCAATTTTCTCAATTCTTCCATGGGTCTGCGTCTTTCGTCGGGTTCCATACCCTCTCGGTCGCGACCACGCCCGCGCCTTTCTTCTAATTCCTCTTCTTCCTCTTCTTCGGGCTCATCTTCGCCCTCTCCTTCGCGGATATCGCGCTGGCGCTGCTCGCGCTCTTTGCGCTGCTTTCGTGCAGCTGCCATGTCTTTCTCTTCTTCATCTGCAGCTTTTTTCTCCGAAGCGACTTCTTCCTCGTCGCTTTCTTCTACGACATAACCCCACTGTTCCATTAATCTTTCATGAATTTTACCGTGCTTTTTATCATAAATTCCCATATTTTTACTCCTTGGTTGCTTGCCTTCGCTAAGCGAGACATCGACCTGTACATAATTAGTTTGTTGTTTGTAATTGTCTTCCCAATCCCTAAAACAGAGATTACCTACTTCGTATGCCTCTCTTTCCATTTCTCTTAAATGCGGATCTTTCTGGGCATATCCTTGCTCTCCTAAACCCGATGACATTGCAAAGTCGCCCCTGCAGTTTTGTCCATGGTGCACTAGTTCGTGCGCTAGCGATCTTAAAATATCTTTGGGGTGTCGGCCGTCCACAAAAACAGTTATTGACATATTTTGTGGATCATAAAACCCAGTTTTTCCTAATGCATTTCTAGCGTTAATATCATCAGATTCAAAGTTAATTGCATTTGGCGGCTTGTTAAACCCGATTCGCTTTTGAGCAAAGGGCATGAATGACTTCATCATTTGTTGCAAATCCGAAACATCGCGATTTGATTTATTGTGTACTTTGCAAGTCATAGCTCCGCGACCTCCTCGGGCCTACTGAGGTGTATTATTCTCAGGCCCTTAATTCCAACTAGAGAGGGAATTAACTTCTGTTGCCTATAAGTTATAGGGTGACGGCCACCGGTTAGCTCAAATTTGCACCTCAACGTTGTCACATAGGAATTAACATCGCTTTCAGATGTGCCCTCTATTACTGACACGACTGTGATTTCTGGGATTCCTCTGATTTCATCCAGGGTCTGTTCTTTGTTTCCTCCAGCGCGCTTATCGATTCGTATCCTCATTTCAATTGTGTAGACCCTCTGAATATAAGAGGGGTCTATTTCTTTAAGTAATTGATTTTGATAAGTTGACGACTCTTTTTGTGCAGTTGCAAAATCGTTCCAGAGTGTTTGAGTATTAAATTTCATAGTATATATAATTATTCCGTTGCAACGGCTTTGGAAACAACTTTTAAATTAATTGTGAAAACTTCTGCCTGACCGAAGGAACCATCTGCGGAAACAATTTGGGCGACCGAAACCGGTCGCCCACCAATAACCTTAATATCAAGCCCTGTTATGACAGCCAATTTTTCAGAATGATAATTTTTCCATATGACTAAATCGCCTATTTTTAAACTCTTTGCCGCCAAACTTCCAAAAGCTTCTCGTTCTTTCATATTTCCTCATGTTTGATCCAGGCGCATATGCCATTTTTCAATTTTTCTTTCATAAGCTGCAGCGCTTCTGATTCAAGCAAGAGAGATTCTTCACAAAATTTGTTCTTATTATCGATGTAACAAAGAGTTACAAAACGAAAAAGTGGTTCTTGATATGGCACATATCCCCCTCCATATGTATAATACCCATTCATGTAATGGTCGTAGATTGTTTGATAATAGTCGCCGGCTGCTGAATGGTATTTATTGGTTGTCACTGGTTTCTATTGCCACCTCTACTTCAGTAATTAAATAGCGAAGCGCTTCTCTTTTTCCATTATTATCACATTTTTCTAGCTGTCTGTACATAATTTCTAAAACAAATTTAGCTTCATCAATTGTTCTGATCGTATCGATTAAATCAAAACAAATTTTGTGTTCTGATCCAAACTCTTTTCTATAATTTGTACTGTCTCGACCCTCGGCAATTGCTGTTTCGCAGTCTTTTGCTACTTTGTGACATCGCGAGGCAACTGTTTTAATTTTATCCTGAAACGTCAGGCCTCGGATGTTCTTTGTCTGGTCTCGGTAAAATTGTGGTATCATCATTTAAGTTTCCGTAATCTAATTGTACTATCTTGTGTGTTGTTCGATTAACAATTTCAATTATACCACGTATCTTACGCGATTGTTTGCGTTTTTTACTTTTTGACATTAGTATTAATACTGTTTGTGTTATGGTTTGGAGGGATCTTTTGTCGATTTATCCAGCGCTGCTGCAGCTTCGGGCGCCTTTTCTTTTCCTACGCCAATCTTTGCTGCCTGTGCCTTAACTGCGCTCTGTTCTGTTGCTTTTGTCAGATCAACCTTGAGTACGCTAGCAATATAAGAAATAAATTGTTTGGACGCAACCGGATCTTTTGCTAGCGCTTGAAAAACTTCTGAATATTTGCGTACAAGAAGATCGAAAAGTTTCTGAGCTTTTTTTGCGGTGGCTGATTTTGTACCAATATCAGCCTCGTTAATCAAAGCCATCTCTTCTTTAATAAGTTTTTTTAATTTTAGTTTCGTAAGCTTCATCAATATTATGCTTCCTCAATCAATATATAGTTATTTATTTTGTAATATTCTTCACAACAAGGATAGAAAGCAGCGTAATTGCCGCAAACTCAAACCCAAATAAGCCATAAACAATCCAGGATCCCAAGATCCAAGCAAATGATTTAAAATATTTCTCAAATTCAAACAACATTAGTTATAGCCAATCTCTATAATATCTTCTTTTGGAACAAGTAAAATTCTGCCTACATGAAAATATGTAATGAGCCTTCCTTTTTGATCTTGCTTCTCAGATAGTGTTGTAACCGCAGAACCTCTATCTACTTGAGCCATGCTTCTATTTAGTGGATCATAGTACCAAGCAGTACCAGACCCTGAGATTATCTCGCAAGGACCATCATTTAAGATTTCCTGTGGGTTCTTTTTTACCAATTCTTTGAACTCTTCAAGTGTTAGCCTGTCCAAAAACTTCTCCCTTTTTTTTGACATTTTAGTGCCCCCCCTATGTAACTATGGGACGGCGAGGCAAACTTTACTTTTTGATCACTTCTTCGTTTAATAATTTTTTGCATTCAGGACACCGCGATGGAAGCTTTATTACGACCCCTGTTTTGCAATATGCGCAAAGCCACCTTTTTTCTTGGTCTAATTGCTCTTTTTTATCCTGTGTGAATATGGGCAAAATGGGATTAACTCTATATATCGTATTGTGGATCATATCTTTTCTATTGTGTGTGTTATGGATCTTGAGATAACTCTCATATTATCTGGTCTAGCTACTTCTGTTATTGGCTCCAATACATCGAACCAGAAGACTTTTGGCGAATTGTCTGGGATAACCTCTAGGACGATACCGTATATCGTCAGTGCGTTGATGCTGTATCCGTGCACTGGGTCTTTCCATTGTACTAAATCTCCAATTCTGAATCGCATACCTTCCTTGAGACTTTAAGATAAGGCACCCTCGTTTCGGCCAAATAATAGTCTTCTTCCTGTTCGTTTTCGCGGGCTTCGATGTCTTCATGAATCAACATATGTGCCGCATCTCTCAATTGTTGTTTAAATTGTTTTTCAAGCTCCGCGGATAGAGGATCATATGGTTCATCGACCATGTATCGCTCGATGATCTCGTTCTCGATTGAATTAGCTTCGTTGAGCATGTATTTCTCAAACTCTTCAACCAGCTCAATAATGGCATGCAGAAAGTCGTCCTTTTGTTGTTCGGTCAAGTCAGGAGCGGTCTCAAGTTGTAATTTAAGGTCGATCAAAGAACTTGTCGAAAAAATTTCTATTTTATCGCTCACAGGACACCTCCGTTAAAAGTTTTACGAAAAAAATTTATGTAAAAATAACTAGTCTTTTTTTGTGTTTTCATTAGAACTACTTGGTTCCGATATTAATTCTAACTCATAATCGGTAAATAAGTAAATAAAATTGTCTACCTTTACTTCATAACATGTTTCATGCACATCATCAAGGTCTAGGTCGCCAAACAATTCATAAAAAGGATGATCGCAGTAATTGACTTCATTTTGTACAATTATGCCCATCTTGCCGTCTAATGTTTCGTTCCAAAATGAATACACTTTCACCAAACTACCAATCTTGAGTTTCTTGTGCTTAATGACCAATCATTCGACCCCCTATACCAATAAGTAGAAAACCCTTGCTCAAAAAAAGCAAGGGTTCAATTATATTTTGGATCTTTTAAGGGGGAGGGAAAAAATCCACAAATAAATAGTGCTAAAAATTGATTAATGCAAAAAACGGGTATTTTTTTATTTTCGACGTAAGTCCACGTCGCCGCGGTTAATTGAGATAACCAGCGCTTTATCAGAGTAATACCCAACGTTGTACGGTTCCCCGCTCTTTTGACGAAACCAAAAGATCTTCCAGATCTTAATTTGGTCGTTTCGCCGGCGATTAAATATGTAGAAATTGTCAAAGGGCTCTTCCTCGATATATGCACTGGAAGTATATCTAGACTCGACCAAAATGCCGCGTTGTCCGGTTTCTATAAAATCGATAATATCACCAGGGCGCAGGCAAATATCCTCATCGATTAATTGTACATCAGTTACGTCAGACCCATTACCCATTGCCTAGGTAATTATATCAACGCCCCCAAAATTGCACGCCCATTATGCAAAACGATAAAAATATGCATACCATGGTCCTGGTAGTAAACATCGATTCGTTCATTAGCCACCATGTAAGGATCGGGAACGTAAGGTACGACATGCAGAACACCAGGAAGCGGGGGCCCCACACCTCGCTCATCTCTTCATAAGCTAGCTTTACCCCTAGCCAGAAGCACAAGCCAGCTGGAATGGAGTATAGCAGCGTTACCAACAGCGCTCGGCCTTTCCACCACTCCCACACGAATTGCGAATTTAACTGAAACCATACCAAGCTCTGTCCAATTACGAACAGGCAGCATGCGTAGAACAGCTTGATGCTCATATAACCCTCAACTTTTTTTTGGGTATTTTTTGTACCCTCTACATTCTCTATTATACCCTTTATTACTCAAAATCTCAAGTTTTTCTTACGCATCGTGAAGACGTATTTAACGCGCCTCTCGATACCATAGGTTATAAGGGACTTATATTCCGGTGTATAGTGGGGGGGTAGGGGGGTGGTACCCCCCCTTAGCATTCTGTTGCTATTGAATTGTCTTATGTTGCTATTGTTCATACTGTACTTTCTAACTGGATTATATATATTTATTTGTTAAACTCTCGGCCATCCATCCCAACGCATGCGCCACAGTGCTAGTTGTAGCATGCATGTGACAGGGAGGGCAGCGTTGTCACAGCGGTTACACGTCCTCGATAGTGCAGGTATAACCTTATGTTACAAGCAGTGCGTGTGTTTCATGTGTTACGGACAGTATTTGTCTTGCATATAGGTGTTATATGTACTAAGACCACCACACATTTCACTACTTCCTTCTATCCTTTATTTAATACACAACATTATAAGGTATCAATTACTACAACTGTGTATATACCCCATACACACTATTCATCTCCTACTATTGGGGCATCCACCACGATACAATAGCTATCTAAGACGTGTTCTAATATGTCTGAAGTCTTATTCTGTGATCGCCAGTGTACCCTGTATACATAAGAGCGAGTGCTATAGGTAGAGTCTGGATATATATCTATTATTATACCAATTGGATCTTCCTGCATATCTCCGCTTGGTACTTCCGGTGCAACTATCCATGGGTCTGCATCTAATATCAATTGTCCTATTTCATATTTTGGTTTCATCATCATTACTCTTGGCTAGCACATAGAAGTGTCTGCGAGATTCTAACAGCTCTGCGCCTACAGTAAGTATTCCATTATTGTCTTTTGATGTCCACATAATGGTATAACAATCTTTCTTTTCGTCTCTCGCAAGTATTATGCCCATGGGTGCCTTGCCGCTAGTGTGGGTTGTCCAGAATACCAGTTGGCCAATATCATATGTCATGGCGCTATGACCTCAACTAAGTCTTCCAACACATGCTCTAAATATAAATAATCCCTGTCTTCTCCTTGAAAGAATATTCTATAGGAGTAAACACGGTTATCGTCGTCGTATTCTATCATCTCAATCTTTAAGATGATGCCAATTGCGTTTATCTCGGCGCTCTTGTCGGCGTGAAGGTGCCGCATCAATACCAATTGGCCAACCCTATACTTCGGCTCCTGCAAGCATACGCCCTCCACTGCGCTTATTCAATAAACGCAAACGGGTATCATGTAATACCCGCAACCCTCTATTAAATAAGTACACCGAGAAAGACCGAGAGTCCGATGGACCTAAAACAATTCCAACATTTGCATTATGGTCGATGATTAAATCTCCGACCTCAAACCTTCGTTTTGCCATGGTTCGCCTTCGACACTACTTCCAATTGGTGCTCAAAGTATTCTCTTTTTACTACCTCTGCTGCCCACGTATGTTTACCAATCCATTGGATAACAAAAATTTTTCGTGGCGCGTTCTTATAAAATTCGCTCTCAACATCATCTTCATTATCTTTTATGCCCACCACGATACCGGTGATGTCGGTTATCATCCTGGGACGTACCAAATCACCAAGAGATGGCGCAACTTTATTCTTGAACATTTTTAGTGCCATTCTCATGCCTCCGATATTAGTTCTAAGTCCCGAACCAATAAATCATAGGGACTATATTTTAACCCTGGGTATGATACCATTACTCTCGCACCGTTTGTACAAAGCTCGGTTACAATTCCAATACGGTCGTATAGCACTCCACGCCAATCAGACGGCGTTGGCTTGGATGTTCTCTTGTATCTTACAACGTCACCAACCTTCATTGCTATGCCCTCTGGAAACTAGTTTCAATTGTTCGACAGGACTCCACATACAATCGTCGTTATTGCCTTTGAAATACATAACTTGCACATATCCGCACAGCATTGAATCACGCCATGTATCAAGGACAACGCCGACACCCAAATCAGTTAGGTTTGAATCTACGACCAAATCGCCTATGAATGGCATCGCGAACTCTCCCTTTCTGATATATTGCAGCTTCACGCAACACAATTGTGTACAAAGCTCCAGATATTACAACAATCTCCAGCATCAAAAACATTTTATTCTCGATTAATTCTTTTTTGCTTCTTCGATGTGTCTGCACTTTCCCCTCCATCCGTAGCCCGCACAATTGCAGGACCAGACACCCGCTGCGGAGCGCCTGACATTGTAGATGTTCCCCTTTGAGCCCTCGATTTGGATGGAGCGCTCAGAAGCGTCTGAAGCCTTTGGCTCGGTGCTCCAGTCCATGTATTTGTGCAGGTCGTCCCACGTAGTCTCAGGTGGCACAGGGAGCCATACAGAGCCACATATAGCGTACTTCTGCCCCCTGAACTCAGAGAGTGCAGGAGGCCACGGAACCTTGACGCGAGTCATCGGCGCCCCCTTAGTCTGGGATGGCGACGACAAGCTCATTCGTCTTGAAATAGGGGTGCTTTGCATAATATTCAGTCGTCATCCACATACGCTGCGACTTGCAGGCCTGTGGCTTGGGAGCGCAAAGGTCGGTCAAGACAATCATGCCATCGAAGCCTTCGCTATTGCAGTGTGCAGTCGGAGAGCGAAAGCAGGTGCCACCGGTCAAGACGCGCTCAAAGGTGCGGCTCTGTCCACGCTTCCAGACATAGATATCTTTCTTAGACACCTCGGTGTCGAAGGGCACCACCGTGAACTCTGCGAGGTTCGCCAGCTTGTTAAGCTCTGCGTAGAACTTAGCCAGCATGCCATCATCCACGGAACCGCTCTGGTCGATGTACACGCCGATACGCGCCTGACGAGTCACCTTCTTACCCGCATGAATGCGAGGGAAGCGCCGGTTGAGCCGCCGAACCGTCGAACGCTTGTTAGCGCGGGTGCTGGTCTTGATGAAGTAGCGAAGGACTTTTTTCCAATCGACCTTGCTGGTGATGGCGTCCATGATTTCCTTGCGGCACTCTGCGGATACCGTGCCCCAGCTTCGCGCCTTCTGCGCCTCCTCTGCTGCCTTCTTGACGTTGGCCTTGAGTCGCTCCTTTGCAATCTGCTGGGTGGTCGCGTCACCCTCGCCGAACGAGCCATGGTCATCGAAGCTATCGGGCAGGCCACCGGAGCCTGAGCCCTCGCCGTCGCTGGGGGCACCGCTGCCGGCACCGTCGCCCTCGCCCTCGCCGTCACCAGCCTCGCCCTGCTCGGAGTCTTCACCCTCGCCCTCGTACTTGTCTTCAAGCGCTGCCTTGTACCATTCATAGGTTTTGCCAGACGGCATATCCTCGAATGGACCCTGACCGGGCATGCAGCACATATCGGGCAATTCGCCGCGCAAGTGGGAATTGATGGCGAGGTCCATAGCCACGTTATCGAGCTTCGACAGCCCGCCCTCTGGCGACCGGTTGGTCACATGGCCAAAAATGCAGTGGTAAAACTCGTGCTTCAGGACGCCCAGCTTCTGATTGTCGGGCAGGCTCCCCATGAACTCAGGATTGTAAACAAGCTCAAACTGAGCCGACTGAGGATTGACACGGACACCGGCAGTCGGAATTGCAGTTGTGGCCCGCTTCTCGATGGTCCGAGAGAGGGCTGCGAAAAACGGCTCCTGCATGAGCAGTCGGGCGGCGTGCTTATTGAGGTCGAAGGACATAGGACTCCCGTCACTTGTTAGACACCCATTAGACGAGCCAGAAACCGAAATATTCAAATTTTTATTCATTTTATCTCATAATCTCCGAATAAAAGTGTGCCCCCTCGGAACGCTCTGAGGGGGCTATCAGCGGCTTAGGATGCTCCTCCACCCAGTAGCTCGACAAGGTGCTCGCTGACGCTCACACCGTCAGTAGAGGTCGCCTGATGGAGCTTGATGGTATTCTGGACATCATCAGACTCGCCCAGGACGGTCCAGAGCTTCATGGCTACCTCGGAAGGCAGAGTGACGAAGTAATTGGCGAGGTTCTGGACCTGCTCATCACTGAGGGCAGGCTTGAGAGCCTCGCTCGCCTCCATTTTCTCAATCATGGCTGCGTGGTCATTGATGCCCCATTCTGCGGTCAATTCGACCTTGCCATCATCGAGGATATCAGCGACGGTCACCTGCTTCTCGTACTTCTCCACAAAGTCACGGAGAGCAACAGCGGCCTCGAAACCGACGAAGGCGCAGGCAAGATTGAAAACCGTGTCGAGGTTCTCCTTGTCGGCCAGCAGCTTGCCACCGGCGCAAGTCGTATCCAGGCGATGCCAGGAGCGACGAGAGGGGTAAACCTTGTTGGGCTCGAAATCGCCCAAGTGCTCAAGGTGCGCGTGATTCTGGTTAATGAAGTCCCAGACAACGGTGTTGACGTTGGACTTCGCCCAGCGCAGCCAGTCCTCGACAGTGGGCTCCACGTCGAACACGGTCCAGCGGTCAAGCTCTGCCGGGTCCATTTCGCCCACCTGATACTGCGAGCCATGCTCGCCACCGTTGACGGCTGCAAGGATGCGAGTCTCCGGGTGGAGATGCCAGCCGTTAATCTTGCGGCTATCGGTCAACTCGAAAAGACCCTGACGGACCTCCGGAGTCGCGCGGTCCACCTCGTCCAAGAACAGGACAACGGGCTCGGTACAAGCCTGCACCAGCCAGTCAGGGGCGTTCCAGGTGGTCGCCTTGCGACCGTTGACTTCCACGTCACGGTTGTCGGGCAGACCCAGCAGGTCGCCCTCAGTCATCTGAGACGCGCGGCGCTCGATGACGGGCAATTGCAGCGACTGGTCCGCAATCATGTAGACCACCTGCGACTTGCCGACGCCATGGCGTCCGCGAATCAAGACGGGCAGGCGCGCGTCGAGGATAAAGGGCGCGGTGGAAAGAAAGGTTGCGAAATCGACTGCCATGATGGCCTCCAGGGGGTTGGTGTCCTTAACTTGCTACGCTAGTTAGACGTGGCAGGTGCGGGTTTTATTCAAAGAATTTTGAGAAAATCTGAAAATAATTTGAATCTCCTAAAAATAATTAGATTCGACACTCGGATTAATCACTTGATATGCTGGTTAATCTGGTCTGAGTGACCGTTAGTCCAGTCGCTCGGAATCTGCGCCTCGACCTGTGAAGCGGTCAGGGGCGCAATAAGCTCGATGTGCTCATGACGCCATGGCCGAGAGCTTCGACCTGACGGCAAAAACTGAAGAACCTGTGGGCAGGCACCATCGAAGCCAAACGCTTGCTTACGGGCGTTCTGGCCCA
>Ga0098040_1000726_pt1 | contig 14829 bp, 22 predicted proteins | sample 7_EtaG_FD_75065 | JGI IMG/M metagenome (GOLD analysis project Ga0098040, IMG submission 75065) | Marine viral communities from the Subarctic Pacific Ocean - 7_ETSP_OMZ_AT15161 metaG | ecosystem: Environmental > Aquatic > Marine > Oceanic | place: Pacific Ocean | collected 2015-01-08
CTAGTCTAACTAGGCTGCCATTGCATACTCAGCGTTTCCGTCTAAGCGTTTGATGGTTGGTCATCACCCAGACCTGAATCTTCATACTTCTCGAAGCCAATCAATTCCACGTCATCCCCATTTCTTTCAAAGAACACTATATCTTCGGTATATAATTTTTTATAATACTCTTCTCTCATGATTTCCTCACTATAAGTATCTTCAAATAATCGTTTCATATATCCCATAATACAAATATACGAAACTTTTTTAAAAAAAACAAATAAAAAACCCCTAATTAAAGGGGTTTTAAATATAATCTAAAGAATGTATTATTAATCTTTTAATATTACCTTTTGGTTATTTTTTAATTTTTCGTAGACAACATCAAATTCTCTACCCATATGATCCACTAATCTATCCGCTCTCGAATCTATCCTTTTATCTACTTTAGATATGAAATGTTCTAAACTTTCTATTTTTCTTTGGTATGTGTTGTGGATATCTTCCACATTCCTTTCTATTGATCTATAATTGTTTTCTATGTCTTCTTGAAGACCTCTCTCTACCTCATTTATTACTTCAACATCAACCTTACCCTTTAATTTATGTAGGATAACCACAACAGATAATACTATTGCAACTACCGCCAACGTGGACAAAACTGATACCGTTACTAAAATTGTTTCCATAATTTCTATTTTTTATTACGTTTTATTATTTATATTATTTAGATTATATAATAAAATTACTTTAAAAAGAGAAGAAAGTAAACTTTAAACTACATAAGAGGGAATGCGGGCGGACTTCCAAAGATTATATTCTTTAGTGGTAATTTCACCATTTTCTAAAATGGTTTTGTTTCCATCTTTATATGGTAAAACATGATCCACCACATATTTATCTCCCTCTAAAACCTCCAGAAGATTAACATATTGGTGTGTCTCTTCTCCTTCTTTATACCATTTATTCTCTACTTCACCATTTATTCTCACTTTACCGTTAGTTGATATCCATAGATTTACTTTATCATAAAAGCTAAAATTTCTTTTATTGTCTTTTTGAATGGTAATATCTTTTAAATGGGGTGTAATATCTTTTACTATTTTCTCCAATCTTACATCTGTATGACTAGCTACTAATCTACATAAATCTCCCCATGTCTTCTCTTCCCCATTTACATTATAAATCGCTCTTTTTTCATTTTTTCTAAAAATTTCTTGTTTATGAAATAATCTTAAAAAAGTATCATATTTTTCTGTATTCACAAAAATATTATTTTTTACAAGATAACTTAAGAGACTATACAAATTATAAACAAAAGACTTATCAAACTTTTTAGTGGTGGTGTTACACCCTAAAACTTTATACCATTCATTTATAACTTTTTTAAAAGAACTAATATTACCAGTCTCTTTTTTATACATTGTATCCCAAGAATCTTGGGTTCCACCTCTATTGGTGGTCTCATAATATAACAACATGGCTAGTAACTCATCATCAAACATTCTATTCTTTTTAATACCAATTTTATCAGTTATTTTATCCATCTTTCTAGATGTCTCTCTTATATAATCTGCCACAATGGAATTTATACAATTTCTTTGTTCTTGTCTATTCCAGGGTTGTCCTTGATTTACCTTTATCCCTAATTCATGCATTTGGATCAGTGACATAGAACTATAAGTAGTGACAGTTAATTTCTTTTTAAGAAAAAGGCTTTTATCTTTATCGTGCGCATAAACCACTTTCATCTCATTATTCATATATTTAAGAAGAGTTTGGCTTCTATTATTACCATCAATGGAAATATATTCATATCCTTTATCCATAAGACCCTTAAAATATTCTGCATCTTTATGTCTATTTTTTTGTAAAGCTATATGATAACTCGCTCCAATATTAACTACAATAATAGAATGTGATACCATATTTTTATATATAGAATCGATAAAATTTACTTGGTTTTCTTTATTCCAGGAATTTCTTCTTTGGTATCTCGGATCAATGTAAATCTTTTTCTTTTCAATTCTATTAATTATATCTTCAATATAATCTTTTTCAGTAGTGAACTGAACTTCTTCCGCCATATTAATGACGATTTCGTTTTTTGATTTGGTTGTCATAATTTAATATTTTTTAATTAATTAATAATTTATATGTGGCTAATATACAACCATTTTTTTTAAAAACCAAATTTTTTAAACTAATTCTTCAAATATCCCAATAATTTCACTAATAACTAATATAATAGCAGCAATAACTAAATCAAAGGGAATAAAAATATAACCAACTATTCGTACCCCACTTTTAATAAATGATATAATTTGATGCCATTTTTGATTGGGCATCTTTTCTATCTCTTTATTCGTATACGAATTATTACGTGCCCTTATTTTATCACAAAATAAGGGGTTTGGTTTACCCGTTAGTTCTTCATAATATGGGTTGATTTCTCCCGTTTGGGGATCATGTGTCGGTATTTTCTTTTCCATTTTTTTTCTTTTTTTCTAAATAACTCTCAAATGATTTACCAGATGTATCGGGATCACAAAATATTTCTTCACCATTATAAAAAATAGTAGTTATTAAAGAATTTTCATAACCATCAAATATAATATCTTTAATATAAACTTTTAATTTGGATATATCAAATTCTTTATTATCTTCTATTTCTATACCTCCATCCATAATCCATCCTTTTTCAGAAGATATTGTTGTTATTATATTGGTCTCACCATTAAAGTTGCAAACTTCTTCACTATCAATCTCTCCATTATATGGTTCATCTTCCAATTCCCATATATTTTCTATTTTAATCTCCTTACTACCATCCATAATTAACAAAGTAGATGCATCTACTGAAGCACCATAAACATGAAGCTCATCATCACGATCATACCAATCATAACTATCTGGTAATATATCTACTATATCGGATATTATATATCCCAATGAATGGTCTTCTTCTTCCACTTTCTTTTCCAATATTTCTATCTCTTCATCAGTGAATGTTCCTTGAACAATCTCCTGACCATAACCAACTATCCTTATTATTATCTTACGCATCTTTGTGTTAATTTTAATTTTTCCAAAATACTTGTATTAAAACAATTACTACCGCCAATAATAAACATATGGAGGTTTTAGTATTAATTCCTTCATTCATAAATAACCACGTAAAAAAGGAAAAAAGGATAATCCCAGTAGCAAATGCAATAAGTCGTTGAGGCCATAATATCCCATCAAATGCTATATATCCATATTTAGTAGCTCTAATTAACATCCAACTGATGGGTGCACCAATTAATGACAGTATAAGTTCATTTTTAGTGAAAGAAGGCCAAATAAATTGACCATTCAGTTGAAACCATATCACTAATTGGGATATGAATACTAACACTACAAATAATACAAATTCTTTAACCAATATCATCCTCCTGTAATTCTAATAATATTTCTGTAACTCTATCTTTTCCTATATGACCTTCTATATCCTCCACCTCTGAAGTGAAAACTTCAAAAGTAGTTTCACCATCCCCATATAATCCTTCTCCTCCACCTACAACTGATATCCATTTATCACCAAAATTTAAAGTGGCGTGTATAGCCCCCGCGATTACTCCATGAGGATTAAATTGTAGATCGTCAAATATATATACATCTAATATATCTGCTCCTTCTCTTGGGGTAAACCCCATCGCAGTGATAAGAACCTGAAAAGATTCTTTATTATTTAAATCTTTTATATATTCAGTTATTTTATTAGGTACTTTTTTCATCTCTACAAATATAATAAAATTTTTAATAAAAACCAAATATAATAACAATTATATTATTATTACATATGATAATTTTTTAATTGGTATTTAAAAATCAAATTTATTATTAGATATAACCATTGTCTTTTAGTTCTTGTTCGGTAGGGTACCCAACAATCTGTTCACAATCTCTACAAATTTTTCTCAAGGATTTCCCCTTATCATCAAATTTGATACTGTATTCATCGTGTAAACATTTAGATTGGATTTCTTTTAAATCTTGTTTCAAAGATTTAATTTGACCTTTAATATCATTAACTTTTTTATTTTTATCTTCCAAAATAGTTATTTAACTATTACCAGGTTGTCTTAAATAAAACTATGACTCAAAAATGGTATTTATTAGAATAAATATATTTATATTTACCCCTTAAAAAAAATTAGAAATTCTATTTTTTGCATACTCACAATATTTTTCTACTAAATCTATTCCAATATATCTCCTATTCATTCTCTTAGCCGTACAGGCAGTAGTACCAGTACCAGAAAAATTATCTAATACTATATCTCCTTCTTTACTATAAAGATCAATAAAAAATTTAGCAAATTCACTAGAAAAGGTAGCTTCGTGACCATCTACTTTTCCATCATTATTTTTGGCCTCTAAAAAATTATAATAATTATTATAATATTTTTGACCTGTTTTAGATATGGTAGAAATACTTTTATTAGCGGTAAAGGTGGGTGTTTTGGCAAAAATGTATACCATCTCTACAATTCTCGTTACTCTATTAGGATGACCACTTACGGGCATTGCGGATTTTTTCTTCCAGGCGATAGTATCATAAATCCTAAATCCTGTATGTTTAAATACTTCATTTATTAAATCATAGGGTAAAGAGGGATTAAAGGTAGTATAACTAAAATTAAAAGCTAATACACCATCTTTTTTTAAAATTCTTTCATACTGAACGAATATCTCCATCATCCACTCTAAATAATCTGTTATAGTTTGATTATCTTTAATCTGATCACTCGCCCCAGGATATTTATGATTATCTTTACGAATAGAAGCTAAATAAGGTGGAGAAGTTAAAATAAGATTAATACTATTATCATCTATTTTTTCCATTGTTTTGACGGTATCTCCACAATATATTTCATTTGTCATCAAACCTACATCTACTCTATCACAACTCACATACTCTACTTCCTTTAATTCTTTATTAACAGAATTTAAGGTAGGTTGTTCTTCAAACATGGAAATTTGTCGGTAATCTACATCACCATCATTTGAGTTTTTCATATAATTTTATTTAAAATTTTTTATAAAACATTTTTCGATTTAGAAGTGGTGGTTGTTTGGTTAATATTCTCTTCTATTTGGGTATCCATAACAAACCAACTATCCTCATAATCATTTCGTGAGTCAGATATAATACTATATAAAGGCTCTACATCTAGCAATAATAAGGATTTTTTTGTATATTTACAAATAATATCATCATTTTCTTTTATAAATTCTTTAATATCTTCTATATCATTAGTTATATAATCCATAAATTCTTCAGGTGCTTCCCCTATAAATGCAGGAGTACACTGGCGAAATTCATCTAAATCAAAGATATAATCTTTAGTGGATTGGGTTATGGTATAAGTTTCTATTTTTTTGATCTTAATTTTCACAATTTCAACAATATAATAATAAATAGTTATAAAATATGTCTAAGTCAACATTTAAAAGATTTGTGACAAAAGTGTGACATTTCATTTTATTTTAATTTTAATATCGTGAGGTGCTTTTTCATCACCTCCGAAATACGGATAAAGATAATAATGTCCATAATTTCCATCACAGGCACGTTTAGTAGTATCACACACTCCGTATACACATATTAAATATATACTATCTTCCAATGTAATACTATAATCATAAGAGTGATTTAAACTAATAGTTTTTATTTTTTCAAAACTAAATGTTCCATGCATATGTTTAAACCATAATACTTCTAAACTATCATTAATCCATCTCCAACCCAGTCTCATTGAGTAATCTCTATGATTACACCCACAATCACTTACCCCATATAATTTATTAACATCATATTGATTATTAGGGTCATCTGTAGTATAAATGGCAGAACTATCGAAAACTGCTTTGAAGGATATATAATCACTTTTAGTGGTATTATAAAGGTAAGAAGACCGATGCTTACATTCCTTAATAACAAATTCTCTATATCCCATATCATCTATTTTTTTACAACTACTTATATTAACTATAAGAAGGCTCCCAAATAAAATTAATGAAAATATTAAAAATATGTTTATACTTTCTTTCATAAATAATCGGGATGAAATAGATTGAGTTGATCATCTTTTTGGGGTTTACGTAAGACATTATCCCCATAATTCATAATCAATAATTCTTCTCCCATATTTTGTTTAACACCACTTTTAGCGGCAGCAGCTTTAGCAAATTCCTTTTTTTCCCACACATAATCATAGTGAGGAAACCATTCACTTAATAAAGGAAAATCATAATAACTTAAAGAAAATAATCCTTCCATCGACTTTAAACATTCTGCCAATCTTTCATGATCCGATCTATCAAAATCATGATTAGAATAATAATTTTCTGTTTTCCAGTAGGGTGGATCAACATAAAAATAAGTTTTAGGGGAATCATATTTTTCTATCACTTCTTGGAAATCTAAATTCTCTACAAACGTAATTTTATCAAAATGCTCTCTATATTTAGGGTGTTTTAATTTATCCATAAAGATGAGTACCTTACACCTATATTTTCCTTTATAATCAGTATAGGAAGAAGTTTCGGGTTTAGACCCAGAAAATATTTGTGTTAATACATACACATATTTAGCTGCAACCTCAAATTTATTTTCTTCAGTTATAGTTATTCCACTGTGAAAGACTTCTTGTTGGTATCTTTTAAACATCTCTGAGTATTCTGCGGGAGTATCTTCCACACCCAGTTGTTGGCAAGGGTATCTCTTTAATTCTTCCCATAATCTATCATAATCGTTGCAACAATCAAAAAGATTTGCGTTTAACCCATTAAAATCATTATAAACTACAGTCTTAAGGTTTGGATATTTAGATAAGTCCATATTAAAATATACCCAAAACATTCCACTAAATGCTTCTACATATGTTTCTATGTCTCGTGGTATAAAAGGCACGATCCATTTTCCAATTCGTGCTTTACCCCCAATATAACTAATCATTTATTACTGTTTTATTAAATATACTATTTTTTTTCTAATTTTTCAATAACCTCGTCTATAATTCCATACTCCACCGCCTCAGTTGCAGTTAGCCATTGATCTCTATTAGTAAATTTTAATACTTCTTTAGGATCTTTATCACAATATTTTCCTAATAAATCAAATAATACTTTATTATATTTTTCGGTTTCTGCTAGAGTAATTCTCATATCTTGGATGTTACCTTGAGCACCTGAACTTACTTGATGTAACATTACTTTACTATTTTTAAGAGAAAATCTTTTACCTTTAGTTCCGGCACCTAATAATATAGATCCCATAGACGCCGCCATCCCTGTATTAATAGTTATAATATCTGAATGAATATAACCCATTACATCTATCATTGATAATCCCGATTTAACTGACCCACCCGGACTATCTATATACATTTTTATATCTTCAGTTTGTAGTTGATCCAGAAACATTAATTGTGCTTGTACTACTGTACTCATCCCATCATGTACCGGGCCAGCTACCCATAATATTCGGTCCATCATTAATCTGGAGAAAATATCCATCTGGGTTACTCTCATTTCTCTTTCTTCGAGAATATAGGGAGTCATTGACGCATTAGGGGAATATATTCTATCTTGTAATTTTTCCCAGTAATGAAATTGCATCCCACTAACCCCTAAATGTTTGGTGGCGTAATTTTTAAAATCACCATAATAATCATATGTTGTCATATATTCCATTTTATATTGTTTTATCGGTGAGTTCAAAATCTTTTAAATATGGAGTCACCTCTCCATTAATTTTTTCTTCAATTAAAGGTAAAATAACCTCTTTCCACTTACCTACATTATAGGTGTTCCAAGTTTTATTACTTTCCTTATAAAATTTTATCATTAAATGCCCTAATGGTGCAATATAAATCTCTTCCAGTATTACATCTTCCCCTACAATATTTAATTTAGGGAAGGATTTATAACTATTTTGTTTCATCTTCATTTTTTGTTATTTTTTTAAATAATTCTTTAAGTTTTTCTAAAAGACTTGGTTGGGGAGGAGAAAAATCTATCTCAATATCGTCTTTCAATTTAAAGACAATAGATAATCTATAATATCCATCGAATATAGGGCCATATTCTCCTTTATTAATTACCCACTTAAATTCTAATTTATCATGGGGAAGGAATCCATCTTTACAATAGATTCCTCTATTAGAATAAATTATACTATCTAAAATAATTTGGTGGTATTGTTTCCACCATTTGGTATGGAGGAGGGACCCAATAAAGTTATTATATTCTACCGCTGACCTAAAATTATCAAAAAATGGGTCACCTGACCCCCATTTGCTACGGGAAGGGGCTACTTTAATTATGGGTTCAGAATACAGTCTATATTTTTTAAGTTGGTTTTTACTATATTTTTTAATCTCGTAAAGGTTACCTTCTTTATCTATAGCGTCAGATTTTATAAACTTCGATTCACTTAAAATTACTTTAAATTCTTCCGGATTTTTATTAAGACTTATTATTTTATTCACATTATTCTTCCCCTCGCCGTTCCAAAATAAACGCGGTCTTTTCATGTGCCTGCTCAACCCATACAACCTACAAATATATTCTTCGAATTCTTTACCTGTTTTCACTCGTTTTTGTACCATTTTAATACATTAATGTACTAAGCTCTCTACCCCAACTAAAACTTCACACAATAATTTTGTTATTTTATAGGGATCCGCGTTTGAGGCGGGTCGTCTATCTTCTAAATATCCTTTCCATTCATCATTTACTACCCCTAATGGGATTCTAATGGATGCCCCTCTATCCGAAACACCGTAACTAAAAGTATGAATATCTGCGGTTTCATACTCCCCTGTTAGTCTTAATTCATTAGAAGACCCATAATTCTTAATAAATTCTTTATGTCTTTCTTTTAATTTCTCACAAATTTGGGTGAAGTAAACTTCTCCTCCCTCGTCTCTCATCTGATGATTAGAAAAATTAGTATGTAATCCACTCCCATTCCAGTCTCCCTCTACAGGTTTAGGATGAAATTCTACATGGACGCTATATTCTTCACATATTCGATGGAGAAAATATCTACTTAACCATAAATCATCTGATGCTTTAGCCGCACCCTTATTAAAAAGTTGATATTCCCATTGACCTAGTAATACTTCCGCATTAATACCGGTTACTTGTAAACCAGCACCTAAACAAATATTTAAATGTTTTTCTGCTATTTTTCTTCCATTTACATTTCTAACCCCTACTGAACAATAATATAATCCTTGGGGATTAGGATTAACTGCTGGGTAGTCTTTAGGGAATCCTAATGGTTTACCATCTTTTATTAATGTATATTCTTGTTCAAAACCAAACCAAAAATCTTCATTATTTTTATCAAAATTTTGAGTGGATATTTGATTTCTATGATTAGTTTCATGTGGGGTCCCATCGGGATTTAATACTTCACACATTACTAAAAATGCTTTCTCCCGGTCAGGATCAACAATTACCCTTACTGGTTTTAATAAACAATCGGAATAATTTCCTTCAGCTTGTTGGGTAGATGACCCATCAAATGACCAAATAGGTAATTCTTCAGGACAGGGACCATTTTCCCTAAGAGTATTATACTTAGGTTGTTGTGCGGGATCGAAATCCCAAATTTTAGTTTTACTTCTAAGATTAGATTCGGGTGAATACCCATCTAACCATATATATTCTAATTTTACTAACATATAAGGTTTTTTAATAAATATATTATACGGCTACTTTCTTTGCCTTTGCAGCTTGTTTAGCTAGATCTTCTTGAATCTTTTTTTCTTCTAACAATGTTACAATACTTTCTTTAATACCTAAATAGGTATCTATATCATATTGACGTAATACCCCACTAAAAGTAGTGACGTCCGGTTGAGCGATGGAGAGTTTATCTTTCTCCATATCATAAATGATACACGCTAATAAATCTTTTATCACATATTCCTTTTGTTCTTCTTGTAATTGATCAAAAATAGGTTCATTAACTTGGATGATTACATCATAATCGGTCATAAACTTAATAATGTCTTGCGATTTTGTTACACTTCCAAAATCTTTAAGTGTATTATTAGATAATAATTTAATTTTTATAAAACTAGGGATATTACTTTTAGTAATATGAGTTTTAAATATATCTTCTGTTTCTTGGTATACTTCTTCAAATTTAGCCATTTCTTTTTATTTTGTTTTCTAAAATTACTATTTCTTTTTTTATTCTTTTTACATTTTTATCAGTAAGTTTTACTTCTGAATGTTCTACTCTTTTAGTGCCTTTTTCCAGTTGGTCTTCTAACCTATCTAATGCACCTACTCTTCGTGTGTTACGATTTTTTTTCATATAATTTTTTATTAAACATACACCTTATTTTTGAAAAAATCAAACATTTAGCTGCGATATTAATTTTTTTTCTTCTTCACTTAAGTTTTGGGGTATTTCTAACCATACCTCTATTAACATATCTCCTTGTTGGTTGTCTCTTCTGAGACCTTTGTTAGGTACCCTTAAAATATGACCTACTGATGTTCCTTCTTTTACATTTATCCGTATCTTCCCATCTAAAGTTTCTACTTCCGCAGGGCTTCCTAATACCAGATCTTTATAGTGTAAATTAATTCGTTGATGGATATCCAGACCTGTCCTTCTAAATTTTTCATGAGGAATTTCTATAATATTAACTAATAAATCCCCACATACACCATCTTGTATGGCGTTCCCTTTTCCTCGTAATACTAAAACTTCTCCATCCATAATCCCCTGGGGTATATTAAACTCTAAAATTTCTTCGTTGGGTTTTACTGCTTGTCCATTACAACTTGTACATGGATTAGTTATAATTTTACCTTTACCACCACATGAAGGACAATGTACAGTATTTTGTATTTTCCCCAGAGGGGTGGAGTGTATTTGATTTACTACCCCTCTTCCCTTACACTGATTACAATGGGTATGTTTTCCACCAGTTGTATTACAGGTTTTACACTCTTCTTTTCTTTTATATTTTATTTTTTTATGGGTTCCTTTAAATATATCATCAATAGTTACTCTAATATTAACTCTTATATCCGATCCTCTTCTTTGTTGTTGGCGCCGTCCTCCCCCATTAAAAGGATTGCCACCCCCAAAAAATGAATTAAAAATATCATCCATATTGACGTTTCCTCCACCAAAGGGGTTCCCACCACCAGTAGGGGATCCATACATATCATAATTTTGTCGCTTTTCTTTATTAGATAGAACATCATAAGCTTCAGCTACCTCTTTAAATTTTTCTTCAGCTTGAGGATTATCCGGGTTTACGTCTGGATGATATTTTTTTGAAAGTTTACGATAAGCTTTTTTAAGTGAGGGATCATCTACATTTTTATCCACCCCTAATACTTCATAATAATCTTTAGTCATTACCTATTATTTATTTATTTACAATTAATAAGTATTTTTTAATAAAAAATAAAGATATGCAATATAGAATAATCATTACTGCTAATAATAAAAAGAAAAAAATAGTGCAAAAAAGTAATGATTTAAATACCATTAAAAAAAAATATTTTAAAATAAAAGATAAAAATAAAGTATTATATCCTAAACAAACTTCTGCCTACCTTAAAACCAACCCCGTTAAATATGAAATAATTTTAATGAAAAAATGGGAGGAGGGAGATACCCCCTTTATTGATAGGGATATGTTAGGGAGAACAGTAGAAATTAGTGACATTAAGAAAAAATGGACAATATTATATAAAGATGAATATTCTTATGAAGAAACTTTTACTGTTTTTGGATATAAAAAACGATTAAATTGTATAGAAATAATCAAGTTAATTCTTATGAAGAAAAATAAAACCATTTTAATTAAACAAGTTAATTATATAGAAAATAAATTATTAATACATCAGGATAATGATTTTGATGTAATATTGTGCAAGTCCCCTCCAGACGCTAAAAGATTATATGAAATTTTGGTGGAATTTGCAGAAAAAAATAAAATCAAATCTATAATGTTTACTGGTGGTGTAGAATTAGGAAAAACTGAAACCTATAAAATGATTGTGGAGAAAACAGGGTGGAAAAGAAATAAAGTATATCGAACAGTTACACGACCTTAGATTCTACATCTAATTGGAATTGGTCTTCTAAATTTTCTACTAGTTTATTTAATTTTTCTACTTCATTTTTATCCTCAATATAAAGAGGATTAATACATTCAATTCTTTCCTTATCTTTAGTAGGCATAAAAAATAATCTTACATTATCTCCTTTTTCATCTAAATACCTTTTAACATTTTCTCCATAAGCTTGAACGGCTTCTCTTTGGGCAAACATTGTAGAATCCAAATAAAATATAAGAAATAAAGGGGGATCACTTGGGTCTTCTGTGGATTTAAATTCTTCGAGGGAAGAATACTCAATATTGTCGTCACTTATTTCATATTTCTCACTTAATTCATTTTCCTTGATTAATCTCTCTTCACCCTTAACATCATAACATTCTAAAGAGTTGTTATTGTGATCCTTTAAATATACTAAATAAGATCTTTCACCATTTTTAAGTGAATAATTTTTTGTGACGATTTTCATTACATATTTTTTTATATTTCTATGTTATTAATAGTATAATTTTATGCAAAATTATTTAGACAGTAAATGTTTAAATGAAATTTTTAATAGATTCCACTATTAAATGTTTTGGTGGTACCCCACTTTGCCTCCATACAACTTTTCCTTCTTTAAAAATCATTAGAGTTGGCACACTTCTAATTCCATAGCTGGCAGCAAAACTTTGGTTTTTATCTATATCTACTTTTAAAATTTTAGCCGTGTCTCCAATTTCAGAAGAAACTTGCTCCAATAAAGGAGATATCATTTTACAAGGACCACACCAGTCAGCATAAAAATCTACTAATGTAGGTGTAGTGGAATTAATTATATCTTCAAAATTTCCCATATCTTTTTTTTATTAATATAAATACAATTGTAACAAAAAAAAAGAGGATACTTAAAAAAATATCCTCTTTAGTAAAAATTGATGTCAGAATGATGATCCATCTTTTTTGCTTGAGACTCAACAAGGAGATAGTTTAGTGACATCTCAACGGTCAACTCTCTTTTGTTTTTTAGAATAGGGTAAGGAGTATAAAAACCCTTTCTTCTTTTTAAAGTTTTTGGTTGCTGAAACCATTCCTTTACATCAGTTTTTTGGTATTCGGAATCCCTTACCGGCTTTTACTAACTCTTTGTTATGTCCCCCCGCCGAAACGGTTTAATAACTTATTGGTTAGAGGGACACCGATTGAACCCTTCTTTCATCATTGTTGAATGTTTTAAAATTGCTGCAATGATTCCTTTTATACCATTATTTTCAAAGAACTATACTGTTATTGGTCGGTATCTAACTCCATCTATTGTTTCCATCATAACACTATAAGGAGTAATCTCCTTAGCGGCTAGGATAGATTGCAATATGGATGGGCTAAACCCCGAAACCAAAGCAGTATTTAACTCATCTTTCTTCACTGGAATGTTATCACCCCTTGAGTTGATATTCCAGAAGATTATGTCAGGCATTTTATAACCTGATTCTTCATAACCCTTACGGATCATTTCAATCGCCGTTGGGTTCCAGTCAGGATTTTCATCCCCCCAATAACCACTTGTCGCTTGATCAAATTCCATATCCGATAAAATGAGAATTTTTGTTGGCATCTTATCCTGTGGCACATTATTAGATAACGCTTGTCTTAATAAAAGATTAAACGTAGCTTCTAAATTAGTGCTCATTCCCCAATCAGAATCCCTTAACTGAGATAATCTTTCTTTAAGACTACCCTGAAGGTATTGCAATTGTGGGGTTGAGGAAAATGTTAGGAAACAATCTTTGAATGTGCCTTCATTTCTTTCAGATATATATAATCCTAAAGAAACTGCTACATCCATACATTGTACATTTGGGTTATTACCCGCTGGACAACTCATTGATCCTGACACATCTACCATAGGTAACACAATGTCATTATTATCTTCCATATAGTTAGGTAGTCCTTCCCATTGTTTTTGACAAACAACTTCATTACCACCACAATAAAGAGATTTAGTTATATCGTAAGGATATAAAGCCCTACTATTAACTTTCGCTTCACCTTTTTCAAGAGCTTCAATGTATTTACCATATCCTTCTTGATCATTTCTACTGAAAGATTTTTGATACCTTGATGATGCTACAGAAGGTAATTTAGAATAATCTATCTTATCCCACTCTTTAGCACACATCTTAGTTTCAACGACATTGGTTAGATTAACCAACAGTTTTCGGAGTTGTTTTGGTGTTACCCTTAACAACTTCCTTAATTTGTTAAATGCCTCACCTTTGCGTGGCATCCACTTAGCACATAAACCATCTTCGTTTTGTAAAGCGGTTTCGATTAGTTCCAGAGTTTCCTCTTCTAATTCTGTACCTAACAACACTAAAAGATCATCCCATCTTCCATATTCTGAAATCAAAGATAAATTCTTTTTAACTACTGTAGGAGACAACTTCACTAAATGAGATAAAATATCTCTAAAGATTTGTCTTTCTCCTGCACCTCCTCGTACATCTCTAGCCCAAAACAAAAGTTTTGTTGCTATTAATGAGTCATTAGAATAAGCTTTAGAAAATTTTTCAATTAACTTAATTTTATTCTTTCCTCTCATTGCACCTACGGTGAAGAAAAAATCCACACAATCATCTAAAGATGAGTTATTAGTAGACATTCCGTTTTCGGTCTGTGGAGTTTTATTTTCCATTTCCTCTGCCTGAATTTCTA
>Ga0098040_1000727_pt1 | contig 14828 bp, 11 predicted proteins | sample 7_EtaG_FD_75065 | JGI IMG/M metagenome (GOLD analysis project Ga0098040, IMG submission 75065) | Marine viral communities from the Subarctic Pacific Ocean - 7_ETSP_OMZ_AT15161 metaG | ecosystem: Environmental > Aquatic > Marine > Oceanic | place: Pacific Ocean | collected 2015-01-08
CGGGCGAACCACGCGCACCGGAGTGAGCCATCATGTAGATCGAGTTGATCGGCTTCTCGCGCTTCGTTTCCTCGTCGATCTGAACCGCAGAAATCTTCTGCATCATCACATCGGCAACGCGATCCGTGCACTTCGCCCAGGCGTCAACGACCTTGTTGTACTTTTCGCCCTGCGTGATGAGACCGTCGATGTACTGCTGCTCATATTCGGTCGCCATGGCCGCCGTATCGCCGACCATCTTTTCCTTCTCTTCGGGGATGACCATGTCGTCCTTACCGAAGGAAATGCCGGCCTTGAAGGCCTGCGTGAAGCCGAGCGCCATGATGTGGTCGCAGAAGATAACCGTCTCCTTCTGACCGCAATGGCGATAGACCACGTCGATCATCTTGGAGATGTCACGCTTCGTCAGCAGACGATTGGCGATATCGAAGGACACATTCGGGTGACGCGGCAGAAGCTCGCCCACCATCATGCGGCCGGGTGTCGTTTCGACGATTACCGTCTTCGGATTGTGATCCGCATCAACGGTGTTGTAACGCACCTTGATCTTGGAGTGCAGCGTTACCGCCTTGGCTTCAAGAGCGTGTTCGATTTCCTGCAGACCAGAGAAGGTCATGCCTTCGCCCGGCTCATTGTCCTTGGCGGTGGTCATGTAATAGAGACCAAGCACGATGTCCTGTGACGGCACGATGATCGGCTGGCCGTTGGCAGGATGCAGGATGTTGTTCGTCGACATCATCAGCACGCGCGCTTCCAGCTGCGCTTCGAGCGACAGCGGAACGTGCACGGCCATCTGGTCGCCGTCGAAGTCGGCGTTGAAGGCGGCGCAGACCAGCGGATGCAGCTGGATCGCCTTGCCTTCGATCAGCTTCGGCTCGAAAGCCTGAATGCCGAGACGATGGAGCGTCGGCGCACGGTTGAGGAAGATCGGATGTTCACGGATCACCTGTTCCAGAATATCCCAGACCTCGGGACGTTCCTTTTCCACAAGCTTCTTCGCCTGCTTGACGGTGGCCGAGAGACCCTTGGCTTCCAGACGCGAATAGATGAACGGCTTGAAGAGTTCGAGCGCCATCTTCTTCGGCAGGCCGCACTGATGTAGCTTCAGGTCCGGTCCGACCACGATGACGGAACGACCCGAATAGTCGACGCGCTTGCCGAGCAGGTTCTGACGGAAGCGGCCCTGCTTGCCCTTGAGCATGTCGGAGAGCGACTTCAGCGGACGCTTGTTGGCGCCTGTGATGACACGACCGCGACGACCGTTGTCGAAGAGCGCATCGACGGATTCCTGCAGCATGCGCTTTTCGTTACGGATGATGATATCCGGCGCACGAAGCTCCATCAGACGCTTCAGACGGTTGTTACGGTTGATCACGCGACGATAGAGATCGTTGAGATCGGAGGTCGCGAAACGGCCACCATCGAGCGGCACCAGCGGGCGCAGTTCCGGCGGAATGACCGGCACGACCGTCAGGATCATCCACTCAGGCCGGTTGCCCGACTCCATAAAGGCTTCGATGAGCTTCAGGCGCTTGGCGAGCTTCTTGGGCTTCAGTTCCGTGGTGGCTTCGGCAATGCCGACGCGCAGCTCGGCAGCGATCTTCTGAAGGTCGAGGCCTTCGAGCAGATCGCGAATGGCTTCGGCGCCGATCTTGGCGGTGAAGCTGTCTTCGCCGAACTGGTCCTGGGCTTCCATCAGGTCTTCTTCAGAAAGAAGCTGACGCTCCTTCAGCGGCGTCAGGCCCGGCTCCAGAACGATGTAGTTCTCGAAATAGAGAACCCGCTCAAGATCCTTGAGCGTCATGTCGAGCAGCAGGCCGATGCGCGAGGGCAGCGACTTCAGGAACCAGATGTGAGCGACAGGCGCGGCCAGTTCGATGTGGCCCATGCGCTCGCGACGCACCTTCGAAAGCGTGACTTCGACGCCGCACTTTTCGCAGATGATGCCCTTGTACTTCATCCGCTTGTATTTGCCGCAAAGGCATTCGTAATCCTTGATCGGACCAAAGATGCGGGCGCAGAACAGACCATCGCGTTCCGGCTTGAACGTACGATAGTTGATGGTTTCCGGCTTCTTGATCTCACCATAGGACCAGGAAAGGATCCGCTCCGGGCTCGCGATCGAGATCTTGATCTGATCGAACGTCTGCGCCGGCACTGTCGGATTGAAAATGTTCATGACCTCTTGGTTCATGCACGTCTCCTAGGGCCTCGAGGAAAACGGGGAGCTTCGTCACGTGTCCAATGGGGCCAGCCAGACACGTATGCCCCGTATATCTAAAACTCAAACTGCCTCCGCATCCGCCAGGATCGAAGGCTGCGGCGCGTGCCCCACTCGAGGCACGCGCCGCTCTTTCTTTAGCTCGCCTGCGGCAGCAGCAACTCGACGTTGAGGCCGAGTGAGCGCATTTCCTTCACGAGCACGTTGAAGCTTTCGGGAATACCGGCTTCGAATGTGTCGTCGCCGCGAACGATGGCTTCATAGACCTTGGTGCGGCCTGCCACGTCGTCCGACTTCACAGTCAGCATTTCTTGCAGCGTGTAGGCGGCGCCGTAAGCTTCGAGCGCCCACACTTCCATTTCGCCGAAGCGCTGGCCGCCGAACTGGGCTTTACCACCCAAAGGCTGCTGCGTGACAAGAGAGTACGGGCCAATGGAGCGCGCATGGATCTTGTCATCGACGAGATGGTGAAGCTTCAGCATGTAGATGTAGCCGACAGTCACCTTACGGTCGAAGGTCTCACCAGTCCGACCATCGCGAAGCACGACCTGACCGGAGCGATCGACGCCCGCCAGTTCGAGCATATCGACGATGTCAGGCTCATGAGCACCATCGAACACCGGCGTCGCAATCGGCACACCGGCTTCAAGGTTGCCAGCCATCTCGACAAGCTGTTCATCATTGAGCGAAGCCACCGTCGCATCGTCGCCATAGATCGACGCTGTGAGCTGCTTCAGTTCCGTGATGTTGTTGTCGCGGCGATAGCTGTCCAGCGCCGTCGAAATCTTCTTGCCCAGACGCGCACACGCCCAGCCAAGATGGGTTTCGAGAATCTGACCGACGTTCATGCGGCTCGGCACGCCGAGCGGATTGAGCACGATGTCGACCGGCTGACCATCTTCCAGGTAAGGCATGTCTTCCATCGGCACGATGCGAGAGATAACACCCTTGTTGCCGTGACGACCGGCCATCTTGTCGCCGGGCTGCAGCTTGCGCTTCACAGCCACGAAGACCTTGACCATCTTCATCACGCCCGGCGGCAGTTCGTCGCCACGCTGCAGCTTGTCCACCTTGTCGGCGAAACGAGCTTCGAGACGTTCCTTGCCTTCGTCGAACTGCTTCTTCAGCGCTTCGACTTCCGACATGGCCTTCTCGCTCTCGAGAGCGATCTGCCACCACTGGCCCTTCGTCAGGCTGTCGAGAGTGACCTGCGTGATCTTGCCGTTCTCTTCGATGCCCTTCGGGCCGCCAATCGAGACCTTGCCGATCAGAAGCTCGGCGAGGCGACCATAGACGTTACGCTCGAGAATGGCGTTTTCGTCGTCACGGTCCTTGGCGAGACGTTCGATTTCTTCACGCTCGATCGCCATGGCACGTTCGTCCTTGTCGATGCCGTGACGATTGAACACGCGCACCTCAACGACCGTACCGGCAACACCCGGCGGCAGACGCAGCGACGTGTCGCGCACGTCGGAGGCCTTTTCACCGAAGATGGCGCGGAGAAGCTTTTCTTCCGGCGTCATCGGGCTTTCACCCTTCGGCGTGATCTTGCCGACGAGAATATCGCCCGGGTTCACTTCGGCGCCGATATAGACGATACCGGCTTCGTCGAGGTTCTTCAGAGCCTCTTCGCCGACGTTCGGAATATCGCGCGTGATTTCCTCCGGCCCGAGCTTCGTGTCACGAGCCATCACGTCGAACTCTTCGAGATGGATCGAGGTGAAGACGTCGTCGCGCACGATGCGCTCCGAGATCAGGATGGAGTCTTCGAAGTTGTAACCGTTCCACGGCATGAACGCGACGAGCACGTTGCGGCCGAGAGCGAGGTCGCCAAGTTCCGTCGACGGACCGTCAGCGATGATATCGCCCTTGGTCACCATGTCACCGACACGCACCAGCGGACGCTGGTTGATGCAGGTGTTCTGGTTGGAGCGCTGGAACTTGCGCAGGTTGTAGATGTCAACGCCGGACATGGCGGCATTGAGGTCTTCGGTGGCGCGCACGACGATACGCGTCGCATCGACCTGGTCGATGACGCCGGTACGGCGTGCCGCGATGGCAGCACCTGAGTCATGGGCCACAACTTCTTCCATGCCGGTGCCGACGAGCGGCGCTTCGGAACGCAGAAGCGGCACAGCCTGACGCTGCATGTTCGATCCCATCAACGCGCGGTTCGCGTCGTCGTTTTCAAGGAACGGAATGAGCGCAGCAGCAACCGAAACGATCTGCTTCGGCGACACGTCAAGGAAATCGACCTGCTCCGGCGGAACCATTTCGAAGTCACCGTCGATACGGCAGTTGACGAGTTCGGCTTCGATCGCCCCACCCTTGCCAATATTGATATTGGCCTGAGCGACGCGATAACGCGCTTCTTCCATCGCCGACATATAGACGACGTCGTCAGTCACCTTGCCATTCGTCACGCGACGGTACGGGCTTTCGATGAAGCCGTACTTGTTGACGCGCGCGAAAGTCGCCAGCGAGTTGATCAGGCCGATGTTCGGGCCTTCCGGCGTTTCAATCGGGCAGATACGACCGTAGTGCGTCGGATGCACGTCGCGGACTTCGAAGCCCGCACGTTCGCGCGTCAGACCGCCGGGCCCAAGGGCCGAAAGGCGACGCTTGTGCGTGATTTCGGACAGCGGGTTCGTCTGGTCCATGAACTGCGAAAGCTGCGAGGAACCGAAGAACTCGCGCACCGCGGCAGCAGCAGGCTTCGCATTGATCAGGTCATGCGGCATCACCGTGTCGATATCGACCGACGACATGCGTTCCTTGATCGCACGTTCCATGCGCAGCAGACCGACGCGATACTGGTTTTCCATCAGCTCGCCGACCGAGCGCACACGACGGTTACCGAGGTTGTCGATATCGTCGATTTCGCCCTTGCCGTCGCGCAGACCCACGAGGGTCTTGATGACGGCAATGATGTCTTCCGAGCGCAGCACGCGAACCGTATCGTCCGCATCCAGATCAAGACGCATGTTCATCTTGACGCGACCGACAGCCGAAAGGTCGTAGCGTTCGGAATCGAAGAACAGCGAATTGAACAGAGCTTCAGCCGTTTCAGGCGTCGGCGGCTCACCGGGACGCATGACACGGTAGATATCGATAAGCGCCTGTTCGCGATTGGTGCACTTGTCCACCGCCAGCGTGTTGCGGATGAAAGCACCCGTGTTCACATGGTCGATGTCGAGCGTCACGATGTCCTTGTGGCCCTGTTCAAGCAGGGTCGCGATCAGCTCTTCGGTGATTTCCTCGCCAGCTTCGGCAAAGATTTCGCCCGTCTGCATGTCGACGATTTCTTCGGCGAGATAACGACCGACGAGGTCGATGTCCTGCACGAGAAGTTCCTTGAGGCCATCTTCGGCGAGCTTGCGCGCGAGGCGCGGCGTCACCTTCTTGCCTGCTTCGACAACGACCTTGCCGCCCTTGGCGTCGATCAGATCGCGCTCCGGCTTCACACCGCGATAGCGTTCGGCATCGAAAGGCACACGCCAGCCGTCTTTCGACTTCGTGTAGGCGACCTTGCCATAGAAGGTGCCGAGGATCGCTTCGCTGTCGAGACCCAGCGCATACATAAGCGTCGTCACCGGCAGCTTGCGGCGACGGTCGATACGCACATAGACGATATCCTTGGCATCGAATTCGAAATCGAGCCAGGAACCGCGATAGGGAATGACGCGAGCGGCGAAAAGCAGCTTGCCCGACGAATGGGTCTTGCCCTTGTCGTGATCGAAGAAGACGCCCGGCGAACGATGCATCTGCGAAACGATGACGCGCTCGGTGCCATTGATCACAAAGGTACCGTTCTCGGTCATGAACGGCAGATCGCCCATATAGACGTCCTGCTCCTTGATGTCCTTGACGGACTTCGCCTGCGTGTCTTCGTCAACTTCGAAGACGATCAGGCGCAACGTTACCTTGAGCGGCGCTGCGAAAGTCATTCCGCGCTGCTGGCACTCTTCAACGTCATACTTGGGCTGCTCGAATTCGTACTTCACGAATTCCAGCGTCGCGGTTTCCGAAAAATCGCTGATCGGAAAAACGGACTTGAAAACGGACTGAAGACCCTGGTCGGGACGTCCGCCATTGGGCTCATCAACCTGAAGAAACTGGTCGTAGGAATATTTCTGAACTTCGATCAGGTTCGGCATCACCGCAATTGTGGGGATGCGGCCAAAGGACTTACGAACCCGTTTGCGACCAGTAAAGGACTGCGTCATATGTGCTCCTCGCAACGCTCTGCTTTAAAGAACGGCGGCCGGGACTTGATCAGGGGAACGAGCCGCCCGGTCTGGATGCTCGATCTGTAGTCTGTGACACCGGATGGTGTCTGATGGGGCGAGAGATGCTCCCGCCCCACCGGAACCGTAGTAAGTCGAATTACTTGAGTTCGACCTTGGCGCCAGCCTTTTCGAGCTGGGCCTTGAGCTTGTCGGCTTCTTCCTTGGAAGCGCCTTCCTTGACGGGCTTCGGAGCGCCTTCGACCAGGTCCTTGGCTTCCTTGAGGCCAAGACCCGTGATCGCACGGACTTCCTTGATCACTTCGATCTTCTTGTCGCCAGCGGCGGCGAGAACGACCGTGAATTCCGTCTGGGCTTCTTCAGCCGCACCACCGGCAGCAGCGCCACCAGCAGCAGCAACGGCAACCGGAGCAGCGGCGGAGACGCCCCACTTTTCTTCCAGAAGCTTCGACAGTTCAGCAGCCTCAAGGACCGTCAGGGCCGAAAGGTCTTCAACGATTTTTGCTAGATCAGCCATTTCTATATCTCTCTCAGGTTCAGTTGGTATCGGTTTGTCTTAACTACAGGTCTGAAGCTCAGGCAGCTTCGCCCTTGGTGGCATATGCGTTCAGCACACGTGCAAGCTGGCCGGCAGGCGCCGCCACAACACCCGCGATACGGGTGGCTGGCGTCTGGATCATGCCCACAATCTTTGCACGCAGTTCGTCGAGCGACGGCAGTTCAGCGAGTGTCTTGACCGCTGCCGTATCGAGAACCGTCTCGCCCATCGCGCCGCCCAGAACAACCAGCTTCGGGTTGGCCTTGGCGAACTCGACCGCAACCTTGGGGGCTGCAACCGGGTCTTGCGAATAAGCGATAGCCGTCGGCCCGGAGAAGAGGTCAGAAATCCCCTTCGCCTGGGTGCCGTCCAGAGCGAGCTTGGCAATCCGGTTCTTGGTAACCTTGAACTCGGCGCCAACCTTGGCCATACGCGAACGAAGATCTGTCATCTCCGTCACGCTCAGACCGCTGTAGTGGGCTACGACGACGACATTGGCGTCCGTAAAAACGCCTTTGAGGTGCGTCAAGAGCTCAGACTTTTCAGCTCTGTCCACTTGCTCTCTCCTAAAATGGTGAAATCAGACCCGACACACGGGCATCCTTCACCTTTGGCATTTGCCGCTTCCGCCACCACGAGGCCACAAGCCTCGCGCCAGAAGAAGTCGGCGCTCACTTGCCTGTCGTCCCGGGTTCCAACCGATCCCATCGGCCCGAAGGCCAGTGAAACCGTTCAAACTCCCGTCTATTGCCGGCTGCCGTCTTTCGTTAGCAATTAAGCCTCGGCTTAAAACTCAAAGCCTCGGCGCCCACAGTCTCGGACAGGTAACAGACGATGGCGCAGCCACTCCGGTTCCTAACCGAAGCACCACGCTACCGTCTGGTCGAACCGTTCATGCCGCCCTTAAAGGCCTGAGCCCAAAGGGCGGCAAAAACGGAAACTCTTGTATCGTCGCCTTACTCGGCAGCGACGCTCTGCGTCTCAACCTTGACCCCAGGGCCCATGGTCGAGCTGATCGCAATCTTCTTGATGTAGGTGCCTTTGGCACCTGTCGGCTTGGCCTTCTGCACGGCATCGACCAGCGCGCGGATGTTGCCCGCCAGCTGCTCTTCCGTGAAGCTTGCCTTGCCAACGCCGGCCTGAACGATACCGGCCTTTTCAACGCGGAACTCGATCGAACCGCCCTTGGCGGCCTTCACGGCTTCAGCGACGTCAGGCGTCACCGTGCCAACCTTCGGGTTCGGCATCAGCCCACGCGGGCCGAGCACCTTACCCAGACGGCCGACGAGCGGCATCATGTCAGGCGTCGCAATGCAACGATCGAAGTCGATCTTGCCCGACTGCAGCGTTTCGGCGAGGTCTTCGGCACCAACAGCGTCGGCACCGGCGGCCAGAGCCTGCTCGGCCTTATCGCCGCGCGCAAAGACGCAAACGCGAACCGTACGGCCCGAACCATTCGGCAGAGCCACAACGCCACGAACCATCTGGTCGGCATGACGCGGGTCAACGCCGAGCGCGATCGCAACTTCAACGGTTTCGTCGAACTTCGCTGTCGCACGTTCCTTGACGAGCTTCACTGCGTCATCGAGCGTGTAGAGCTTCTTGACGTCGATACCCTCACGGGCTTTTTCAATACGTTTTGCCATCTCTACTACTCCACAACCTCGAGGCCCATGGAACGAGCAGAGCCCGCAATGATCTTCGTCGCCTGATCGAGATCATTGGCGTTCAGATCAACCATTTTGGCTTCAGCAATTTCACGGCACTGCGACAGCGTCACCTTGCCCGCAACGGCGCCGGGCTTGCCGGGCGTCTTGGAACCGGAAGTGATCTTCGCAGCCTTCTTCAGATAATAGGACGCCGGGGGCGTCTTCATCTGGAACGTGAAGGAGCGGTCGGAGAAAGCGGTGATGACGACCGGGATCGGCATACCGGGTTCCATTTTCTGCGTCGCGGCGTTGAACGCCTTGCAGAATTCCATGATGTTCAAGCCGCGCTGACCCAGAGCCGGGCCAATGGGCGGGGACGGGTTAGCTTGGCCCGCCTTCACCTGCAACTTGATATAGCCTTCAATCTTCTTAGCCATTTCAATCCCCTACCGGACAATCCGGCGTTGATGGGTTAGTGGTCAACAGCATGCCCAAAAGGTCGGGCTGCCTCCCACACGCAAAACCACGTTCAGATCTTTTCGACCTGACCGTATTCGAGTTCGACCGGGGTGGCCCGGCCAAAAATCGACACGGCAACCTTGAGCCGCGCCTTTTCTTCGTCGACTTCCTCGACGAAACCATTGAACGAAGCGAACGGACCGTCCGCAACGCGCACCTGCTCGCCGATCTCGAAGGTGACGGAGGGCTTGGGCCGCTCCACGCCTTCCTGCACCTGATGCAGAATGCGATCGACTTCGCCCTGGCTGATCGGCTGCGGCTTGTTATCCGCGCCAAGGAAACCAGTGACCTTCGGCGTATTCTTGACGAGGTGATAGGCCTCGTCCGTCAAATCCATCTTCACCAGCACATAGCCGGGGAAGAACTTGCGTTCGGCGTTGATCTTGCGACCACGACGCAGTTCAACCACTTCTTCGGTCGGAACAAGCACTTCCTCGAACTGATCGGCAAGACCGTGGCTCTCCGCTTGTTCGCGGATCGAGTCAGCGACCTTCTTCTCGAAGTTCGAGTAGGCGTGAACGATGTACCAGCGTTTGGCCATAGGCCCCTCAGCTACCGATGCCCAGCACGAACGCAACACCCCGGCTCAGGGCGACGTCGGCCAGAAAGAAAAATACCGTCGCAAACGCCACCATGATGAACACCATGACGGTTGTGACAGCGGTCTCGTTGCGGGTCGGCCAGGTCACCTTGGAGGCTTCCGAACGAACCTGCTGAAAGAACTGTAGCGGATTGGTTTTCGCCATGATCTCTACCTTAGTCCTCTCGTCTCGTCTTGCCTGCCAGGTGCAGGTCTACCGTGTTTACATGTCCGGGCATCAACGCCGCCCTGCGGTTGGCAGGAGTGGAGGGACTCGAACCCCCAACCCCCGGTTTTGGAGACCGGTGCTCTACCAGTTGAGCTACACTCCTAATCCTGCCGATGCGCTAGTTACTTAATCACCTTCGAGACGACGCCGGCGCCGACGGTGCGGCCACCTTCACGGATAGCGAAGCGGAGCTTCTCTTCCATGGCGATCGGAGCGATCAGCGTCACGTTCATCTTGATGTTGTCGCCGGGCATGACCATTTCCGTGCCTTCAGGAAGCGTCACGACACCCGTCACGTCCGTCGTACGGAAGTAGAACTGCGGGCGATAGTTCGTGAAGAACGGGGTATGACGACCGCCCTCTTCCTTCGTCAGGATGTAGGCTTCGGCTTCGAACACCGTGTGCGGCGTAATCGAACCGGGCTGGCAAAGAACCTGACCGCGTTCCACGTCTTCGCGCTTCGTGCCACGGAGCAGAACACCGACGTTGTCACCGGCCTGGCCCTGATCGAGCAGCTTGCGGAACATTTCGACGCCCGTGCAGGTCGTCTTGACGGTGTCCTTGATGCCGACGATTTCGATTTCTTCGCCGACCTTCACGACGCCGCGCTCAACGCGACCCGTCACAACCGTACCGCGACCCGAGATCGAGAACACGTCTTCGATCGGCATCAGGAAGGGCTGGTCGATCGGACGTTCCGGCTGCGGGATGTAGGCGTCAACCTGCGTCATCAGCTCGAGGATGGCGTCATGGCCGATGACCGGATCGCTGTCTTCGAGAGCGGCAAGAGCCGAACCCTTCACGATCGGAATATCGTCGCCCGGGAAGTCGTAGGACGAAAGCAGTTCGCGGATTTCCATCTCGACGAGTTCCAGGAGTTCCGGATCGTCAACCTGGTCGACCTTGTTCATGAAGACGACGAGCGCGGGCACGCCAACCTGACGGGCGAGCAGAATGTGCTCGCGGGTCTGCGGCATGGGGCCGTCAGCAGCCGACACGACGAGGATCGCACCGTCCATCTGCGCGGCGCCCGTGATCATGTTCTTCACATAGTCAGCATGGCCGGGGCAGTCGACGTGCGCGTAGTGGCGGTTCGTCGTTTCATATTCGACGTGAGCCGTCGAGATCGTGATGCCACGGGCCTTTTCTTCAGGCGCCTTGTCGATCTGGTCGTAAGCCGAGAAGGTCGCACCGCCGGTTTCGGCGAGCACCTTGGTGATGGCAGCGGTCAGAGACGTCTTGCCATGGTCAACGTGACCGATCGTGCCGATGTTGCAATGCGGCTTTGTGCGTTCAAACTTTTCTTTGGCCATAACGGCGCTCCATCCTTCAGGAACAGAATTCGATTAACAGGTAGCGGTTTAGGCGTACTTAGCCCGGACTTCGTCAGAAACCGCCTGAGGAACTTGTTCGTAGTGATCAAACTGCATGGTGTACTGGGCACGTCCCTGGCTCATCGAGCGCAGATTGTTGACGTAACCGAACATGTTGGCGAGCGGGACCATCGCATTGATGACCTGCGCGTTGCCGCGCTGCTCCGTGCCGCTGATCTGACCGCGACGGCTGTTAAGGTCGCCGATGCAGTCACCCATGTATTCTTCCGGCGTCACGACTTCGACCTTCATGATCGGCTCGAGGAGCTTCACACCGGCCTGCTGGGCGCCTTCACGGAAAGCGGCGCGTGATGCGATTTCGAACGCCAGAACGCTCGAGTCAACGTCATGGAAAGCACCGTCCAACAGCGTGACCTTGAAGTCGATCATCGGGAAGCCGGCGAGCGGACCGTTGTCCTTGATGCTCTCGATACCCTTCTGAACGCCGGGGATATATTCCTTCGGAATAGAACCACCAACGATCTTGCTCTCGAACACGAAACCCTGGCCGGGCTCGGAGGGCTCCATAACGATCTTCACGCGAGCGTACTGACCCGAACCACCCGACTGCTTCTTGTGGGTGTAGTCGACTTCCGTCTGACGCGTGAGGGTTTCGCGATAGGCCACCTGCGGCGCACCGACGTTGGCTTCCACCTTGAATTCGCGCTTCATGCGATCGACGATGATGTCGAGGTGAAGTTCGCCCATGCCCTTGATGACGGTCTGGCCGGATTCTTCGTCGACCTTGACACGGAAAGAAGGATCTTCCTGAGCCAGACGATTGAGGGCGATGCCCATCTTTTCCTGGTCGGCTTTGGTCTTGGGTTCCACAGCCACTTCAATAACGGGCTCGGGGAATTCCATACGTTCCAGAATGATCGGATGCAGCGGATCGCAGAGCGTGTCACCCGTCGTCGTGTTCTTGAGACCGGCAATGGCGATGATATCGCCCGCATAGGCTTCCTTGACGTCTTCACGGCTGTTGGCATGCATCTGAAGCATGCGGCCCACACGTTCACGGCTGTCCTTGACCGAGTTCATCACCTGCGTACCGGCAGTGAAGACACCCGAATAGACACGGCAGAACGTCAGCGAACCAACGAAGGGGTCATTCATGATCTTGAACGCGAGAGCCGAAGCGGGTTCGGCGTCGGCTGCCTTACGGGTCAGAACCTTCTCTTCGTTGCGCGGGTCGATACCTTCGACATCCGGCACGTCGAGCGGCGACGGCAGATAATCGACAACGGCGTCGAGCATCGACTGGACGCCCTTGTTCTTGAAGGCCGAGCCGCAAAGCACGGGAACGAACTTGCGCGAGATGGTGCCGGTGCGGATGCACTTCTTCAGCGTATCCATGTCAGGCTCGTTGCCTTCCAGATAGGCTTCCATGACGACATCGTCCATTTCGACGGCCTGCTCGATCAGGCTTGCACGATACTCATCGGCCTTCTCGGCATATTCTTCGCGAATGTCGCGATATTCGAATTCAGCGCCGAGGTTTTCGTCTTTCCAGATGATTTCCTTCATCAGGAGAAGGTCGATCAGACCTTCAAATTCGGATTCCGAACCGATCGGGAGCTGGAGCACGATCGGGGTCGCACCGAGGCGGTCAACGATCATGTCGACGCAGCGATAGAAGTTCGCGCCGATGCGGTCCATCTTATTGACGAAGCACATGCGCGGCACTTCGTACTTGTCGGCCTGGCGCCAGACAGTTTCGGACTGGGGCTCAACGCCGGCCACCGAGTCGAACACCGTGATCGCACCGTCGAGCACGCGCAGCGAACGTTCCACTTCGATCGTGAAGTCCACGTGACCAGGGGTGTCGATGATGTTGATGCGCTTGTCTTTCCAGAAGCACGTCGTCGCAGCAGACGTAATCGTGATGCCGCGTTCCTGCTCCTGCTCCATCCAGTCCATCGTCGCAGCGCCATCATGCACTTCGCCGATCTTGTGGCTGACGCCGGTGTAATAAAGGATGCGCTCGGTCGTGGTCGTCTTACCAGCATCGATGTGAGCCATGATGCCGATATTACGGTAGTCTTCGAGCTTTGTTTGACGGGGCATTGGAAGGGCCTCAGAAAGACTTGGTTACCAGCGGTAGTGAGAGAAGGCGCGGTTGGCTTCAGCCATGCGATGCGTGTCTTCACGCTTCTTCACAGCAGAACCGCGATTGTTTGCAGCGTCGAGCAATTCACCCGACAGACGACCGATCATGGTCTGTTCGTTACGCGACCGGGCGGCAGAGATGATCCAGCGGATCGCCAGAGCGCGACGACGGTCGGGACGCACTTCAACGGGCACCTGATAGGTGGCACCGCCGACGCGACGCGAACGAACTTCGATGGCAGGCATCACGTTTTCGAGAGCTTCGTGGAACGTGCGAAGCGGATCGACGTTGGCCTTCTTTTCCATCTGATCGAAAGCGCCATAGATGATGCTTTCAGCAGCAGACTTCTTGCCGTCATACATGAGGCTGTTCATGAACTTGGCGAGGACCAGATCGCCAAACTTGGCGTCCGGGATAACTTCGCGTTTTTCTGCGCGGTGGCGACGGGACATATCTCTGTTCCTTACTTCGGACGCTTCGCGCCGTATTTCGAACGACGCTGACGGCGATCTTTAACGCCCTGCGTATCAAGCACGCCACGAATGATGTGGTAGCGAACGCCGGGCAAATCCTTCACGCGGCCGCCACGGATCAGAACCACGGAGTGTTCCTGAAGATTGTGGCCTTCACCGGGGATGTAGCTCGTGACTTCAAACTTGTTCGTCAGACGAACGCGCGCAACTTTACGCAGAGCGGAGTTCGGCTTCTTCGGAGTCGTCGTGTAGACGCGCGTGCAGACGCCGCGCTTCTGCGGGCACGCTTCCATGGCCGGGACTTTGTTCCGCTTCACGAGGGGTTTGCGCGGATTGCGGATCAGCTGGTTGATCGTTGGCATTCTGGCTCGCCTAAGTTCAAAACAAATTTCACGCGACACCCCATAGCAGGATGCGCGCGGGTCGGAGCGCTATCCCTTTCGGGTCAGCGCTCAAATGCAGAGGATTAGCGGCAACTGCCGAAAATCATGCGCCAAAGTTCGTATTCGGTTCACTGTCCCCAGTGTCTAGAGCCATCTGCTACCGTTTCCGGCGGCCCGAAGTCCCTACTACCTGCGGCTTCAGTGGGCGGAAACTACTTGCGCCCCCTACCCTCGTCAAGCCCGACTTTTAATAAATGCCTCGAAAAACGCCCTTTTGGCTTGCCAGAGGGTCGCACTCGCGAAAATGTCTCATTTTTCGAGCTGAGAACACCAGTTTTGAGGGCAAAACGGGCTGCTGACTCTGCGGAATCGGTAAGTCGAGAGAACGATTCCCTCGCCCCTTGAGGATTCGATTCCCGGCCAATTTCACCTGTCGACCAGAACCACGTAACGATTTGGCCTGTATATATATAAAGAAAGGTGGAAATCAGGGAAGATCACATGAC
>Ga0098040_1000728_pt1 | contig 14819 bp, 21 predicted proteins | sample 7_EtaG_FD_75065 | JGI IMG/M metagenome (GOLD analysis project Ga0098040, IMG submission 75065) | Marine viral communities from the Subarctic Pacific Ocean - 7_ETSP_OMZ_AT15161 metaG | ecosystem: Environmental > Aquatic > Marine > Oceanic | place: Pacific Ocean | collected 2015-01-08
TGTTTTGCTCAATAAAATATCGATGCGTTTAATCTCGGCAAGATTGGCTCTGATTGAATAAACGAGTGGCGCATATACGAGCGACAAGATGACGTTCCAAAAAATTAAGCTGTTCATTTCCATATTATTTTGTAATTCCTTTATATTTTTCAAACGATCTCATTGATCCCAGTCCTAATATTCCGAGTACGACTGTCATGAGCGAAGCCATATCAAACTCTGGCAGATCGTAGGCAATACCATTGGCTGACAAAGCAAATATGATGATTGGTTGCATGATGAAGTGATACGCCATTGCAACTGCACAAGTCCAACCGATAAAAGGTCGCCAACCAGCCACGAAAACAGATCGATGCTGTGCTTCAACTTTATTGACTTCGATTTGTGCAAGATTCGCTCGTTGTATTTCTGTTTTGATTTCGTGTTCTAGTTTTACTTTTAAGTCTTTATCAACGACAAACTTGTCTAAAATCTTAGACACAGGGTTTATAAGTTCTTTAATCATAATTAATGTATTGTTGTTTCTTCATGCGATAACAGCTCTGAGTCTTTATTGATAACATCTGCAAGAAAACACAAAACAAGCTCTTTTGCGTGTTCTAAGTCTCTCGCTTTTATGCCTTGAGCTGTATAGATCATGTCGTCTTCTAAGAACTCAAGATCGAAATATGAAAATTTATCCGTTTCCTGAACCATTGAACAGTCCTTGCGCTTGAGCTTTTGCGATTTGTCTGATCGTTTCTCGATCACGCTCCATGAGTGCGTTGATCTCTGCGACATTGACTTGAGCGCCATATTTAGCATTTAGTTCAGCGGCTTTCAATCGTATATCTGCTTCAGACTCATCGCGTTTGAAGTCATCGTCCATGATGATTTTGAGTCGATCATTTTCTGCGTCAATAACCGCTTTCTCAGCTTGTACATTTGCTTTATGAATCTCAGCTTGAGCCAACATCTCTGCTGGATCAGCCTTTTTCTCTTCTTGCTGTGGCGGCATAGGCGGTATATCAGTATTGATAAACGCGTTGACATCTTTGAATCCCGCCATTTCTATGACTTTTGCTAATGTGTTTGCGTATTGATTCATTGTGACCATTGGGTTGTTGGGTCCGAGCATTTGCAAGATCTGCTCTTGTTTTCCAGCGACCATGCCTAAGACTTGCATCTTCTCTTCATCACTGCTTTTGCTGATCGCTACATTTACAACTAGATCTTTGTCCAGCTCCCAATATCTCGGGTCCACTGCAACAAAATCATTGTTTAATCTGACGATCTCTTCTTTATCAGCATATTTGATGATCAAGTTGTTGACGAGCTTGAAAAGCGTTTTCATGCCACCTTCTGCGAAGTGACGACAGATTAGCTCGACTCTGCCTTGGGCGCCTGACATTGTTGCTGAGACTGCCGCTTTTGTTGAAGATTGCAACGCATCAGCATTTAGACCTGCGCTTGCTTTAGAAACGCCCGTACGGTTCTCTTTGGCATCATCCAGATAGGAGAGGACAGGAAACGCCTCTTTCCCGACGAAGGGGATCGAGAAGGGTTGAACCATGCCGGGCGCTCTCATGCGAATGGGTTGACCGATGTCGGTGTTCAAAACATCGTCAATGTTTACTTGTCCTTCTACCACCGCCATCCGAGGGAATATCGAATGACCGAGAGAGTCAAGTGTGTCGCGCATGATTTGTGATTTTGCAGTTTGTATTGGAATTAAATAATCTGAGACACAGCTTCCGATCGCTGTATGCGGCTCAGGATCCATCGAGAACATAACGATAGGAAGTTCGTCCCATTGATCGTAGTTGACGATGTTTAAGCCGTTGCCGACTGTGCAGACTCGGACACGCTCTGCGATTCCGTCTTTGTCTAAGTCGTAGTTGACGTAATGTTCGATGTATAAAACTTTTTTATCATACGCATTGTCAGCGTCAGGATACATTGAGCTATCAAGTGGGCTTCTTGCTTCTTCTTCTTCATATGTTTCTGCGTCAAAAGTTGAGCTTGAGCCTGCGTGTTCTTGTATTTCATCTTCATCGTAGCCCATTGCAACGAGATCGCTCACTGATTTGATCATACGATGTGCAACATAGTTTGATGTCTCTAAATCTCTTGCGTTGCGAGCAATCAGCACTTCTTCAGGCGGAACACTCTCAATGCACACTTTGTTATTCGCTGTTACTCTGCGAACAGTCAAATCATAAGACACAGGTGTTTCTTGCGTCATTTCTTCGCCTGTCATTTCGTCAACAATCGTCATGCTTTGCATGTTGATTGACTCTTCAACAATCTCGACATCTTCATCGAGCAATAGAGCTGTGTACGCTTCTTGAGACAAATCAGAGAAATGATGCGTTGTCGCTTTGATGCTGTCATCGTAATACGCCTTGACAAAGCCCGTCTTACGGACAAGCGCATCTTTAAACGCATCGTAGAGTACGCTGAAACCATTGCTTCTTTCAATCGTGTAGTTGACAAAATCTGTTTGCTGTTTTGCCAACTCAATATCATTCGCATCATGCGGTATAAACTCGACTACTTTTTTTGTGCCGAAAAATGTTCGCATGATTGAAGGCATCAAAAATAAAACACTGTCTCGCAAATCTGTCGAGACAAATTCTGATTGCAAAGACGATGTTGCGTTGGGCTTTTTGCCCAAATAATAATTTGTTGCTTCAGCGCGTTCTTCGCCGATCTGATCGATGAAATCAGACGCATCATCAAGCTCTACTTTTAGAACACTTTGCAGATCTTCAATGTCTGTTTCTTCTATAGAATTTATTTCGTCACTTACAACTTCTATATCTACTTCTTCTAATAGACGTTTGTTATTTGTATATGCCATGTATGTTTATCCCACTCGTATAATTTTTGATTTTATAGGCTTCTTCCAGTTATATCCCATTTGATTGAAGTTGCTAGAGAAGCTCGCGGCAGAACTAGCCATGGTTAATGCAAGTGCGTCAGCTTTGTCAGGAGATTTGACTCCTCTTTTGCGCATTGATTCCTTGGCTTCTATCTTTATCTTGCCTGTGCTTGTGTAAGTATAAGACGGACTGACTAATTCTGCAATCAGCTCGTCATCATTAGGCAAGCGGCAATCGCGAGCAGAGAGCCAGTCTTTGATTTTGAACCATAATTCTGCGCGAAGATTCAAATAATTTTTCTTGCTTGAAGGCGATTCTGCGACATTAATCCCACGCACGGGAAGCTCTTGTTCAGCTAATCGATCTACGACACCGCTTCCGACACCGATGACATCGACTAAAATCTCTTGCGGTCGATTCATTGCAGTTGCATCGTCATAGAGATTCTTGACTGCGCCGCAGAGTTGCATGAGATCCATTGATTTGAATGTTTTTATTTCAAATACTGTGTTGCCTTGTCTTACGCAGAGCGCTGAATTGTCAGCGCCGAAACGAGCGACATCGAGTCCCCATATTATAGGCTCACTTGCTGTCAACGTGACTTCTCTATCGACTGCTGATCTCGCTAACTCGATCGGAATAACAGTGTCATCGTCAGCGCTAGGAAATTGACCCAGCACTTCGACTCTTGCGACTGTTGAATCAGCTCCGTATTGTTCGAGCATAGTGTTAAAAAGTTTTTGATCTGTGCCTTCAACGTCACGCGAGTCAATTTGTTCTGTTTGCCAGAAAGATCTGTTTGCATGAAACGAATCATAGAAAGGACCTGTATTTCTTCGTGGGTTTGAAAACGCGAACCAAAAACGATTTTTTGTTGGCTCTGTAAAAAAGCCTTCAGACACAGAATAAATTTGATGAGGTATGCCCGACGCCTCATCGCATACCAGAGTGACTCCGTGCGAGCTGTGAATTCCCGCAAATGCGTCGGGATTTTCTTCGCTCCAGAGGCTTGCTTGCGCGTAGTAGTAGCCGCAATCGATGCTTAAATCTCTGACGAGCAGTTCTTCGAACCATGCTTGTGGCTTTAACGCTGTCGCTGTTTTGTGAAACCAGTGTCCGTTTATGGCTAAGCTGACCCATTTTCCGAGTTCTGCCCATGTTCTTGTTCTGAGCTGTGCTTCTGTGTTTGCTGTGACGATGACAGTTGAGCCGAGTCGAGTTGATAGCATGAACAGAATGATCCATGCAACCAAAGCTGATTTACCGATGCCTCGACCGGAGGCGACTGCGAGACGATACATCTCAGGCAAATCAATCACTTCATTGCGCTGTATATGCGTTGCAATGTCTCGTAAAATTTTTTCTTGCCACTTACGCGGACCTGTGAAGTCTTCGAGGGGGGTGTTTTCTTGCCCCCATGGGAACGCATAACGCACAAAGTTCAAAGGATCATCTTTGATCGTAAGCGACCAGAGCTGTGTCATGAGTTGTTCTTCTTGTTCTGCTGAGTATTTCATATCAAAAAAAATTACAAAAAATTAGTTACACGTCTGCAAAAACAACGCACCCGCGTTGCGTCCGATGGGGGGTGTCCGCACCTCATTTCCTCTATGGTTTTTCATCATCTTCTGATGTCAGTTTCTTAGAGAGAAGTTGACTATCGCTTTGTCCATTGACGTTGCGAGCTGTTTCAATCTTGCGAGTCGAAGTAGGTTCTAAATCAATGATGCGTTTTTGTGCGTTCTGCAAAACTTTATTCAAACTGATCTGATGCTCGACAGTCTCATGAACTCTGTCTTTCCAGTTGTCTGCGTCTCTATTTTTTAAGAAAAACACTTGAGCGCTCACGTTAGGGTCTTTGCCTGCTCGTCCTGTCGCAGAATCGAAGAGAGCAGAAGCAACTTCGTCAATGGCTTTTGTCTTGCCTCTCTTTAAAGCAATGTCAAATTTTGCAGAATCGCGTTTTCTTCTAGCGATCGTGGAGAGTGAAACCCCAAAGGATTCAGCGATCTTAGACTCTGAGATTCCCAAGCCAGCCATTCTCGCCACTTCTTTTAATTCATCGTCATTAAATTTTATTCGCTTCCTTCCAGCGCCTTTTGGGTTCTTTTCAGTCTTTTCTGCCATTTAATTACTCACAAACCTTACAAGCATCGTTTGAATCATCGATCAATTCTCCTGTTTTAAGAGTCTCTTGTATTCGATACGCTAACTCTTTACCAACAAAGCCACGATGACTCCAGTATTTTGCAACAGTCTCAACGCTTATGGTTTCATTGTCTATTATACGTTTGTTATTTGTAAAATTAATGTTGTTCGCTTTCTCTCTGTCTTCAGCATCGTAACCTTTTCTGTACTGATTATTTATAGATGAAACAGCCTCTAATAAAGAAAGATTGTTGTTTGAGAATTCTATAAAAGCATTTATGTCTTTAGGAAAACATGCACCACCGAAACCTCTTCTTCGATTATTGTCTGCAACTTTTGTATGCGATGTATCAATTCTGTCGTCTGCTGTTATTGCAGAAACAATCTTTTCATAATCACAATCATATTGATTAACTAAATCATAAAGTTGATTAAAGAAAATAACTTTCATCGCTAAAAAACTATTGACTGAGTATTTAACAAACGAAGCCTCTTCAGCACTCATATGAACAAAATCACTTGAGACACATCTTGAATGATTCGCATAGATCTCTGAAAGTTTCTTTGTTGCTACATCTGAGCCACCAAGCACATGATGATCAGCGTTGATAAAATCATGATTTGAGTTTCTTTCTGTCAAGAACTCTGGGTTGTAAACAAATCGATCTGCGTCAATGAAAGACAGAAAGTTACTCACTATATTTGGAGTAATAGTTGATTTAACGACAATCAAACTATTTGTTTCTCTGCAAAGATAATCAACAACATGCTCTACAACCTTGCTGTCTATCTCTTTGTTATCTTTCATAGGAGTTGGAACTGAAACAAAAGAAACGTCAGCTTCAAAAGAATTGAGATCCTCTAGTGTTGTATTGTAGATAGGATCAATTATTAAAAGTTCAACGCCACTTGTTCTGAACGCGTTGTCTATTGCTTTTCCAACAAAGCCATGCCCAATTATCGCTATTTTCATATATATAAGCCTCTGTTATTTGTAATTTTCATTTATTCTTTTAGATCAATCAATAGTTGTTCAAATGTTTTCTCTTGCAACGCTTCGCAATAATCGATGACTTTCACTCCTTTCTGGCGTTGACCTTTGTTTTTGAGAAAGTAAATGCAGTTCGATCTCAAACAAACAAGTGCAAACACTTGACACACATCTTTGCTGTAGACTCTTTTGCCTTTCTTTACGAAGTTAAACTTGTATCGCTCATGTGTTCTGCTTTCTTCTTTTTGTGCGTTATAAGCAGATTTAACTTGTACTCCGTAGAACTTGTCATCAATTTGTATCACTAAATCTCGATTGCTGTTAATAGTAGAGGGTGAGAAGCAAGGAATACCCTTCATCATGAAGAATATTTCTACTAGCTTTTCGCCTGCGCTTCCACGCTGATTTTTATAATGTGCCAATCAAACTACCTCATCTTGTAATGCGACACCCTCTATATCTTTATTTGTTATTGGTTTTCTCGATTTAATTTCAACATTGCCAAAACTTTTGAATCTCTTTTTGATATCAAATACATCTTCATCAATCAGTGCTAATAACTCTCTGACGCTAAAATACAAGCTCGGAGTTTCTTTATGTGACATTGCACAAGCTTTCGGTAATTCTTCAGCATCTTGAACAACAATGATTTGCAAGTCATTGTGCGGATGCTTAACAACCCACATTGATGGACTTAACTCTTCGAATCCTCTGAATTTTGCATAATCAATAAACTTATCAAAGCCACGAACCATGCTTTCGCTGTAAGTCAGTATCTTCTCATCATCAAACTTAGATCGCGCATCATCGAGCATTTGTATCAAACGTCTCATGTTCTTTTGATCGTCTATCGATTGCAGTTCTATTAATCGTTCATAACCCCAATCACAGTTCACTTGAACTTTTCGCTTCAGATAGTTCGTATATGCTTCAGTAGATCTATTCTTCAGATCTTGACTGACTTTACGATACATATGAGGCTGAACTGCTTTCTTCTTATACATATATAAGACTCAAAAAGAATAAACAAAAAATACTGACAAAATGGTCCCGACAACGACTACGACTCTTATAGAGTCTGTCGTAGTGTCGCTGTGTCGGCGCAATGTCGTGCTTCGTGTCGGAAGTCGTGTCGCAGATTTTGTATGTTGTTGATATTGTTATCATTTGTTTTTTACTCGATGACGTAGAGCGATGTCGCAAGCATTTTGAAACTGCACTGAAAAAAACACGTTTTGCGTCAAGCTTTTGACGCTATTTTGCTCTATTTTGTTGTTATCAAACAACATATGCTCTCTTTTTGTTGAAAACGCACACAAAATACAAATCGTCTTGAGAGTCGTTGATGACTTTGTGAAAAACATTGTCTTCAATAAGAACGACATCATTGCTTTTAACGTCTATTGTTTCGTTGTCTAGCTTCATTTTTCCTTGCCCTTGTACGAAAAAATATATTTCTTCTTGACCTTCGTGAGAATGACCTGTTGTTTGTTTGTTTGCTTTTAGTCTTGTGCTACTCAGCGTCAAGTCTCTTAGTCTTGTGTTGTCTTTAACGATGTATCGATCATCTTGTTTGACTAAATCGCCTTGTATGTTTTGTATATTGAGCTTCATACTAAAAAGGTGGTTCTTCATCGATCAGTTTATTGCTCTTTGCATAAGCAATATCACGCTCAATTGTTCTTACTGACACGCCTGTTTTGCTTGAAATTGCATCTTTGTCAGCTCCGTCATTGATCATTTGTGCAACGACTTCACGTCTCATCTCAAGATCGTCTTTGTCTTTTGACATGACTCCGTTTGAGTAGAGCCACGCAATTGGCAGTGCATCTTTACCATAGAAATGACGCGTCTTTTCAAATGACCACTTAAATGACGTTTCATACGTTTCAGCGTCAATGTCGAGTAGGGCGTCTGAATCGTTGTTTGCCAGCTCTGTCTTGATAACGCCGTCAAGCACTACGGTCTTACTCATGCTTCCGAGCTGGGTGCCTGCTTTTGATGAATGATGAACGAACCATGCGACACGATCTTGTTGACGCAACTTAAGTAATAACGGTTGCACGTCAGATACCCATTCGTCTGCTTGATTCGAGTCGGTCATAGAAGTCAATGTTAATAGGTTGTCTAAAATCACTACCGCTGGATCTATTTTTTCGATCATGTCCCAGAACCATGTTTTTCCTTCTTCTGTATTGAGTGGTAACAATCCATGCTCTTGATCGTGATGTGACACGATAAATAAGTTCTTTTCTACGCGTTGTATAAGCTCTTTTTGTCTCTCGAAAGACTCAGCACTAAACATGTTGAGTTGTTGATTCAGACGTTCTTGCATCGCGTTTGGTGGCATTTCTGCATCGATATAAACGACTTTGACAGCGTTCGGTATCTTGTAATGACCGAAGTTGTAGCCTGACGCGAGTGCGATTGACATGACAGAAGTTCCTAGAGATTTGCAATGCCCGGGAGCGCCGTGAATCATGAAAAGATTTGATCTCGCCATGAGATTCTCAATGAGCCATACTTTCGGTGGATACTCAATGTCTTTAAACGCTTTGTAATCGTGATAAACGACAGTGTGTGACGCTTCTTTGTGATATTCGTTGTCTCTCGCATACTTAACGACATCAAAGTATTCTTGTCGCTCATAAGCATCGTATAGATCGTCTTTTTCGTCCCAGTGCGTTGGCGGTTTTACAATGCTCGTTTTAATGTTCAACGATTCGAGCTTTTCTTTTAATGCGATAGCACAATCGAATCCTGCATCGTCATTGTCAGGAAAAACAATCACTTCATTAAAGTCTTTGAGCTGTGTCCAGTTGCTTTGCTCTAGTGCTGAGACTCCGCCGTGCCATGCACAGATGATGTTTTCTTTTGCGAGTTCTTTTGCACCGAGAAACGCTTTTTCGCCTTCAACTACGATGACGGGCTTCGCTGAATCGCCTTCACTTAATAATAGTGGCATCAAAGTATTCGGTCTTTTCATGATCCAGTTATTTGCATCAACCCGCGTGAAAGGACGATAAATCTTACCTTCAAATCGCATCGTGCAGAATGAATCGCTGAAGCGAGAATAGATCTCTGCTTTCTCTGCAAGCGCTCGCATCTCGTCTGAGCTGTACTCTTTGCTCTTGATCTGTGTGTCGTTGTTTCTCACTGGCGGTAGTTTTTGTTCAGTGATACCGAGTGTTTCTAAGAATTCTGTGATGCTTGATTCACCTCGCTCTCTTTGTATGAGTGAGAGCATGCCACCACCTTCTTCGTTTTCGTGATCGTAGAATGTGCCTTTAGAGAGATCTATAGAGAGTGAGCCTTTGCGACCGAACCTTAGTTCTTTGTCGCTACTGAGCTTCTCGTTGGGTGATCCTAGAAGTGCAATCGCAATCTGTTCTGCGTGTAATGCTACGTCAATCATACTGTTATAAACTCTATGTTTTTACAAAAATAGTTAATGGTTTTTGATAATCCTTCTCTCAGCTCTATTTTGGGCTTCCAGTCGAGTTCAAATGACGCAAGACTAATATCAGGCTTTCTTCTTACAGGATCATCTTGTGGTATATCGCAATGCTCAATCTCGCTTTCTGTTTTTGTCAACGCAACGACAAGATCAGCGAGTTCAAGCATCGTAAATTCGTTAGGATTGCCCAAATTAACAGGGCTTTTGTTGTATCTTGAGCGCATCAATTTCATTAGCGCTTCAATCAAATCATCAACATAACAGAAAGAGCGTGTTTGCTGTCCGTCTCCGTAGATTGTTATGTTTTCATTGTTGATTGCTTGTACGACAAAATTTGAAACAACGCGACCATCGTTTGCGTTCATGTTGGGCCCATAAGTGTTGAAAATTCTTGCGACACGAATATCGACATTCTTCTCGCGTTGATAATCAAAGAAAAGCGTTTCTGCTGATCGCTTTCCTTCATCGTAACAGGCGCGTATTCCTGTTGGGTTGACATTGCCGTAATATTGTTCGACTTGTGGGTGCATCGTAGGGTCACCATAGACTTCGCTTGTCGATGCTTGTAGTACAGTTGCAGAGTTCTTTTGTGCAAGATCTAAGACGTTGAGAGCGCCTATGACACATGTTTTCAATGTCTTAATAGGGTCGCTCTGATAATGCACAGGACTCGCCGGGCAAGCTAAATTATAGATCTCGTCAACATTCAAATTTATTGCTTCTGCAACATCGTGTTCAACGAACTCAAATTGTTGCAAATGATTAATGTTTGCTATGTTTGTAGTTGATCCAGTTGAGAAGTCGTCTAAGCAAATAACGTAACTGTCATCATCGATGAGTGCTTTACATAGGTGACTTCCTAAAAAGCCAGCACCGCCAGTTACAAGTACGCGTTTTTTGTCGAATTGATTTCTCATTGTTCCTTGTTTTAAAAGGATGTAGAGAGCCGAGGAGGGTCAAACATGTAATATTTGGCTCTCTACACCATTTGAGGGTTACTTCAAAACGGAATTTCTTCTGTCTCTTGTTGCGATATTGCAGAGCCATTCGTTTTGCTCTCATCAAGCGCTGTCTCTTCAGACGCACTTGCTGTTGCTTCGAATGAATCGTCAGCTCGCCAACCTTGAATTTCAAACTCAGGTATTCGAGAGTTGCCTTTGCCGTATGCGACTGCTGTTGATCCTTTGTATTCTACGACAGCAACTTTGCCTGCATTTTCAGCAATTTGAGGATGCAACGCTGTATATAAAGCAAGAAAGCCTTGCGAGACACCTTTCGATGTTGATGACCATGTTCTTACACCGAGATCTTTCGTGTAAAGATCGACAGAAAAGCCTCTTTTGTATTCGAGTTTTTGTTCTTCAGTGAGAAGGGTCCCATCATTGCGCTGTGTCGGTAGCGATTTACGAATTCCTACTTCATCGTCCCAGTGCCAATCAGGTGAAAATCCTTCACTGATCCAGCCCCAACCGCTTTTGATTGAGTTCGGATCAAGTAAAAATTTTTCAACTGTTACTTCATCGTCACCTGCTTTCCAGCCATTGACGCTTGGCATGTATCTTACATATTTTCGTCCGTCCATATTATCCTCTAGTCCTAGTAAATCACCCATAGTTTTTCTCCTTAATTAGATGGTTATTATTAAAATGAAAACGACTGCAACTGTTATGAGCGCAATCAGTTTTTCAAAATCATTGTTGTTGTAATGCATCAAATTCTTTTTCACTTATTTCTGTTAGCTTCATTCCGTAATTATTTATTCCTTCTGGTATTTCAACTCCTTGTTTGCGTATGAGCTGATTGTTTCTAAATGATGAGTAATCGACATGATGCTGATAACGACCAAACTTCCAGCTGACAGTGCAAACGTCAGGATGTTGATCGACAAGTGATTGCGCCATTTGCAATCGACCATCGTCTGCATAAAGCTCGTCTGTGTTACCGCCTTTCATTTGCATGGTTCCTGTTTTGTAGCCTAGAAACGCATTGAATAAGATTGTGCAAAACCCATCTTTTAAGACACGCAAGCAAAGATCTGTGTCTTCGTTGTAACGTCCTCTCCAACGATGTTGTAGATCGTTTCTTATCAATAGCATTGAATAAACGCGTGTATTTAAATAATAAGGCGGTACAGCCGATGCCGCATTTGCAAAGAAGCCATAATTAAATCCTGAAATACCTACATTTTCATAACGCTCTGTAAAATCTTCTGCACATTTGAATATTGTTCCTGAAGCGACTCTGATCTTTGCATTGCGATTCAGTCTCAAAAAACTTGCAATGTTGTCGTCAAGAATCCAATGTCTTTCATATCCTCTCTCTATCGAATCTTCCCAAACCCAGTTTCGAGCAGGGATACTGCCTTGTCCTAAATTGCTGAAAGGAAGAACCTTGATCTTCTCTTCATCAATGTGTTCGTTGTACGCATCAAATTCTTGTTGCTCAATCACAATATGATAGGGAACATTCAAGCGCTCTAATTCTTTTTGCGTGAGTCTTGAGTCTGCTCTTCCTTTAGAAATGATGTAGACAGGGTATTTAGGATTCATCGATATACCTCTTGTACTTGTTTCTAAATTTAGGAAAAGCCGGATACCAAACACTTTTTGTCAAAGGTGTCAGGTTTTGTTCAATCAGATCTGCAAATTTTTTGTAATCTAATTCGTCTCTGAAACGAATAGTGATCTCTGCGTAAGGCTCAACTTGCAATTGCAAAAACTCAGGCATGTTTTGCCATTCGATTTCCCATGGCTCTTGCTCAAGTTCTTCAAGTAAAAACAATTGTTTCTCATCTTTCATCAGTGAATCACTCGCTCATGAAACTCACTACACAATTGCTCGAAGCGCTCATTGATGTAATCTTCGTATTCGAGATGTTCTTTCTCGTTTGATTTGCAATACTTGACATATTCTTCGTGCATCCATTTGACGAAGTCTAAGAACTCATCGAAATGTCTGTTCTTAATATCAGACATCACTACGAGCTTTAATGAAGCCAATGAATAGATAAATAAATTGATCAAAGTGCATACGAGCAGGGTATTCGCTGAACTCGACATCGTAACTTTCATCGACAAAGTTAAACATCATCACAGGAAACTGAACTTGTATGTCTTGATAGTCGTACTTGTAAATCAGAATCGGTATCTCTTGTCTCTCTTCACAGACATCACAGACTTGTTTCCACCATTCGTTGCGTGGTAAATCATTCGCTTGTTTCGCATATCGCTTACATTCTATTTGAAAATTATCAAGCCCAACGAGATCTGCGCCGCCATCTCTTGTTTGATTCAGGTTGCGCTCAAGAGAGTAGGGCAGATGATAGTTCTCAAGCTCACGATTGATCATGTTCTTGATCGTGTTTTCAAATGAATGTCCTTTTACTCTACTAGCTTTCGACACGTTCTTTCTCTTCTCTTAATGCTCTGCGCAACATGTTACTGATAAGATCTTTAATCTTCTGTTGCTTGAAATCCGCCAATGCGCGGACTTCTTGGTGCAAGTCTTCATCGATCCACAGTGCTTTTTTTGTTTCTTGTTCGCTCATCTTTTGCAAGTCAATAAATTCAGTATCAAACAGACGTATGTTATTAGTAATGTGTCAATATTAAATATATATTTTTATATATTACAATTTGAATATAGATGATGAACAGATGACAAAGTGATAAATAATGGTTGTTTACTGATAACAGTCGTGTATTATTATATATATTAATAATTAGTTTTTTATAGGAGAACGAAATGAAACACTTTAAAGAAAGAGAATTTAATTTATTTAATTATATGTGTGACATTCTCTACGATTTTTACGAAAGAAATGATTTAGAGCATCTATGCGCATTAGACTCTTTAGCAGTAGGTAATTATAAAAACACAAAACAATATTTGTTTTTACAAAGATTTAGTGATGTTTGGGAAAGGGTAGAGCAAAGAGAAATAAGTAAATAATAATTTCATCTATATAGGAGAACGAAATGAAAAAAACAAAACACTGGGAAGATTTAACTGAAGAAACGCAGTCAAAAGTCATGAGCTTATATTGTCAATTAGATGATCTTGAGACTAACTCAAAAGAGTTCAAGCGTATAACACTAGAGCTTGACAACATAAGAAAAGAAAACGGAATCACATACAAAGAAGCATGGATCGGTGGTATTTAATTTCATTTATAAAGGAGAACGAAATGAAAGCTAGTTTAAAAGCAAAAATAATTATGCAAAAGCGTGAGAAATTGCTTTCTGCAAATATAGATGATTTCATCGATTTTCAAGAACATCTTTTTGATGTTTACAAAATAGATGATTCTGATTTCGATAAAATGTCATACGATGGAATTATCAAGTACATAGAGCGAAAGATCATCGATTACGATAATTTATATCAAGCAAAACTTGACGATGCTTTAAACTCAGGAGACGAAAGACAGATAAAATATGCTGAGTTTTACAATTCATTTAAAGATAGTCATAAAACTTTCAGAGACTAATCAGGAGTAAAAATGAAACGCAAAAAGCGTGACAAAACGCACAGCAAAATCGTCACACTCATTCGACTCAATAAACATGAGAGCGAACTTTCATTAGCTGAGAGAAGAAAGCTCATTAAAAAGCAACGCGCAGAGATCGAAGACTATCTCGGATCAGGCGCACACAAACACAAAGAAAGAAAGTGGCATTACGTTGAAATGCATCACAGCAATCCGAATCATATGCCTGCGTTTGAGAAAGCGATCAAACACGCAATACGCAAAAGAGCAGACATTGTTCTGAATCGTATCGGCACACGCATGAAGAATCTCAAGTTCATCGATCTCGTTTATGACGCGAGCGAGAATCATAGCGTTAATTTTTATGTGTGCTATCAGAGCGAAAAACCGATCGATGCGAGCGTTCTAGTTGCAATCAGTAATGAGCATAGAGCAGAAGTGTCTCGCAACACGAAATACGCACTCGCAAAGCTCAAACGCAAAGGAGTAAAGCTCGGATCAAAAGACATCGACAAGCTCACTGAACACGCAGTCAAATCGCACACAGACAAGCGCTTAGAGTTTGCTGTGAAGATGCGACCTGTTGTTGAAGAGATACAACAATACGGCGCAACAACGCTCACAGAGATTGCGAAAGCGCTCAATAATCGTGAGATTAAAACGCGATACAAGTCACACAAGTCGAGCTGGCACGCTTCAACAGTCAGCAACTTACTTAAAAGCATAAAAGAACTGAAAGAGGGAGAGAAATCATGAGAGAAAGTAAACGATATGAGAGCATCGATGCGTTGATTGAGTCCTCACCTTATCGAGATGAGCCCGACAAAAACGAAGTCCTGAAACTGTTTTCAGGGGCAATGCTATTAAGAA
>Ga0098040_1000732_pt1 | contig 14803 bp, 34 predicted proteins | sample 7_EtaG_FD_75065 | JGI IMG/M metagenome (GOLD analysis project Ga0098040, IMG submission 75065) | Marine viral communities from the Subarctic Pacific Ocean - 7_ETSP_OMZ_AT15161 metaG | ecosystem: Environmental > Aquatic > Marine > Oceanic | place: Pacific Ocean | collected 2015-01-08
AGGTAGGTGTGAAAGAGTACGAGAATAGTTCCCGAGTCAAAGCCCTTGAGGTTCTTGTCGAAAGGTTGCGCCACGATAATGAGCAGTATTCTCGAAGAATCTGCGCAAAGCAGGACCAAATCGACAGCTTGAAAGAGGAGCTTGCAACCCTCACAGACGTCTTCAAAAAGTACGCCTAAAAATAAAGAGTCGCCCCGACACCGGGGCAATAGGTTTTCATTTTTTATTCTTCATCGGTTATATGAGTGTGCAAGCACAGGAGGTAGGTGTGAAAGAGTACGAGAATCCTAGTTTTATTCTTGAGAAAATACTGGAGAAAAGAAGTTCCCGCATCAAAGCTCTTGAGGCTCTTGTCGAAAGGTTGCGCGGCGATGGTCAGCTGCTCAGCGCCGTCCAGATGCAGGCCCAAATCGACAGCTTGAAAGAGGAGCTTGCAACCCTCAAAAGCACTCAAGCATCCGTGTAGTTGCGTCCAAAAAAAGAACAGCCCCGACAACGGGGCAATAGTTTTACAAAACTATTGGCACAGTTCTTGCAACTGCAAGACTTATGCCAACGTGTCCATATGCAAGGATTGTGCCAAGCAAGGTGGCATGATTCTTGCTAATGCAAGACCTATGCCAAAAAGCAAAAGCTTTACAGACGCATGTGACTGGACCCGAAAAGTCCGGGGCAATAGTTTTACAGAACTATTTGAAAAGTTTTTCTTCATCGGTTATATAGCTATGAGAGATGAAGCTCTAACCAAATCGGAGGGTCAACATGAGCGCACACGAGAAGATGAAGGAAACGCAGGAAGCTATGGCACAGTCCATAATCGCAGCCTTGGACGAGGGTGCAAAGACGGGCAAGTGGACGATGCCGTGGGACAGCACCGGCGACTTTCCGAGCAACCCCACCACGGGCAAGGCCTACGGTGGCAACTTCAACGGCTTCTGGCTGATGCTCGCCGGACAAGCTCACGGCGACACCCGGTGGGCTGGCGCAGGTCAATGGAAGAAGTCGGGCAACCTCGTCAAGAAGGACGAGAAGGGCACCACCATCTTCTTCCCTCGCTTCAAGTGTGCCGCTTGTGGCACCCCCATTGGCTTCGCCAAGAAGTGCCGCAACGGACACCCCACGGTCAAGTCTGAGGACAAGGCGTGGAGCGGTTGGGGCACCAGCTACGTTTTCAATAACCAGCAGACCATTCGCCCGTTGGAGTCTGTGGCGGTCGAAAACGTAGACCCCACGGTCGGATACGAGAAGGCGGCGGCGCTTATCGCAGGACACGGGGCAACCGTGAAGCACGGCGGCGGGCGTGCGTTCTACCGTCCTTCGGACGACTTCATTCAGTTGCCGGAGCCGGGCAAGTTCAACACGGTTGCCGACTATTGGGCCACTAACCTGCATGAGCACGCCCATTGGTCGGGTCATTCGAGCCGCCTCGACCGCCCCGGCATTGCCAAGTTCGACGGGCGCGGCTCCGAGCAATACGCCTTCGAGGAGTTGGTCGCAGAGATTGGTTCGGCATTCGTGTGTAAGCACCTGGGCATCGAGCGTGACGGCCTGTTCGAGAATCACGTCGCCTACCTCGCTAGCTGGCGGAAGTCCCTGACGGACGACCCTAGCACCGTCAGCAAGGCAATCTCGCAGGCGGGTAAGGTCATGCGGTTCCTAATCAAGTAACCCGCCCCGGCGGGGGGGCGGGGGGCAACCCCCGCCTTTTCGCCCCTTCGGGGCATAAGTTTTACGCAAATGCACGGGCAATAGTTTTACAAAGCAACCTGGCATGATTCTTGCAGTTGCAAGTTCTGTGCTAAAAAGTTGGCATACTTTTTGCTAATGCAAGGTTCATGCCAAAAAGCTGGCACGGTCTTTGCAGTTGCAAGTTCTGTGCCAAATGGGCTGGCACGCTTCTTGCATTAGCAATGCCTGTGCCAAACTCGACTCCCGCACCGGGCAATAGTTTGACAGAACATTTGAGATATTTTTCTACATCGATTATATCTCCTTGAAAGGGGAGTCAAACCAACCCCTGCTAGACTGGAGAGTCCAAAATGGAAAACCTTGACCCGATTCAACTTCTCGCCCTCGCAAAGTGCGTCGAATTGCGCGATGCTAACGACGAGGCTGCCCTGCCTCCCTCAACCTCGGCTTCCGTCGATTTCGTGGTTCACGTCAAGGGCGACCTGTCCCGTGGCCCTTCCTCGTCCCGAGCCGGAACCAACCGAGCCCGGACTGCGGAGGCGATGGTGATGCTTCTCGTCACTTCTGGCGTGACCCGCCAGCACTCCCCGGCTCAACTGATTGAGGCGTGGAAAACCTTTGGCTCGCTCGACAAGAAGAGCATGGCGCAGCGTGTCGCTTCCTTGACTACCGAACAGCGCGATTTGCGTGACGAGTGCCTTGCACTGTTCGAGACGGAGATTGTGGGCTCCTTGCCCCGCATCCCCTCCAAGGGTTACGTCAAGTTCAAGGGGGACGTAACCGAGGCGTAAACCTCCAGCCCAGGGCCGGGGCTCCATCAGGGAGCCCCGGCTTTTCGTGGCCGCTTTGTAAAACTATTGCCCGGCGGGCACAGCATTTTGTGATATTTGTTTCTACATCGGTTATATACGTGTGAAAGCACAGGCATTGGAGCTTGAGGCGGGACGAGGGCGGAGGCGAGGAATGGAGCTTTTGACTGGCTATATCACAATCGGGTCGATGGTTGCACTGTATGGCATGGCGACGATGGTTGTTTGTGTGGAGCTTGTGGCAATCGGGAAGGACTTGATTAGCCTCCGAAATAAGTGATTTTTTTCTACATCAGTTACATACAAGTGCGAACGTGGTCATGTGACCAAAAGGAGTCTGTAAATGTTTTCAGCGTCTAACAACAAGGGGTTTCAGCTTACCTTCACCAACGGTAACACCGTGAGTGTTCAGTTTGGGCCGGGAAACTACTGCGACCCCATTCATCCTGAGGGTCGAAATGCACCTTTCGATGCCCCCATGAAGGAGCGTGCGTGGGATGCCAACTCTGCCGAGGTCGCCGCTTGGAATGCTAATGGCGATTGGCATAACTTCGGAAGCGATACCGTTACCGGCTGGCAGTCTGCGGATGAGGTCTTGGAGTTCCTTGCCTTTGCGGCTAGCAACGAGCTGGATACTTCGTCGCCCTTCGGTGATTACGACGATGACGAGGATGAGGAGGACGACACCACCCTTGTTGAGGATGAGTAGGAAGAAGGCGGGGGCCTCCCCCCGTCCTTCCGCATGTGTGTGTAAACCTTTTGCCCGAGGGCAGGATATGAAAAAGATTTTTTTAGGGCTGGCGTCACTTTTGCTGCCTGGCCTTGGACATTTGGTAAATGGACAGCTGGCGGTGGGATTCATTTGGCTTGGGGTTTGGCTTCTGGTTTTTACCTCTCCCGTTATCGCTATCTGTTCAGCTGTCCACTGCATTGTAGACGCATGAGCGTTTGCGCTTACTTTCGGATTGAGTCAACTTGACTCAATCCCGGGCAATAGTTTGACAAATCATGTTGGCATGATTCTTGCAGGGCATGTTTTTTGCATTAGCAAGAACTGTGCCAATATTCACATACACACGGGCAAAAGCTTTACATAAGTGTTTTTCTATTTATTTTCTACATCGATTATATGTCTGTGTAAGGAGGACTATCATGGCTAAGACATCACCAAAGAATCGCCGCAGGAACGCAAGGCGCAAGAATCGTGAGCGTCGAGCCATGATGCGGGGCGAAAGCTCAAAGCTCAACGAGCGGAACTATGTCGTCCTCGGAATGATTCTCCGGGGCCAGGGTGCTGGTACTCATGGCGATGCCAAGAAAGAGGCGAACCGGAAGGCTTGCCGAGGAAAGTGGGATGAGTAATGGATTGTGAGGAGTTTGTTGACTATTTAGTAGGTAGAGAGAAGGCTCATGGCCGATTATCCTGCCTAAACTTTTTGACAACGACCCAGGGCTTATCCCTGCCGGATGCAGTATTTATCTTCGATATTTTCGTGAGGATGAAATGAAAGAGCCCGCAAACATTGCAGTCGAAAGTTCCGATGGCATCTCGAAAATGAGGCGAAAGATTGCCCACGGGCGGCAGGGGGAGGAATCCTTCGAGGTTGCTGTCCTTATCAGCGGAGGCTTCGGGGCCGGATGGTCTACTTGGAACGATGAATATTCTTCGATTCTTTTGTTCCATAAGGATATTGTGGAGTTCATTCTGAAAAATCCCGTGGAAACCTGCGTGGATGCAGAAATCTGGGACCATGAGCTGTCAATCTTGGTGGAGCATCTTACGGACGATGATTCCGTGTACATGGGTGGGGCCGAGCAGCTTGAAGTTATTTGGCTGCCGGAAGGAACGCCCTTTATTGTGACGGAGTATGATGGAGCGGAGGGGCTTCGGTCGCTCTCTAGTTACGATTGGCACAAGGCTTAGTGTAAATCTATTGCCCGTGTGCGTATGTGAGATATATTTCTACATCAGTTATATAGTGATGTAACAAGGGGATTTAAGATGGCTAAACGATTGTTTGAAGATAATGATGCTTGGGAGGATGTTACCTCTCGATGTAATCATGAGGTTGAATCTCTTTTTGCAGACGTGTTGGCTAAGGTCGAGGCGACTCTTGGGGAGCCTGTTGATTTGCGAGACTTTCATTTTGTAGGTGCTAACGCACTTACGAGCTTTGTTGCCGAATTGTCTATTCGTCGTCGATTGGGAGATGGGGATGAGGCTCCTCGGGATAAATCTTATTATCCTAGATTGGCCCGACATGGGGACGGAGATGCACCAAACAAGATTGAAGTAGAGTCGGGAGAGATAGACATGGAGGGTTGTGATAGCTCTCTAGCAGAAGGCTCATGGAGATGCGGAGTTATGCTGGACGGGTCAAACTGTCTATATAAGGACCAGGAAGACCCTATGCACGATGAATGTATCAACTGCGGCGAGCCGGAGGAGCGAGAGTAAATCTTTTGCCCGGAAGATTTGAGTATTATTTCTACATCGGTTATATCACTACGTAAGGAGACAACATAATGCAGATTACAGTAAACCCATTTGTTCGACGCCAAACGCCAACAAGCTCATTCAGCCATTTTGCCGGAGATATGGACCGGCTGCCTAATCTGGTTTCAGATAACTGGGAAAATGCAAGGCCGGGATATCGGGACGGAGTGGTTCTAGTTCCGGTTGATACCACAGATTTTTTTAGTGGTGTTATTGTTCTGGTCCCAGGGGCCAAGCTGACAGGCTCCTTCGAGCCTCGTCGGGACGGGGAAGCTCCTCGCAAGGAAATCCGAGCCCAATCACCTCTTGAGCAGAAAATTGCAGCGCAGTCCGTGGAGATTGTTCTTTATCGGTCTGACCTTCTGGCCGAAGGTGGGGATAATTCCTTGGAGCCGTCAACCGAAAACTGGGAGATTATCAGCATCAACGCTTCCCCGACAGAGGGAGAGATGCCGATTGCTCCGATGACCCTGATGCATAATCATTTTGGGAGTGATGGTGGAACCGCCACAAATATGACGGATGCCCAGTTTGTTCAGGCCCTTCGTGAGGGATTCAAGTTTTGGGCCGATAAAGCCCTGTGTGCGTAAATCTTTTGTCCCGGAGGGCTTGATGACAAAAATTCCATGGATTCTTAAAGTTACCATTCTTTTGGTTGGCAGCATTACTGCCGGGATGATTCCCGCGATTGCACTCATGTGGGTAAACTATAACTATGACCCCACTGTTTGCTGGCCCAATGCTTATGGTGGGTGGGCAATTGTGCCGATGATTTTTACATGTACGGTTTGTGGAGGCCTAGCCTTGGATTATTTAGAAAAGCGGATGAAGGTTTGTAGCCATGGAAGGTAAGACACCCTGGGGACACATGGACGTGCGGAACAAAGAGTTTTACTTTGTTCCAAAGTTTTCGATGAAAGCCCTACCGTATGCGGTTGACGGCCTGTTCGTACACTCCGATTTGAGTGTTATGTGTAAATATAGCATGGCAGATAAAAAGTGGGTGGTGGCTAGGATTGATGACGAAGATGGGGAAACGGTGTGGCTAGATGACCCCACCCTGATGCTGCTAACCTTGCAGGCCCGTGTGCGAATCAATGCTGCACTTGGTTATATATCAAAGCGTGTTGAGTCAATTTGACTCAACCGCCCTTCGGGCATTAGTTTTACATAATAATATAGTATTATTTTCTTCATCAGTTATATCTCTATGAAAGGAGAACGAAATGATTTTTTATGCTGGTGATACTCATGGCCGACTTGATGATGTAAAAGCAATCGAGAAAAAGGCTGTCGAGGCTGGCGCAAAGGTTATTGTCCAAGTTGGAGACTTTGGGCTAGGATTCAACAAGGACTGCAAGGTTTTGGAGTGGTTCAGCACTAGGTCCAGCGGATTGCCCTGGATTACTTGCGGTGGGAATCATGACAACTGGCCTCTATGGAGAAGTCTGCCGGAGGCTGAAATGTTCGGCGGAGTAGTAATCGAACTTGCCCCGGAGTGCTTTTTTGCAGAAAGAGGGGCGGCCCTTACCATCGAAGGAGAAAAGCATTTATTCTTTGGTGGCGCAGAATCTATTGATAAGCATCATAGAACAGAGGGAGTTGATTGGTGGGAGGAGGAAACCCCTAACGTCCTGGAGACGAATCAGTTTTTCGATACTCTGGAATCCTTCAAGCCCGATGTGGTTGTAACCCATGAGGCTCCGCTTCGAGTCAATGTAAACCGGCATGACCGATATAAGAATACAACGCCTCGAAGTCTCGAAAATGTCTTGAAGCATTGCGACCATACCCCTAGCCGGTGGTATTTTGGGCACCACCATATGCTTGAGAAGTGGGAGATTGAGGGAACAACTTTTTATTGTTGCGGCCTGCATGGACAGTATTATACATCAGACGGGCACGAATGTGAAGAAAAAATCTCCATCAGTTATATTACATAGAAGGATGGAATAATGGACCTTGAAGATATTGAAAAACGAAAATCAGCCCTTGGCACGATTCTTGCGCAGATGGACGTACCCGAAATGCGTAAAACATTAACGGAAACAAATATAAGATGGCTCAATCGCAATCTGGCAGCTAACAATAAGGATCACCCTATGTTTGCGGCCGCACGAATGATGTTGACCGATATGCTAAAATGGGGGCAGAAATGGCTGTAGATCTAAAGGTAAAGAAAAAAGACTTTGAGCTGAACCCCTTTTTGTGGAGGTTGGTTGAAGTTGACGGATACCCTGTTGCCGCCCTGTATTTTAATGGTCGCGAATTTTCCTTAAGCCAAGAGGCTATGGAGGATTTATCTAATATGATTAAGCAATATATAGAAACCCGATCCATATAAAGGCCGCGCACGCGGGCAAAAGTTTTACACTTTAAAAGCAAAAAAGCCGCCGGACGTGCCGGCAGCCTATTTTTACGGGTTGATTTTTACTTTCTTTTTTCGGTTGGTGGGAGCCTTGACCTTTTTAGTGTATGCGTTCACGCAAGTATGCAAAAAGAATCCACCAAAAGCCGCGACAATATATACTGCATTTCCGGCCTCGTATAAGTGAAAAGCGATTGTTATGCTACAAACAGTCATCGCAATAGGCTTTAGCAGAGTGCTCTCCTTTAGAGACTTTGCAAGTACGTCTGCGAGTACGTATGCCATAAAAGCAAAGGCGAAAACATTTACAACTTGAATCAGGGCTAACATATTCATTCTACCTCCTATCTCAATATAACTGATGTAGAAAAATATTTCATCTTATCTAACGCAGGGCAATAGATTTACAGTTGTCTAATACCCTTCAAGTGTAATGGTGGCAAGCTTGACACCTTCGGCATCAAAGGCCACCATTCTTGTGAAGTCATCGCCTGGGTCGTTAAAGGATGAGCCATAAATAATAATGGCTTCGGCTCTATCGGCCAGCCCCTCGCCTAGCCCCATACCATACGGGGCTTTTTCTTTGGCATATTTTCTGGCTGTTGAGCCTTTGTATTCTGCTATTTTATGCATTTATTTTTCTCCAGGGAAAATAGTACCCGAGGCCGGAATCGAACCGGCATGGCCTAAAGCCGAGGGATTTTAAGTCCCTTGCGTCTACCAGTTCCGCCACTCGGGCAAAAGTTTTACCGAGCCCCCTATGGGGCGACAATCTCAGCATGAGGGGCGAGCCGCTTTGCCAACCCAACATGGCAACTAGTGGTTTGGCTATAATAGGAGCCGCCGCCCGAAGTATGGTCGAAGATGGTTGCTCCAGACCCGATGCCGATGAGCAGGGCATAGGAATAAAGTTCTTTCCCGTTGGTAGACAGGTTGCCGCCCATTGCTCGTTGTCCCGACACCCATGATTTGATTACATTTTGATTAGTCATTTGTTACTCCTTGTTACATAGCTATATAACTGGTGTAGAAAAATATATCAAATAGTTTTATCTCTAGTTAGCCCAGCCAATCATGCGGCGGCTCACCCGATGGCTTATCCACCGCATCTGCCCCACACTCATCACACTCCCAGATATTTTCAATCTGGGGCCTCGCAAAAATATCAGTACATTCTTCCCGCACCTCGATAAAGTTGCCCTCCCCATCTACCAGCCAATCCTGGCAAATAACGGCGCTTGTTGTAAAGAACTTGTGATCTGGATTTTTCGGGCAAACCTTCATAGTGCCTCCCGGGCAATAGTTTTACTGTTGATTAGGGCTTTTGCGGTCGAACTTACAGAAACCATCGTCAATCAGGGAGTTCGCCATCCTGCCATAATGACCTTGCAAAGTCCAAGCATAGCCTTCGTCGATTAGCTTTTGAAACAGATTGATGATCCGCTCCTCCGTCATGTCACCGTTTTCATAATCAATAATGTCTTGAACGAGTTGCTTGTCCATCATAACTACCGTTCCTCCTGTGAAGCTATATAACCGATGAAGAAATATATCATAAATATCACCGGGCAAAAGATTTACTTTAGAAAATCTTGATAGCTACCTCGTCCTGGCTCAACTCCATTCGGGTGAAGGTAATCACCCCGCCGCAGCCCCGATGGGTATAGTTTGAATATGCAGCGTGCTTCGGCATTCGAACCTTTTGATAGGTAAAGCCGCAGCGATTACATTCACAGTGAATCTTTTTTGCCTGCTTTCTCTTCAGCCCCGTAGTGTCATAGTTGTGGCAACGGTGGTTCTTATACTCTCCCGTGATGTTTGTCATCATCCGCTGGAAACGAGCCGTGTGACCCTTTTCATTGTACTTATGGCAAAGGTAGGCATGAACCATCTCGTGAAGCAGGGTTCGTTCGACCTTCGCCAAGTCGTAATCGAGGTTTCTGAAAAGTTTGTCCGAAAGGTCGATTTTCTGAGGGGTAAGGTTGCGGGCTCCCCGCCCCACCAGAGAAGACCTGCTGACCTTGTATCGGCAATACCCCGCCGTGGTAGTCATTCGACCATTCCACACCACCGGAATATCAGGAATCTCGCTATTGAAATGTTCCTCATTCAATCGGATAAACATTTCTTTGATATTCGGCCTAAACATGATGTCTCCCTTGTTACACTACCATATAACCGGTGTAGAAAATAATATCACATTCTAACTAAATCAATCCGGCCGGCGGGCAAAAGTTTTACCTAATGTCCTGATGGGCCATGTTGGGCGTAATCAGCATAGGCGGCTCGTCCGTAAAGTCATAAAAAACCGTCGCTGGCGCAGCATCCTCCTTTGGCTCCGCCCCGATATAACCCTCGCTGCCGCTCTCCTCTGGGCTGCTGATAAGGGCAACCCCTGCAAAAATAATGAATGTCGCAATAATCACCGATGTCCAAAAAGTAACCGTTTTCACTTTTCCGCTCTCCTTCAAACAAAACGTATGGTGGGCCGCCTGGGAATCGAACCCAGAACCTACGGATTAAAAGTCCGGTGCTCTACCTGGTTGAGCTAACAGCCCAGTGTTCTCTTCCTCACACCGATATAACCGATGTAGAAAAATATCTTACTTCTTCCCGGGCAATAGTTTTACATAAATATTTGAAATCTTTTTCTACATCAGTTATAGTGTTGTGCGATAAGGAACCTGATTAGACTGGAGATAAGAAATGGGACTTGATCAATATGCTTTCGCTCGAAAGAGCGGCAAAGAAGATACCGAGATTATGTATTGGCGCAAGCACGCGAACCTTGAGGGCTGGATGGCGGAGCTATATGCAAGTCGAGGTGGCAAAGGTCAGTTCAACTGCATTGAGTTGAAGCTTACCCAGGCAGACCTTGATAGGCTGACCGACGAGTATCTTGGTCTGTCTAAATCAGCAGGGTTCTTTTGGGGCGAATCACGCCCTGGGCAGAATAGTGATACTGCGGATTTTCTTTCTCTGGCTGATAACTACATCAAAGATGGATATGAGATTATCTATTCATCGTGGTGGTAGGCAAAGTTTGAGTATTATTTCTACATCAGTTATATCTAGGCAGGAGATTACAAATGAGCTATTGGATTGTTGAAAAGAGGGATGATGCCATCATGGGCTTCGTGAGCGGGGTTCAGTCTCAAGATACGATGGATGGCCCATTTGAAACTTGGGAGGAAGCGCAAGAGGTAAAGACTGCGGAGTATCGACGTTCTGGGTCTTATTATTATACTATTATTGAGAGTAATGATAGGCCCGAATCAGATAAGCGTGCGTATGAGTTCACTGATGCACAATGGGAGTTCGATGATGTCTAAAGAAAGTTCTGTAAAGTTTTTGCCCGGCTTGTTCCCGGTTCAAACATCTATTATTTATGTTCTGGAGGACGGAGAAACGTATTCAGGCGAGCCCACGCGGGCGGTCGAGGTTACCCAGGAACAGCTTGAGGAGATTGAGAACGGGTCAAAGGTTTCTTGCGTTGTTCCTGATTGGGATTTGCGAGATGAAAATGGAGCGAAGCCATGAGCGCTTGGAATGTACCGGATGATTGGGGTATGTATTATTACGCGTGCGGGTGCCATGCATCAGGCGGGTGTGATTGCCCTGAAAATCTGATTGAAAACGCAGAACGGTCGTGGCTAGAAGACTCAGGATATGAGCTTGATGAGAGCATGACTTGGCATAAACTTGTTTCGTTCTCTGTGCATACGTGTAGGCGTAACCATAAGGACGGAAAAATAAAAAGAGGCGACCGTTATAAAGTAACCGTTCATCGTCATATTGATGATGAAGATGGGAGAAGTTTTCTCAATAAGCAGAAAACGCTTATGAAGAGGCCTGCTCCCAAGTAGGGAGGATCAATGGATAGACAAGAAGATAATATAGAAGTAAGCATGAAGGTGCCCTGTGCGATTGAGCTGCCAGGCACCTACCCGTGGGTGAAGAGTATAAGGGATATTATCTTTGGCATTTGTATTGCCGTCGTGCTATCCGTATGGTCTTTTTCGTTTCAAGTGAGCGAGGACATTATAGAAGAATGCAAAACAGCCTGCGATACCGATGAAACTTTTATGGCTGAAGTTACTTCCACAAAATGTACATGCGCAGGCATGGACAAGCAACAAAAACCGGGGCAATAGCTTTACATAAATATTTGAAATATTTTTCTACATCGGTTATATCCCTGTGAAGGAGATAACAAATGTTTAGACTATCACAAGACGCAAATATAAATGGAACCCACCGTCAATCGGAAGTTTACGTTTCACCAGCAAAGTTGGTTGAGAAGTTTGGCGAGCCGATTGAAAGTGATGGTTATAAAGTTTCTGGTGAGTATGTATTTGAAAATGATGAGGGAGAAGTTTTTACCCTGTACGACTGGAAGGCTACAACCCTGTACTGCCCTGACTATGGAGTTACCCCATCAGATTTCTGGGCTAGAACTATTCCTGTTCAGTTCAATATCGGCGGCCACACTAATGCTTTCGATTTTATTGACTGGCTAAAGAGAGAGGTGCAATAATGGCTCGGTCACCAAACGATATGGACCCGCCGGATTATGTTGTAGGGAGTCCTCCAGAGGAAGCTTTGTATGAGGCGATTTATGAAAAATTTCCTTGGCTAGAGGATGTTGAGGAAGCGCTAGGGTTGCTTGACCTTCCCGAAAGGATTAGGGCTCCCGGCGTTGATGAGTTGCTTCAGTTTGTTATCAACGAATCTGTCAAATGGGGGCGTGATAACGCACAATCAGATATGGGTGAGTATATGGACCATAAGGTTGAAGAGCTTGAGAGGCAAAATGCAATCCTTAAAAACCAGCGGGACCGAATGGTTGATATGTATCATGGAGTAGAGGGAGCGCCTGCTCCACAAACAGATGAAGAATGGTTAAAATGGAAGCCCACGCCCGCGAGCGGGCAAGGAGATTAGCATGAAGCGTATTATATTTAGTATTTTATTCTTGCTCATGGTCCAAGGGTGTGCGTCCGCGCCAATCATCAAGCCCGGTGCCTCTACCGAAATGAGTAATATGGAGTTGCATACTGTCACTCGAAACGGAAAAACATATCTTTACAAAATCGTCCAAAGGGTATATAAGCGAAATGGTGTTTCCATTCCCGTGGAAACACGCTGCTTTCATGGAACAGACGCAGGCGAGCTCATATCTGGAGCCTGCAACGAGTAGCTTCTTCCCCGCAGGGCTCGGATCCGAGCCCTCCCGGGCAATAGATTTACATTGCACTTTGGCATGATTCTTGCATGTACGTGTGCAATAGCTTTACATAAATATTTGAAATAAATTTCTGCATCGATTATATCGTTATGTAACAAAGGAGATCTGTAGTGCAAAAGTTCATTATGCTTGTCAGAGGTTTGCCTGGGTCTGGAAAGACTTCCTTGACTGAAATGATTAGCGCGCCAGCTATTCTCTGGCGGGCTGTCAGGCCAACAACTCCGCCGAAGCCTGTGCTCTGTGCGGCGGATGACTATTTTCTTGATGAGGCTGGGAATTATGTTTTTGACCCGAAGCAGCTTGCCGAGGCCCATAAGGCCTGTCAGGCAAAGGCCGCCGTTGCAGTCAATCTCGGAGAAAGCGTTGTGGTTCACAACACCTTCACCGAGCGATGGGAGATGGAGCCTTACCTTCAAATGGGCTATGAATTTGACTACAAGGTTATTGTAGTTTCGACTTTCGACGGCGGCTGTGATGACGCAGCCCTGGCAGAAAGAAACTCGCATGGCGTACCTGTCGAATCTATTGCCGCAATGCGAGAGCGGTGGCAAGAAGATTGGGGAAGTGGTGATCCCCGTCCACCTTGGGAAAGGTGATGGAGTAATAAGTTTGTTCTAAACTATTGCTCAGGCCCAGCGAAACAATGCCTCCCGTTTCGCTGGGCCTTCTTTTTATCACCGGGCAATAGCTTTACAAATAATCTGGCATGATTCTTGCATGTACGCGTGTGCAATAGGTTTACATAATTATTTAAGATATTTTTCTACATCGATTATATCGTTACACGAGGAGGTTGTATTATGAAACTAGGCGAAGCGAAAGAAATAACAGGGCATAAAAGTGGCTTAGGAAAACCTTCTAAAATGCCAGGGTGGTCTACCAGTTTGTCGGCGTTTGATTGCAAGACAGGCTCAAAGCTCGCAAAGGTTGAAGGCAGCGTCTGCAGCAAGTGCTATGCCTTTAATGGAAACTACAGGTATCAAGTTGTAAAGGACGCCCACCAGGCTCGCCTAAAGGCTTTGCATCATCCTCAGTGGGTTGAGGCGATGACTCTTCTTATCGGTCACTACACAGACCCTGCTGACCCTTATTTTAGGATTCATGATAGCGGGGATATTCAATCTGCTGAACATCTTCTAATGTGGGTCGAGGTAGCTAATAACTTGCCGAACATCAGGTTTTGGATGCCAACGAAGGAAAACAGGATGTATAAGGCTGGGAAGGCCAGCCTTGGCACTGCATGGCCTACGAACCTTGTCGTTCGACTCTCTGCGCCAATGATTGGAAAGGAAGCCCCTAAATCCTTTGGGGATCTTCCAACATCTACCGTTCAAGCGGGTACCGGCGTCGAGTGTGAGGCATACAAGCGTGATAACAAATGTGGACCTTGCCGAGCATGCTGGGATTCTGAAGTAAAAAATATTGATTATCATGTTCAATAAGGAAGCGTGCGGGCGTAAAGCTTTTGCCCGTGTAGATTATTTGAAGATTTTTTCTACATCGATTATATGAAAGTGTAACAGGGAGGTTACTAGTGAGTGATTGGGAACATAACATGATGATGGCAGCAACAGAGATTGCTCATATGGTTTTGAGCGGGAAGCTTGGAGAGGATGTGTGTGAGCGTGTCCTTGAGGAGCTAGATATTAGTGACGATGAAGCTGGCTGCCTTGAGCAGAATCTTGAAAACTGGCTCGAAGAACTGGAATAAGGAGACGAATAATGTTGACTCGTAAACAATTTTTTGCCAGGATGAGGAAAATCGGATATAAGAAGTCCGATCTTCAGATGACACGGATCGGGATTACCTATCGGAATGCGGAGGGAGTGACGGTGACGCTTCCGAAGCATCATGAAGGAACCTTCCATATTCTTGGCCCCGTTTCTTACAGCGGCATCTTTGTTGAGGATAACGGGAGCCCGGTCAATTGGGGAATTCCCGTGAAGCCCTCAGACCTTGGCCTGAACAATATGTTGGAAGTTTGCCTTGGGCTCTGCCGTGAAGAGATTTATATGCAAGCGCACGAAGGGTAGAGAAGTAAATCTTTTGCCATCATGAGGTGGACGGCCCTTGTTGTACAGCAAGGGTTGAATGTAAAGGTGGAGAACACCCTTGCCTCAAATCATCCAGGGGAAGATGCGGGTTCGATTCCCGTCAATGGGTAGGCCGCCTGTTGTAGCTCAATTGGTAG
>Ga0098040_1000734_pt1 | contig 14771 bp, 9 predicted proteins | sample 7_EtaG_FD_75065 | JGI IMG/M metagenome (GOLD analysis project Ga0098040, IMG submission 75065) | Marine viral communities from the Subarctic Pacific Ocean - 7_ETSP_OMZ_AT15161 metaG | ecosystem: Environmental > Aquatic > Marine > Oceanic | place: Pacific Ocean | collected 2015-01-08
ACAAGTCTGGTTTTAGTTCTGGTGGTGGAATATTATATTTTATTGATTTACTCTCTACCTCTCTATCTATACTTATAACACGTATTTTATCACCTACTTCTAACTCTGGATTAATTTTTAACTTAGATTCACTAATTGTTTTTCTATCTACTTTATTTGCCATTGGTATGTTACCGTAAATCCAAGTATCTCCTCGGTATAAAGTTTTTACATGCTCATTCCATCGCGTATGGGAATAGCTGCTTGAATTATAATCATAATTTTCAATATCAGTAGGAATTGGGTAAGGTACTATGTCATAATAATCACTGGTCAGCGTGTCCATTTTAACATCACGTGTCTTTACTACTTTATAAATGCCATATCTATCTGGCATACGTGCGTGTTCACCGTCAACATCAATTACTCTTACAATATCACCAACTTCTAACTCAGGATTAATTTTTAATGTAGATTCGTTAATATTTTCTTTCTGGGTAATATCCCATACTTCCATTGTTTCGTCACCTCTTAATAAAGCAGCAATAAAACGTGCAACACCATATAGTATTTTTCCGTTCACCATTAACGAAGGTTTTGCAGTATTACCTGGAAATTTTGCATATTCAAAATATCTAGCAGGGTTAGGGTCAAATACCTTTACACTTTCAAAGTCAGTACCCCATACTTTATTAACTACATCTACTACATCTTGGGGTGTTCTACTCATTGTGTCAATAGTATGTTCTTTATCTAATTCGTCAGATAATTTTATTACTGTTGATTCGGAATCTTCAATATTAGGAGCTGGAGAAGTTAAATGATAGTTTTTAAAGTCTTCTACAAACTCTTGTGGGTTTTTTCTTTCGACTGCCAATTCTCGTTGGAGTGTTTCTGGGAATCTATCTAAAATTTCTACTACTTCAGGATTATTTTCTTTAAACTGTTCTAGTGGAATATCATCCATTATAGTTTCATTAAGTTGTTTATTTTCCGATTCATTTATAATCTGTGTAGTAATGAAATCATATAAAGCATCTCCTAATTCTATTCCAAAACTTTGGTCTGAAGGATAGTGTACTTTTGCCATTAATCTACCGTGACCTACATCATGTCCTAATTTTAATAACTCTTGTTCATATTCAGGATATAAATCTGCCAAATATTTTCCTATCACTCTTCCTTGTGTTGCATGCCCCGAAGGGTATGAAGGTGTTGATGCACTATCTAAAGTGGTTGGGTTTAGTTCTATATCTTTTTCATCAGCAATTTGTCCTGGACGAGGTCTATTATAATGATATTTAAGTCGTAATATTATATTTTTAACACCCTTCATTATATTATCTATATCTTCTTGTGGCCATTCTAATCCTTTTTCATTTAGGAAAATTTTAAAGTGTTGGTCTATATCATCTGTAGTGTCTACAAATTCTTTATCTACAGGAATTGATTCTATATGTTCTATTTCGTCTGCGGTAGTATTAGATTCATTTGGTGGTGGTGGAGTATTCATAAAATTTTGTATAGGAAAATTCTCAAATTTACCCAGTCCTTTACTCATTTTTTTAATATGTTTCTCTCTAGGTTCATCTATGTATACCATATCATTAACATAACCATCATCTTCATTTAATTCTCCTCTTAAAAATCCTGGTCTTAGTATCCATTGGTCACTTCCTCTATATTCACTAGGTGAAGGAAAAATATACATTGGTTTCATTCGTCCACCTCCAGCTAACATAGCACCTGTTCTCTCTTCATCTGTCATACCAATAGGTTCTATTTGATAATACGTATACGGAATAGTATCAAATTCCTTCCTAAATCCAAGTCCAGGACGGTTTACAACTTTACTTCTCGTTTCTCTGTTAATAGTAGTACCATGTTTAATTCCTACCACAACATAAGGCATATATAATTCTGGTGACCCAAAATCATGAATTCCCTTACTAGAAACAACCAAAATTTCATCACCTATCATTAACTCTGGATTAAGTCTAGATTCTTTATGTTCGTTAAGATTTTCATTACCTTCTTTCGGTAAACTAATCCATTGATATACCCAGGGGTATAATAGTTTTGCATTATTGTTTTCCTCACCATACGGGTTTCTTCCAGTAATTTCAATCTCTCCTTCTGGAACAAGTACATAATTCCAAGGCCACTTTGCTTTACCACCACTAGTTTTTTTCTTTACGACATCATATGGTGTGTATGTTTTTGGTCTTAGCTCTGGTGGAGGAGTAGTATACTGTGTTTCACCATTCTCCCTCTCTTTATCTACCTTTACTATAATTATTGTATCACCTACTTCTAAGTCTTTATTAATTCTATTATCGTAACTTTTTTTAACATCAAATTGTTCATTTAAAAAGCCTGGGTTGAGTATCCATTTATCTGTTGGATATATTCTCTTTACTCCTGTACCTCTTAAGTCTATTCCGGTAACTGTTGTTTCTCCTTTTTCAAAACTATAGTAAATACCCTCAGTATGTGCAGGTATTAACTCATAATATGTTTGGTCCTGGAATGGGTCCGATTGGTGTTTAATTTTTACTACCACATAAGGTTCATATAATTCTGGCCATGTGATGTCAAAGTTGTAGTCTTTTTTGTTGATGTGAACCACTATAATTTCATCACCTACTTTTAATTCCGGATTAAGTTTAGTTTCATTATGTTCATTAAGATAACCACCTGCTTCATACGGCATATCTTCTCCGTCATCTGTATACAGTTCTTGGTATTGTTTCATAAATGACTGGTCTGGTTCAAAGGCGTCCTCAAATCTCATTGTTGAGCCTTCTGGATTAAATATCCATTTATCTTCTGATGGGAAAATATATTTGTGGACTGAGGACTGGTCATACACTCCTGGTCTTTCAGGGTCAGTTACATCTACATCAGGTCTATTAATTCCATAATATGTTTGGTTGTATGGGTAACTATGAAATTCGTCACCATGATATATCTTTGTAACAAAATAACGTATATATTTATCTGGTTTAAGTCCAGGGTCTATCCTGTGTTTTCCGTTAGCTACTACAAATATCTCATCCCCTACTTTTAACTTTGGATTTAACCTAGATTCTTTTGATTTCTCGTGTTCGTTTAAATTACTTTCAAGATAAACTAAATAGTCCCTCCAATTTTCTTCAGCTTCATGTGCTGCTATCTCATCTGGGTTCAGCTTATACCCATCTTTTCGATTTTCTTCACGCTCCTCAGGGTCTTGTAAATGATGTGTGTATTCATGTAATAAAGACCTAATAACCTCTTCTTCACTTACCATATTAGGATAGTAAATATATATCTTGTTTTTAATATCATCAAATTGTGCTTTTGAAGATTCGCTTTCTTCTCCTCTCATCTCTTCAATACCACTTAGTCTAGCATAGATATCTTTCCATAATTCTACAGGAGGTTTTTCATCAAAATAAAGACTTGGCCCTAACTTATCAACTATTTTAGGATATACTCTATCTACTACGGTTTGTACATTGTGTAAATTTACTGCCCAATATCCATTATCCCCAGTCTCTTGAGGGGTTACTTTATCATTAACCCGGGATGTACCAACCCCGTGTTCATTAAGTACTGTATCGTCTTTATTAACCTTTAACCATGAAATCTTATCTCTTCTCCACCTGTCTTTAGGTTCAAGAGAAGCGTCGTACTTAGTTAGTGCTAAAAATGTACTCCCTCTACCACCACTAGGATATAGTGTCGAAAACTCAACATACAACAAATCCACATTAAATTCAGGAAGAAGAGCTTGCTTTTCATCCGGAACCCCGTCTTGTTTTTTAACTTCTAATTCCGTATAAAGTGGCATGTGTACTCCAGTACTATTCCTAATTATAATAATATCATCACCTGCTTTTAAGTCCGGACTAAGTCCAGCGTCCTTATCTATAACAAAATTTTCGTTAATATTATTCAATGCATGGCTATCTATCTTAAGCCATCTATCTATACCGCCTAAAAGTTTCATTGTGTTACCACCAGCGTCATCCCAAGCAACAATATAGGATGTTTTAGTGTCCTGTCCATTCATCAATGGAGAAGTAGCTGGGTCATTAGGTTGTACCTCTTTAACTGTACCATTGGTATATGGTTTTATACCCCATGGGTCTACCATCTTAACTAACATAATTCTGTCCCCCACTTCCAATTCTTCATTCCCATCAGATGATGGTTTTTTATGTTCTAATATTTTATGAGCTGCCTCATCTACTAGTGTTACATCCTCTATCTCTGCGTCATATTCATTATAATCACCCCAATCGTAAGTCTCTTCTTCACCACCCCAATCCCAAAAATTATCTTGCATTTCCTCTGTAGCATCATCTTCGTCCCATCCTAACACCTCAACCTCACCACTTCTAAATTCCGTTTGTTCACCTGAAGACCTCCTAATACCTTTATACCAACTTAATTCTTGTTTAAATGGTTTTTTAAGGTTTGCATAATCACCTTCTTCATTCCAGTTATCCACTACCCACCTAGCAAAACGTGTCATCTGTTTTTCTTCTTCTGGACTATAGTGTGTTCTTCTATTTTTATTGGCCAATCCAAATATCTTTAATATGTTAATATAAGCTGCATAGCTTTTTTCATTATAAGCATATCCAGTTGTAAGGTCTGCTATTCCTTTTAAAGTTTCTAAATCAAATTCATCATGAAGCATTTTCATTATAATAATCTCTTTTCTATCAAAAGGATAACTGCCGTCTGATTCCATAATGACCCACTTAGGTCTAACTCTCATTGGACTTTCACTAACTCGGTATTTTCCAAATAAGAATGCCCCAATATTTATCTCTGAAGTGTATATTTCAGTAATCTCATCTTCCTCCGGACTGAAAGTTTGCTCCCAATAGTCTGTATCATAATGTTCATCTCTATCTATTTCCCAATATCCTTTATCACTTACATCACTATATTCAAATTCATCATACATATACTGTGGACTCTTAGTGTCTTGTATATATTGGACACGGTCTAAGTCTGTGGCTAAAAAGGTCGCGGTATCTGTATTCTGTCTTTGTTGAATGTACCATTGGGTATGGTAACTCTCACATTCACAATCATCTACATCAAAATCTATACTATCTAATTGTTTCTGGGTTAGGAAATACTCTGCGTGGTTACAACGTACCCTTTCCTCTTCACCATCTTCATCTAACACAACAATTTCCTCCCAATCCTCACATTCACATTCGTCCCCTGTCTCTTCTCCATATCCATGGTCATCACACCATTCTTGTTCTTCATCATCCATTACTTCACCAGCATAATAAACATCTATTTCATAGAATTTTGGAGGTAACGTTAGGTCTTTATAGTCTACGTTTTTTAATGTTTCTATTATTGAGTCATTGAACTCCATACCTGCCTGTGTTGTATTCCACCTCAACGTTAACCATATAAGTCCTTGTGTTTTTAAATCACTTATCTTTAAAAAATTTCTAAGTATATCTTTAAACTCCTCTACTGTAGGTTCTAATCTCTGTATTCCGTCCCATCCTTTCTCATTCACTAATATCTTTAATAACTCATACTTATTTTCTGGGATAATAGAGGGCAATAGACTATTATCATTTTTATCTGATTCCGTTAATTGTGTTGTTGGGCTAACCCATTTTGGTGGTTTATCCACATAACTCTCTATAACTGTATCTTTTTTATTGAACTCTTTTCTTGTTTGTAAGGGTGGGTCTAATAGAAATTTCTGGTTTAAGTAATCTCTTAGTAAATCATCCACGAACCATTGTGGCACAATTTCAGAATCTGGTTTACTCTCTGCAACCGCAGATACATATCGGGCAAATTTTAATTTATACTTATCCTTCAACATACTTAATAATCCGTCAGATATGAAAAATATTTTACTTAAAGGGTCGTCACCTAGAGTTTTATCAGGTATATAATCCCCTTCTGCTATGTCCATGGCTTTTAAAACCGCTTTACCCCACCATGATTTATAACCTTTTGTGTCAGTAAGAGCGGGAGTAATTATCTTATTAATTGCTCTGGTAATTGTAACTCCAGCAGAAACTAACAATAGTTGTGGTATAAACCACGGTACTAACCTCCATATAGTCTTAAATCCACCTCTAGCCATATCTGAACCAATTCTTTTTTTAGTTGCCTCTTCTACTAAAGCTTTTAACTGACCAAAAGTAATTGGTCCTTGTTCATCACAAAAACCTTCAACACCACAAATATTATTAGTTACTTCTTTTGATGGTGCTACATATCCTTTCTCTGGGTCTGTCTTACCTCCAGTATAGACAAGGGGTCTTTCTGGTACATATTCTATATCATCAACTAATTCCTCCCATTCTTCATCCTCCCCTTCAAAATCTTCTGGTTCTATAGGGTCTAATAATCCTTGACCAAAAATATCGGAATCTTCTTGTAAATTATATTCTGTTGATTCTGATATAGATAGGTTAGGTTTGTGGTCTGTTTTGAAATCTTCCTTCCCTAAAGATAATAACAGGTCAATTTCAATACCAAACTTATGAAAATATTTTCCTTCTAAATCAGATATAATGAAATTGTGTATATCATCGTATATTTCATCGGACATTTCATCACTTATTATATAGTCTTCCAAATCTGTAGTTGAAGTCCAACTTAGCTCCTCAATAGTATGGGTTTCTATATCACCACCAACCCCCATAATATCTAATTTACCGTCTGGGTCAACCATAACTTCCACTTCAACATGTATTAGTCCTGATACTCCTACATAAAAACCAATATCACTTATTCTATATTTTATAATGTGTTCACCATAATTAAATTCTTCTCCATCTGCAGTAAGTTCATCATATATTTTCTCTGATAATCCTTCTACTCCTCCCAGATATTCTGCTGCCAACCTTCTAACATCATAATAATCATTTGGTCCAATACCCAACACTTTTAATACGTTACCATCCAGAGTAAAACCTTCATTGTCCCACCACCACTGTAATCTTTCTTTCATTTTATTATCTCGGAATGTGATAGATTGACCTATCGACTCGGTGATTAATACATTAACTCTTTTAGTGGCTTCCTTAACATCATCTCTGGTCAATCTCTCTAATTCTGGCATTAAAACCTTAAGTTTGTCTAAGAATTCTGTTGGATTATCTTTAATGTACTCTATTGCTTTTCTATTAACCCTACTAGCTTTATCACCAAATAGGTTAGCAATCCTATCTATAAGTTTTGTACCTTCTTTTTCGTAAGTAGCTTCAATTAATTCTTTTTCTGTTATTACTGGCAGTATAATTTCACTAGTATCTTCTGGTGTTAATATCGGTTTGGATTTTATTCTGAATCCGTTTTCCCTATTTCTTCCAAGGCCAATTACTTCGTGTATATTTGGAACATTTAATATATTATCAATTAGTTGTTCCGAACTCATGTGTCTATACTTTATGTCCCCATTTTCTTTGATTCCAGCAAATATCCAGTATAGTGGAACTCCTTTAGATGATGTGAATACTGTCTCTAACATCTTTCTTTTATATACATCATATTCTTTACCAGCTACTAATAAAGCGTATGGTGTTTCAAAAGTACTTAGATTCTTCTTTACCTTACCACCGTATTTCGTTTCGCCTGTAGTCTCATCTAACTCTGTAGGTACTTCTAATCCAGCACTCTCAATTTCTCTTTTAACTAAATTATACCCACTAACTATATCACCATCCAATTCTTTACCCAATAAACTACCAGTATCCCAAGCATCAGCGGTTCCATTCATGACAGCATTGGATTGTTTAACTGATACAGGTACACCGTCTATGTAAATATCTTCTTTAATTCCTGCTAGAGCTGGGGTTCCTCCGAAAAATCCAGCTATAATTCCTTCAAATGAAAATCCACGGCCTTCCTTGTCTAACATCAAACTCTCACGAAGTATATCAAACCTTAATCTATTCTCAAAGTCATAACCTTCAGGACCGTTTAAAGTTTCTTGTTCTAAATTAATAGTATCACCCGGCGTATATGGTCCATAATTATGTGATTTTAACACACCGTTTATTATTTGAGCCGCCAACCTTTTACTGGTTGGTATCATGGTCATGTTTCTGATATTATCGCTTTTCATTCTATCGATATTATCTTTATTATTCTCTTCTAAGGTTTCTTTAATAACCCCTATTTCATTACCATTGTAAGACCAATTAATTAAATCTTCATCTAGGTCAATATCATGATATACTTCTTTATCTATATCATCCTCAACTTTAACCCAGGTAACATATTCTGGGTCTAATCTAAATTCGGCTTTATAAAATTTGTTTTCTGGGTCGATAACCATCACCTTAGCAAATAAGACGTAAGTTTTGCCAACATCACCAGGATATGGTTCTGTTCTATAATCTGAATGGTTGGTGATTACCTCTAGTTCAGTAAAGTCCAGTGCCTTTCTTGCCTCCATACCATCTACCCAACCATAATGACCTAATAAAAACCCCTTCTCACCTTTATGATTTTCAAATTTGGGATTAAATCTAATGACCATAGCCTTATCCCCACGTTTAAGAGTAGGATTATATCTACCATCATCTAGTTGGTCCAATTTTTCTATTTGCTCTGGTCTAAGGTCTCTCCATTCATTAATGGTGGTACTTTCATTTTCAGATAGGACATTATGCACCATCGTTGGAGTTATGTTGTCCAACAATACGTGATTATCTTTTAGGTAGGTTGTGATTTTATCTAAGTTGTCCATTTTAAACTTCTAAAGTTACATTATCATCTGTTTTTTCTATCTCTTTCCCAACTTCTTCCTCTTTATTTTTATCGTTTAATTCTGGTTTTTTGTTAACTTTACTTTCATCCTTCAATGCGGTTAACATTTGTGCTGTAACAATTTCACCAACTTCAAACCCATGGTCCTTTTGAAATAGATTAACTGCTGCTAGTGTCTCTGGACCAAACTTACCGTCTACACCAAATTTAGGTAACACATAATTTCTTCTCATTAGGTCACTCTGCATTTCTTCTACTTTAGATGAAACGGTATGTCTTGATACGTATCCGTCACCCGATGTTAAAGCTCCATTAGGTAAAGTTTTTGTTATTTCTTCGTCTGTCTTATCTAAAACTATATTTGCAGTATCTAAATACTTTAATGGGTCAACCCATCTACCTTTATATTTAAGACCAAAATGAAGGTGTGCACCTTGTGAATTACCTGCACCATGAGAACCTGTTTTACCACCAGTAATACCCACAACTTGTCCTTGAGTTACTCTTTGTCCTTTGGATACTTTAATTTCACTCATATGACAATATGAACTTCTATATCCATTATCGTATGCAATTACAATGGTACCTCCACAAGCTCCTCTCTTAAACTTAGCAGTTTTAACTTTACCATCAGCAATAGCGTAGGCTGGTACGTAAACAGCTTTAATGTCAATTCCATTATGCATTCTTCCCCATCTTGGACCAAACTTTCTAAATTGCTCCATACTTCCCATATCAAATGGTTTTGTTGGGTTTATTAATGCGTTGGCATCAGTAGGGGCTTCATTTAATCTAATGTATTGTGATTCGGTTAGTATTATCTTCATATTTTTATATTTTTATATTTTAACAATTTTTATAGGGGTCGTATTTATCATTCGCATCATCATCGTCGTCGTATACTTTTTTGTTACCTATTTTACTAGCTACAAGTACCCTGCCTTCACTGTCATTATCCTCATACTCAGTTTTCTCATTTAATATGTTATAATCATATATGTAATTAAGGACATCACATGCTGCCACATCATAATCAGTATCATATACTACAATATCTCCACTCATAAAATAAGTATTTATGTTTGTCCATTTAACTTTAAATGTAAACTGTTTTAGGGGGGGTAATTTATCTCCAATATATTTTTGTAAGTCAGTGTTTGAATTCGCAGTATTATAAACTGAATTGTCCCAAATAAATTGTATATATTGTTTAGCTAGTTTTAGGTCTCCTCTTTTACCAAATAACTTAAGTATATTATCTAACTCATGTAATTCTTGCCAATGAGTTTGAGACAGATTGTCTAGTTCTCTAACACTGTAGTCTTTTATTATTCTCTCCATAATAATAATATCTAACTTATCGATAACTTTTTCAGGGACTTCACCCTCACTAGTATTATCTCTAGGTTTTGTAAAATTTGGTGAATTATCTTGTTCCTTGAGTATTTTCTCAATTCTAACACTCTCTACCTCTATACCACCTCTATCCTCTATTTCATCATTCTCAATAGTATAGTTATGTTCCCAGGGTTCATAGTAGTCGTCTTCGGCTATAGTTTCTTCATTTATGTCGTGTTCGTCATAAGCAGCAACATTAACTGTCCAAAAATAATCCCTTGATTCAGTCATATGTTCTGCTAGGTTTACCGTATATAACTTTAGGTCCCTTAGTGTTAGATATTTAAATTCATCTATTTCACCATCTTTAATACCATCATAATTATCTACAACAGCCCAGTATAATTTATTAAGCATGCCGTCCATTAATTTATCTGAAACGGTTTTTCCAAATAACTTTACTATTGGTCTAATGGCATCGTGTCTAAGATAGAACGAATTAATTTGTTCCCATTCATCCAATTCTTTCTCATTAACTAACATCCCAACCATAGAGTAAAACATCTTATCTGGAAATATAATCTCCTCTCTATGGTCCACGGCCCTACCTTTATAACCGGACTCTCGATATTTATCCCAGTCCACTGTACCGAAGGTTCGAACATCTTCGTATAGCGATTTATCGTTGGTGTAGTGGTTAATTAACCCAATAATGTCCTGTTTTTCAGAAGTGTCACCCCAACTACCGATAATTGACTTTAATTCGTCAATAATATCGTTTTCGTCAGGGCTAACATTAAGGTTTTCGGTAATCGGTTTCATCATCTAGTTATTCATTTATTATAAATATGTACTAGATGTATTGTCGACGACTATATTATATGGAAATAGAATCCAATGGCACCTCACCATTATTTTCTTTAGCAATAGCTTTTTCCTGTAAATCTCTCATTTGGTTTTGTAGTTTACTGAGGTCACTATTACGTCTACTTTTTTGATTGGTTTTAAAGGCTTGTACCTTTTTTTTGTGATTTTTTCTATGTCTTGACTTTGGCATGTTTATATATTTTTATTAATTAAATTTAATAGTATTTTATCATCTTGTCAAGCTCTATCTCCTTACTCTAGCAAACATACCTTCCATAATATCTTCAACAGCCGCAATCACATCGTATTGACTACCGTTAAAATTATCTTTATGGTTCTTGATTAACCATTCAACAGCTCTCTGTACGTCAACTTCCAATTTACTCCATCTATCGTCTTCTTGCCATTGTTCATTAATTAATCTTTTTTTCTGTTCTTCTGTGATTAGTATTTTCATAATAGATAATTATTTTTCTCTATATCTCCCTTTATATTCATTAATTCACTACATATTTCATATTTCTCCAAATTTTCAAAATATTCTACCAGTATGTCAATTTGTTCTAATTTATCTTTGTAGGATAAAGTATACCCCATAGTCCATTTCTCGGAACCATATTCACATATATAAGCCCATGTTTCTTCAGCCCATGTAGCATGCCTCTCATCCATAAGTTTAATTAGTTGTTCCTTTCTTTCGTCTGGTCTTTCCATATACATATAAATATACAAAAAAAGGCCATATGGCCTTTTTATTAAAATTATTTAGAGCGGGGGGATGGTTACGACCCATCATCTGTATACTGGATGTATACCACTTTAACTACTTAAGCTACCTCCGCGTAATTTGAAAAAGTAACCCACATATCGTGATTTGGACCTTTATGGTCTTTCCTTATAACTTTTTCGTTTATTTGGTGTTTGATGTAAGTTTTGGATATGTGGTCCTCTTCTGCTAGTCTAATAAGATAAGGTGATACCTTTAAAATTTTAATGGTATCTAATTTGTTAAATTCATGTTCTTCAATTATATTGAAAATTCTATCATTAACATACCTACGTAAATATCTTAGGGTGTCATACCAACAAACTTTTATGTATGTTTCTTCTTTCATATAACAAAGATACAAAAAAAATCTAAACTAACAACTATCTAGTAATAAATTCCATCCACAATTTTAACATATCTATAGCGGCTGGTCTAAGTTCTCTAGTTAATTCCTCCAAAGAAGCGTTCTCACCTTTCCTGCCCATAACATTAGAAATCATCACATCTCTAATACCATCAGAGTCCTTTATTAATTCCTGAACTAATTTTCTTCGTTCATTATCATAATAGTCATCATCATCCTCATCCATATATTCGTCATAATCCTCCAGTAACTCTGGATGTTTAAAATCCACATATTTTTCAAACCATCGTGACCCGGAAATTAAGAAATCTGGTGCTTCAAACATATTAACTAATCCTGAGTCTCTTAATTTGAATAGAAAGTCCATAACTTTCTGTCTTCCTCCTCCAGACATCCATCCAGCAGTTGTGTTGTCTATCATATCAGCTAATCTTAATAATTCATCTGGTTTAAATCTTTTATTATTCTCTTCAGATAATTGTTTTAAATAAAACTGTCTCTGTGCCGTTAAACCAATTTTTTCTTTAATATCCTCTTTTATAATTTTTTTACTCATTTCTTTATTTTCATTAATATTGCCTTTCATAGTCAAAGAGTAATTACTTGTTCTCTCAAATCTAATCAAATCACCAAATGTAACTTTATTACCAATCTTAAATTCATTTGGTGGTGTTGTAAATGAAGCTGACCCTCTAACATCAACTATCTCCCCATTACGTTTCATATATAAAATAAATTTAATGGGTGCTCTACCCCACCCACCTTTAGATTCAAATATCGCTTGAGTTAATAATCTTCTAACATATTCAGGTAAGTCAACATTCTTACTATTTCTAATTGGTCCTGGACCATGTTCTAGAATATATGCTTTATCCAAATTATTTAATCTGTTCCATCTTTTAATATCAAATTGATGTTCATTTAAGGATGTCGTTTCACCTTGTGGTGTTGTTACTGTTGGTTCATATGTTAGTTCGGTTAGTCTATCTGATAAAGAGTTGTTAATATCAATATCTGGGTACCAATACCCGTCAAACCATTTTGTCTCTGGTTGGAGACATTCCCCTCGTTTACCTTCACAGTAATCCCAGAAAACGTATTCTTCCTCCATTAAAAGTCTAAAAAGAATGTTTGGTATGGCTGTAACTCCATGACGTCTTGCTCCATCATAGTCATAAATCACACCTTCTAGGGTTTCATTAACATAATCTGTATGGAATTCAAATACATCTTCGGTGTTATCCCACCAATCATTTACATAATCTTTTAAATCTCCTTCAATGGTCCAACTCTTCTTTCCATTCTCATCTGTATGTAAGTGTCCTTCGTGTTGGAAGTGTTCAGCTAGTTTATCATCAATATCCCTAGCCATAGCATTTTTAATGGCGTATTCATGTTCATCATTATATGCCCAAACTATAAATGTTTGAATCTCATCTATATCTTCTTGATATTTTTCTATTAGTTCATCAATATCTTCGCCTGGGCAGTTTTTACAAGAAGAATTTTCTTGTAACATATCTTCTGCAACTGACTGAGATACGCCACCAAAAATTTCACTTATAGTTTTCCAATTATTTTCATCAATCGCGTCTGTCATGTAACTCTCCCACTCATAATTGTACCAATCTTCGGAATCCCAAAATGAATCCTCACCACATAGATACTCTTCAACATAACCCATATCATAATTACGATTGTCTGTATCAAATAAATTCTTTAAATCACCACAATCAAAAGTATAAGATACTGGTATAGGTTTGTTAGTAAATTGTATCCATCGTTTAACTAAGTATGTGTAAATCTGATGAATTAATGGATGTTTGTCTAATTTTAATAACTTAAATACATTACCTACATCTTCATGTTCACCATCCCATACGTCAAAAATTAGAGATACGTACTTTTCCGGCAAAGCTTTCATAATCTCTTCTTGTTCGTCTTTATCGACTAGAGAAGTGAAATTCCATTGTCCTGTTGGAAATAGGGATGTTTGATTTTCTGTGTCTGTATTTGTGTGGGTTTCCATATTAATAAATATTAGGCTACTTAAGAAGATTGGCTCTATAAAAAAATCGTATTGTGTCTGATTTCTTTGTTTCGTCCTCCTCATTTAAGATAATATGTTCAAATACTTTCCACATAATCTCTTTCTGGAATTTATCACCTCTAACCCCGAATAATTTTAAATCCTCACGACTATTCAACTGACCACTATTAACATATTCTATTATAGTAGAAATCATCTTATCATATCTGAGTTCATCACCCATATACCTTATCAACCAATTCTAAATGTAATTTGTTTATCTCTGAATCATATTGTTCAGCTTCTTCACCCCATTTATTAAAAAATAAAGTCGTATAACGATAAATCCCACCTAAATGATATTTTTTATTATCTGGATGGGATATTATCTGTTTTAATTTGTTAAAATCGTTAACTACCTTCATTGGTTACCTCTTTTGGTTCTTCAACAATTAAATTATTCAATGTAGTCTCTAACTTATTAACCTTATTCTGAAGTGTACCCATTCTTTGTGCTACAATATTAATGGAAGCGTTAATAGTTTTTAATAATTCTCTAGTTAATTTCTCGGTATCAGCTTTAATATATGTTTCAGCCATATATTTTTTAACCATTTGAATCCCTTGTTTGACATTTTGGAAATCCCTATTAGGTATTAGGT
>Ga0098040_1000738_pt1 | contig 14758 bp, 17 predicted proteins | sample 7_EtaG_FD_75065 | JGI IMG/M metagenome (GOLD analysis project Ga0098040, IMG submission 75065) | Marine viral communities from the Subarctic Pacific Ocean - 7_ETSP_OMZ_AT15161 metaG | ecosystem: Environmental > Aquatic > Marine > Oceanic | place: Pacific Ocean | collected 2015-01-08
AACCATTGTGATTTTTTTATTTCGCAGGATCTCTACCTGTTATCTTAAATTGGGTAATAAGGTCTTAAGCAACCCCACCGATTAAGCCGCTAAGCGGACAGATTCGAAGTGATTATTGTTATTTGCAATTATCGTTTTGAAACCACGTTTTAGGTCCGTTGTTTCGTGTGACCACCTGCACTATCATTCTCCGTTACCACGTCGAAGCCGTTTCGGGCCCGTTATTCAGACTTTGAAGATTCTAGTGAGGATTTGACAAGATCAGATGCACTTCTCTTGAGAAGTCTAAGACCCTTTCTAACTCTCACCCCTGCTGATTTATTTCCCCTCGCACTTTTGTGAACATCTAGTTCAAGTGACTCAATAAGGGTCCTAAGTTCTTCATAGCTTTCTACAACACTGCTCATTTTTTCTCCATTATAGTGTTAAAAGTTTATCACTGCTTTTATTTTCATCAATTTCTTTAATAACGTTAACTATTTTTTTCATATTTGAATTATTTTCAAGCTCTAATGATATTAGTTTTATTATCTTTAGCTTTTGATTTTCATCTATACCAAAGTTTATAATCTCTCTTACAATCTGCCTACATCTCTCTGATTTATCAGCATCGATATCATTATCAGTTTTTCCGTAATCTTTCATATCTATAACTATTCTCCATCTGTAAATAAGCTGACAATTTCTGCTTTTATTCTAAATTTTTTATCTGATTTTATTTCGAGCGTCTTGATTTGTGTTTTTTCATTGTTAATTTTTTGCCTAGAAAGGATTATTATTTCACCCCATCTTTCTTCAAATAGAACATCTTCTACATTTTCGTAAGTTGCAAAATCACATTTATTTTCATCAAGTATCTTAACTATTTTTTCTGGCAGTGATTCTCTTATCTCGTCTGCTGTTGTGACTGAAACTGTGTCTTCCATGTTAAATACTATCTCAGATTTACAAAAATCTATTATCCTATGAACCGCTGCACAGTTATTACATCTAGATAATTTTTCAACTATTTCACCTTCGTCATTTGTTTTTGAATATACTACAAATTTATGAAATAGAGGTTCTTTTCTCTTTCTATATATCGGTAGAACACAGTGACACTGTATAAGATGCTTTAATCCAGCCATATTTTCTCTTAAGAGTTAATATTATTTACTGCTTTTTCTATTCCATCTGATGATAGCGACAGTGCTTGCGTCGCAGATCTTTCAACCATATCAGTTATCTTTCTCATTTGATCATCAGTTATATTCATATTTTCTGATCTTATAAGTGATAAAAGATTTTCATTTATCTTTTGTGCTGCAAAGTTGAAAGATGTTGAAACACGAGACATTACTTTTCTTGTAGACATTAAATTATCTCCTCTATAGTATTTTAATTAAGTTTTGTCTGCTGTTAATAGCCTTTCAGATTTTGATAATAGTTCAAATGTTTTGCAGGCTGAAACAAACGAGTCAAATAACTCTTTTTGTGAAAATATTGTTCTTTCTGTATTTTTTATAATTTTTTCAATTATATCCAGATTATCTTCTATTGAAACTTCTATTAGTCCAAAATTTATAAAATCTGGTATTGATCTTATTAGAGAGGAAGTTTTTTTAATTGCATTTTTATCTCTCCTAATGGTATCATGACCTATTAATATTGATGTTGTATCAGATGAAAAAAATCTAATTCTCTTGTCTATTAGTCTTTCAACAGATAAATCATCGCTTTCACTTTTCTGTGATACAAGATAGGATATGTGGTCTGATACTCTTTTTGTATTTTTGCTTTCATTTTGGTATATTGTCATAAGCGATTTTTTTATTATGACTTTTTCAATATTAAATGTTTTATATTTAAATCCAAGTGATATTGTATCTCCAATAATCGGATCAACAATATCACAACCAAGTAAAATTTTTAAATCAGCAAAAAAATGAACAGTCTCTGGTTTAAAGTCTAGCTCAGCTATGAATACATCTACTGTACCTCTTTTAACATTATGACATATCACATCTCTTATTTCCTGTGATACATTTCTACATAGTATTAGATGCGGAGATCTTTCTTCAGATGCACTTTGAAGTATATGATGAATCTCTCCAATAGTTTCTATTTTCCCATCAATAGCAATACATTTTACTGAAGATCTGGTCCATGAATTTATTTTAAGTTGTTGTACTTGTATATTTTCAATATCAATAGAATTACCGCTATCAAATAAAACTATATCATCTATACTGTCTACTTTCTTAACATCAATTATTGATTGTGGGCTTGATTTTCTAATTGCATTAAATATAAGACTTGATAAATTCTCATCTTTTATCATATCTCTACATAGATTCTCTATATCATTTTTATCTGGTTTTTTCTGTAGACCGTCTAGTAATTTACAAGTAGCGGATACAAATATTTTTGTATTATCTATTGACTCTAGCCTATTTGAAATATCTCCCTGAGATCTTAGATTACAAAATAGATCGGAAAGAATAGTCAAGTAAATCTCACCAGATCCAGGAGATCTAGATTCACATAAAATTGCTGATCTTAATACTATATCTAGTAGTATTTGCTCAGGATCTCTTTTTTTAAAGTACCTATAGTAAACTAAATTTTGAACAGCATTATCTTCAAGATCTTTTGATATAGAGCTTATAAAAGAGTTTTTTAAAAATATTGATATATTTTCAATTAGAAAATCAATAGATTTCTCTATATTATCTCTATCATGAACAATAACATTCACTTTTAAGAATCTCTCCACAAATTATTTGCAGCGTATGTAAGAACTTCTTCTGCGCTATCCTCACTATATCCATAATCATCTATAAGAGTTTGAATCATATCAGTATATTTTTTCTTTTGATCATCATCTCTAGATTTACTTCTTGTAACTATTCTAGCAATATCTTTAACAGATCCTATTAGATACGACTCTATTGCTTCGCATAGCGGTCCGTAACTCTTATAATCAATTTTTTCACCCCTTCTCATCTTTGCAAACATATATGCTGTTACATCAGATCTAAATCCATCTGTTGAAGATCCTGTTATCCCTATCTGCTCCTCTATTGCTGACATGAAGTTTTCGTCAGGATCTCTATCCTCTCTTGTAATCTTGTCTTTTACAAGTGTCTTATTTGTAAAAGACTCTGCATTATCCAAATATGCATCAAAGAGAGACTGTGCTTGTTCTTCATATGCTGTTATAAATGCTTTTGCAATTTCATTTTCCAGTATTTTTAGATATTCTTCTCTTATTATTTTTTGAAGTATTTCAAGATATAGTTCTTTATCATCATTTGCAACTATTTGATCTTTAACTTGATCTACTAAAGATTCTATAATTGAATTCGGTGTAATCATATTTTTTTCTGAATCAGATAGTGCATTATCGATTCCTTTCATAATAAACCTTGTTGATATTCCTGACATACCTTCTCCGTATGCTTCATCCCTAAGGTCTCTTATATCTATATTTTTCACCCTTCCCCTTTCAATTACATCTTCGCCGTTGTATATCTTCATCTTAGTAAGAATATCACATTTTTGAGTAGATTTTATCCTAGATAGAACAGAGAACATAGAAGCTATTTTCAATGTATGTGGTGCTATATGAGCATCAAAATCTGATAGTGATAAAAGTTTTTCGTATATTTTAATTTCTTGGTCAAGTTCTAAGACATACGGAACATCTATTTTTACAATTCTATCTAATATTGCCTCATTTGTATGTTCACTTTGAAATCTGTTCCATTCTGCTTCATTGCAGTGCGCAAGAATTACTCCGTCAAAATGAAGCATATCATGTTTTCCAGGACTAGGAATTCTCTTTTCTTGTGTAGCAGTTATTACTGTATGTAAAAATTCAATTTCATTCTTAAAGATTTCTACTAGCTCTACAATTCCTCTATTTCCAATATTAAATGCACCAGTTAGTGATAAGACCCTGGGATCATCTTCAGAGTATTTATCTAATTTTGATATATCTTCTGTTCCAACTAAAACACTAACATCTTGACTATTTGCATCCATTGGTGGAACTGAAGCAATTCCCCTTCTGGCTCTTTGGGAAAATGTTGACTCTACAACTTTATAGTTTTCATATTTTCCGTCTAGCTCATTAAGAAGATAATATCTCGCAATAGGGCTAATATCTCCGTCTATCTTTACACTAAGTGCTTTTTCAAATCTTTCCCTAAGGCTTCTAGGTATTAGCTGTAATGGCTCTCCCTTCTGTGGATCTGAGTCTAAGTGAAAGTATTTTTCGCCTTCTAGCGAAGATTTTATGTGTTCAGTTAGTGCTGATTTTCCTGCACCTACAGGCCCCATTAATAATAATATTTGCCTAGACTCCTCACCTCTTTTCGATGCCGATGCTAGGAATCTCATTATTTTTGATATAACCCTTTCCATTCCGAAAAAATAATCTTTAAAGTAATTGTAAACTTTTACATTATCACCTTCAAATATTGAATTCTTTCTCGGATCGGAATCCTTTATCACAGAAGAACCGTGAGACATTAGTGTCTCATACAATCTTCTATGAGAAGTCTTTATTAAATCAGGATTTTCTCTAATATGCTCTAGATAGTCTACGAAACTACCTTCAAATTTTTCAGAGGTTTTCTTACCTCTTTGCTCTTGAATAATTTTTAAAAAATCTTGTTCAGACATTTTTTCTCCATAATCATTATATCAAATTTCCCACGGTTCTTCTTCAATAATTGTGAACAGTTTTACATTTTTTGGCCATATATGCTGTATAGCCTTGACAACCTCATCAGAATATGTGAGTTCTAGATCTCTACCGTCATGCTCATGCTTCAATATTAGATCTCCGTTATTTGATATATTTGATACTGAAATTACTGGCATTGAGTTTGTCCCAGTATTTCTAAGCAAATCATTTCTAATTTCTTTCCAGCCCTTTGAATCAGATACATCATCTATAAACGTCCCATCTTTTCCTGGTGAATAGCTAAACAAGTTTAGCTCTCTATAGTCTTCATAGTCTAAATACATTCTAATAGCAGATACGTCATCGTGAACCTCTCTTATGAAAAAACATTCATTTATTCCCATTTTTTTCTCAATTTTATTAAATATATAAAATCCAAGATGATATGGATTCACAGATCCTATGTGCGGTCTTATTACTTGATTGTGACTTTTTAGAAATGGTAGATGCATATCCTGAGGTAGATCTAGATTGTTCAATATTTTATAGTGCCAAAAAGATGCCCATCCTTCATTTAAAATTTTTGTTTGAATTTGTGGCATAAAATATCTAGATTCTTGTCTTACTATTGATAATATATCAGTTTGCCAATCATCATAGTGATCACCATATTCTATTAAGAATGATAAAAGATCATTATCTGGTGCAAGCAATCTTTTATCTAAGTTTGGAATCTTATTATTTGAACTAGTCTTGCTTTTATTAAATCCGTCTATCATATTTTGACGTATTTGATTTCTTGTAAGCCTTCTAGTTCTATTTCTCTCTGTTTGAAATTTAATAGTATGAACACTATCTAAAAACTTTTCAACTTTTTCTAGGCCGATTAATGGATCTTCTACATATTTCTGTATTCTCTTTCTTGCATTTCTAAATCTAGAAACTATTGAATCAGGATTAGTATTCTTAAAAATTCTATTATTTTTAAAAAAATCTGAATGACCTATACAGTGTGCCATTATTAGTACTTGAAGGTACAAGGGATTTTGCTTCATTAGATAGGCTATGGATGGATTTGAATTTATTATAAGCTCATACGGCAAGCCTTCCATTCCAAGATTATACATCTGGTGAGTTCTTTCGAAGCTTTTTCCATAAGACCAGTGCTGATAGTGTGATGGCATTCCGTGATATGACATATGACCTATCATTTCATAATAATCACAGACTTCATAATTTATAGGAAACCAATCTAGATCAAACTCTTTTGCCTTTGACATAATAGTTTTATCCCATAGCTCCAAATCGCTAAGTGTCCAGTTCATAAGCACCGCCAAGTATTCTTTTAAATTCGCTCCACACGTCTTCTTTTTTATCTACATGCGCTATTCTAAATTTTGAATCTGATATCTTTGTATAGTGGTTAACTATTCCGCCATCTGACCAAAATTGTTGACCTGTAGGCTGTGTCTGTATAAACCCGTAAAGTTGACATATTTTTTTTAACTCAGCAGAAAGTCTTACAGCTTTTTCATTATCACTTGGAAAATTATCACCATCTGAACAATGAAAGGTATAAATATTCCATATATCTGGGTGATATCTTGAGGATATTATTTCTTTACATTTCTCAAGAGCTGAAGATATCATTGTTCCCCCAGAACTTCCCTTTCTAAAAAAATCATCTTCACTTACTTCTTTTGCACTAGATGTATGCGAAATAAATACTATTTCTGTTTCATCGTATTTGCTTCTGATAAAGTGATACAAAAGAAAGAAAAAAGATCTAGCTAGAAATTTCTTATCAGGTGTCATAGATCCAGATGTATCCATCATAAAAAATATAACAGCATTACTATTTTTTATATTTTTCTTTTTAATTCTTTTATATCTCAAGTCTGATTCATGGAAAGAGAAGTTCTCTAAATCCTCTCCTTCCTCTAATGCTCTTTCAGCTGCTTTTTTTCGCTTTATTTTGTTTTTTAGACTTTCTTTTTTTGATAATCTTGGTGTAATTCCCGTACTTGTATATCCGCTTCTTTTAAATTTCTCAGATATTAACTTAGACATCTTCTTCTTGTCAAGATCTGGTAGGTTTAAATCATCAAAAAGATACTTAGACATTTCTTCAAGAGTAATTTCTACATCATAGAAGTCTTCACCCGGCTTGTTTCCCGGTTTTTGCCCATCACCTTTTTGCTTCTTTTTTGACTTATCAGCTATTTTTTGACCTCTTTTAACATCTTTATTATGTGCAGATCCAACTTTTTTATTTGATTTGTTACTTCCATAGACAAATCTATATTCTTTTATACCTCTAACAGGAATTCTTATCTTCTTTTTTCCATCTTTTCCAATAATGGATTCTTCTGATACTATATTGTAGACACCTTCTTTTATAGCTTTTTTAATCTTATCTTTATGCCTAGATCTATCAGTTGCTGATCTATCGGCTGAGGTTTTATGATTTTTAAATACAGACAATTTTAAACCCAACGATCTCTTAATTTTTGATCTCTATAGATAAGTATTACTGTAAACTATGAAGAATGTACAATTATTGTTATTTTAGAATTTTATATTAAACAATTCTCAGTGCTGAGTAATACTATCTATATAAATAATAGAGATCTCTAGTTGAAAGTGAACATTGATAAAGAATCTTAAAATAAAACTAAATAAGAAAAATATATCTAGATACTGTATTCTAATATCATGTATTATATTAACTTCTATTAGTTTAACTCTAGCACTATCATCTTCAGATTATCTATTTAAACATAGACTCCCAGAGGATAATTTTGTTACTCTGATAACAGAAGTGTACGCAACTACACCTTGTGATCAAAACTCTGAGGGTTTTGAGTATGAGATCTTAAACAATGAAGAGTTATGTGAGGGTGAGTTACTCATGAGCTCCAGGGCATCAGGGGGTGTAATTAGACAAATTAATGACTCAAGTTACATATTAACCGCAGCTCATTTTTGTGATATTCAAGATGTAGATGAAATATTTAGATATAGTAATTCACCAGTATTTATTGAAAATAGAATATACAAAGACGGAAACTACTATAGCTTCTCAGTTTTAAAATCTGACAGCCGTCGTGATATATGTTTAGTTGAATCAGATTATGAAGTAACCGAAGATCTTAAATTAGCAAGAAAGATGCCTGAGCTTGGAGATCAAACTATTACAATATCTTCTCCCCTTGGTGTGGCACAGAAAAATATTAATATGCATTTTTCAGGTATATTTTCTGGATGTAACTATCCTGAGTGCTTTTTTACAATACCTGCAATATCAGGAAGTTCTGGATCTTTAATCTTAAATTCAAAAAATGAAGTTATAGGATTAACACAATCAGCACTCATAGGATTTCCCAATCTTACAATTGGATTGGGAATATATGATATTAGAAAGTTTCTATATGAATTTCAAGAAGAGTCTGATATAGATCTTATAGATTTATGATAGTTATTAATAAATTCTCTAACTACGAATACTGATCTATTTCTCTTCTCTCTAATACCAGGTTTTCTTCCAATATCTGGCAGTACAGTTTCAGAAAGATCTGGATTTTCTTTCAACATCTTTTTCCAGATCTTTCTGAATTTTCTTTTTACCTTTCTTCTCTCACTAGGGGAAAGGCTTTTAAGAAGATTTGATAATTCACATCCTGTAAATGCAGGAACTATTCCCTCTTCTATCATTTTAATTTTTACAAATATTTCACTTTGTTTTGACATTATTTTTAATATACTGAAACGTTTGAGCTTTTATTAAAAAATTTTATAATATATAGTATTAAATAAGAAATATAAAATGTCAAGACTATTAATAAATAAATCTTTAAACAGATGCATACAGAATAAAGATGTTATATCTGATTTTTGTAATTTTTGTGCAGAAAATCTTAAAATATTTGATCCAATGATAATAGAGATATCTTCAGATAGAGAAAAATCTGGAATAAGAACTACTGCTTTCTATGATCCACAGACAAATCTAATAAGTGTTTATGGAAAAAATAGGGCTATTGTTGATATATGCAGGTCAATAGCACACGAAATGACACATATGGCACAGATGACAGAGGGAAGAATAGAGTTTCCAGTGCAAGATGTTGGTGGACATATAGAAGATGAGGCAAATGCAAAAGCAGGAGAACTTATAAAGGCTTATGCAAAAAGCAAACCTGAAAGAAAAAGAATATATGAAGGTTTAAAGGCTATAGATATAGCACTAATTCTATTAAGTTAGATATGACCTTACATAATCTCCCATTGTTATAATATTGGGATTTTGTCGTCTAAATACATCTGCTGCCCCTTGACCTCTATTTGATATATACCACTGATATATATCGAAATCTAACCCTTGATCAAGCGCAGCGGGAAAAAATACTGCAGCAGCAACGTCTTCCATGCTATCAAGTTTTCCCACGTATGACATAAAATACTTCTCAACGTAATCAAGCTGCTCAATTACAGTCATACCAGCAAGCTCAGTCGTACTTGTACCAAGTCCAGTTGCTGTATCAGGCATAAATTGAATTAGACCAGTTGCACCTGATCCTGCTCTGTTAGGTTCTGCAGGATTCCATGTTCCTGCCGACTCAACATCTATTATCTTTGCTATCCACCCAGGGTTAGTTCTTAAATTTTCCGATATATCGACTACTTTCTGAGCCTCTTCTAGGGATATATTATATTCTTCTGATATTTCTTCCGCTGTTTGAGAGTATTCTATATTAGAACCTGTATCTGAAACATCTATTTTAAAACTTTGATCTGATCCAATTCTAATAATATTTCCCAAATCGCCTTGTGATCTTCCTTGTATTTTCTCTTGTATCTTTTCTAGTTCTTCTACTATTAAATTATTAATAGTTTTTAATGTAAGATATTCCACTTTATAAATCCTTTTTCAATAACCATAACTATATAACTATCACTATTTCATTATCATCATCTTCTTCTGTGCTATCATCTTCTATATCAGATTCTGCTGCAGCCAATGCACGTGTATCATTTCCAATTGTCCATGTGCTTGCATTATTAAATATTGCTCGATATACACCTGGGTTTATTGATTGATCTATGCTAAAGTGAAGATGTGCTCCCGTACTATTTCCAGATCCCACCGCACCCTCGAGACCTCCTGATAACCCTATTATTTCCCCCATTGTTAAATTTTGGCCATTTGAAACATTTATTTGTGATAAGTGACAATATATTGTCTTGTTAATATTTTGATCGCTATGCGTAATGGTAACACCCCATCCGCATTTGCCCTCTCTATGAACTCTTGCAACACCGTCAGCTATTGCTGCTACCGGTGTTCCAGCTGGAACTGTTATATCCCATCCAGTATGAGCTCTTCCACCCCTGTCAGCTGAAGGTTTTGATCCAAGAACACTCTCAAAATATTCTAAGTCACCCGGATCTAATACTGGAACAGGTGTCATGTAGCTAGCATCGGGATCATCAAGGATAATTGTTCCGTAGGATGTATTTATAGTTGATAAAGTGCCTATTTTGGAAACACCTATATTTATAGCAGGATTACTTGATGTTCTCGATCTCCCTTGAATCTTTTCAAATAAAACTTTATCAATTTCTTCAGATATTATACCTCTTATTTCTGATTCAGAAATTTTCATATTCTATCCTGTTCCAGGCTTAACTCGCCAAAAATCTCTTCTCTGGGCGCCGTTTAAAGACCATCCGCCAAGTCTGACCCACGTTGGATTCCCTCCGAGAAATACTGAGAGTTTTTGATATTTTCTTCCCATTGTATGAGTTTGTCTTAGGGGACTGTTAGACGGCAGCTTCAGTTTCCTCTCTGTCTCTTCAAATGCTAATCCAGTAACATCTCTTAATAGATACTCCCAGCTTTCTCCACCAAAGATAATTTGAAACTTTTCATCAGCTGATGTTGCTGCACCTGTCATTACTATGTTTAAATCACTTCCAAAAAATCTACCAACTACCCCTCTTCTTCTAAATTTTTCAACTGTGCTTGGATATGTTCTTAATATTACGACAGTGTTGCCATCTGAGTCTAGTATAGGATAGTCCTGGAGAGTCTGTGTTGCAACCTGATCTGTTCCACCAGTAGCACCAGGTGCAAGGCCAATGGGATCAACCTCGGCAGCTCCAGAGCCACCCTGTGTGGCTACTCTAACAGCCGGCGAGTCAGATGCAGCAATATCAGTTATAAATTGTAGAGCACCAGACGGTGTGCCGTCGTATGTTTTACCCATAATTTCGCTAGCAGCACTGTGACCTGAACCAGCCCATCTTATTCCGCTTCCAGATGAATCTCTAGCGACTCTCAAAGCTTGATCGGATGTAAGTTTTCCCTGTATAAACTTTATCCATGCTGCATTTGTATGCCTCCCCCACTTACCATCAGCACCAAATGATAGATTTGTTGTTGCTGCTGCTCCATGTGCTGGATCCATTAGTATTCTTTGCATAGCTTGAACGCTAGAGTTAAAAGGAAGTGTTCCTCCGCTTCCAGCAACTCTTGCTGCCGGTACATCAGCATCGCCCGGTTGTGCTGCATCTGCATCTACATCTGCATCTGCATCTGCATCAGCCTCGTCTGCCAGAGCCGTACCATCAGGAACAGAGCATCTATATCTAGAGTTTGCCTGCCCCCAGCACTCACCTGCTTCCTCCATCGCAGGCGAGCACGGAATACCTGCCTCGAGTCGTGCTGTCTCCCAATCTCCAGAGCTCCCGTCATCACACAGATCATCAGCTTGCCAGTCAACACTCTCTAGCATAATATTTGATGAGCTATTACCATTTTTATAAAAGTTTACAAGCTCTTCTCTTATTATGTCAATTATATTTTCTTCTTTAATTTTCATCTAATGATCCCTGATTTCTTAAAAATATTTATTAAATGGATAACTACTATTGCTACCTACAACCCTGTGCATCACCATTCATAAAACGACATATAAATGTTTTAACTTTTTCATAAATTGTTGAACCGGAAAGTGTTCCTACAAAACCTTGAAGCGGAGTGTTATATGGACTATCTTCAAACTCATCCCCGGTCAGAACTATTAACTGTTCAACACAAATAATAAATTGTCCAAACTTTCTAGATACATCAAGATTGCTACAATCATCTATACCTAGAATATTTCTCTCGCTCATTCTTTGAACCGTACATATCTGTGATTGAATGTTTCTACTTCTCTCCATCCATGTGCTTTTCATTTGACTTGCACGAGAGTCTGTAGCCATGCCCAAGGCCTGTGCAATTGCAATTTTTCCTGATGAAGCTATTTCATTTATTGTACTTCTAATTGTTGTCGCCTCTCCACCCTGACCAGTTTCACCTTCATTCTCACCGCTACCTGCAATATCCCATGTATAATCTCCCTGGAATCCCTGTGCAGCAACAGCGGCAGACGCATCCGCCCAATCCTCGCCCCAGTTGAAAACAGATACTGTTGTTGTTTGCCCTTCATCTGTAATTCTAAGTTCAAACAGAGGCATACTATTTATTTTGTTAGCTATCCATCGCACAGTTTCAGATACACCTTCTTCTGCATCGTTTTGCTCAATTTCATCAATAGTTTGACTCCATGACTGCATAAAGTTTCCTGAGTCACTTCCCACCATATCCATCGACAATCCGTAAAGTGTAGGAGTTCCTGTGCTAAGTGCTGTTTTTAATGCATTGGCCTCATCGCTATTCATCTCTCTAAGATCGACGAACATGCTGCTATCAGCAGCTTCTATCACTGCTTCTGGCCACGCAGATCCAACACCCTGGCTGGGAGGAAGGCCGTAAGATAGACCTGTAGCAACTATGTCAGAACCACCAATCTCATCTATTACACCTGCAACCATCTCTGAAAATGTATCAGTTACAGCTGCAGCCATTTTGCACTTACCTCCACAGTCATCTTCTGCAGCGGTCATACCGTCCCATCCATTAACTGCTCCAAATATTGTAGGAAGTGTCCCTGCAGCAACTAATGTCTTAAATTTATTTCTCCACATGACAGTCAACGCCCTTCGCACGCGACCTGTTGTCAGCTCACCGCTTTCGACGACTTCATCCACGGCCCTAATAACATCAGCACCCGCATCAGCCCCGCCTTCTCCTTTTAGAATGATCTCTGTGACTTCATCTGAAAGACTCGCTCCATCCGTCACCGCATTCAAACCCGCACGAGAATCATTTACAGCTCTCCCTGCAGCTTGAGCAGCATCCAGCTGAGCTTCTATTGCCCTTGATAGTGACCTCTGTGCAGAAGCCAGGTCTCCAAGCTGATCTATAAGCTTTCCCTTTCCCTCAAGCAAAAGACCACTTTTTCTATAGGACTCGATAAGAGATCTTTTAATTAAATTTCTTAAATCATTATCGTTAATTCTCAATTTAAATTACCTCAAAATAGATTAATATTCATATCATACATATTTGATGCGATATGTTAGTTCACTATTTACTGTTTAGTTATCACTATTATATATTTTCGTCCCGTGGTTGTTACGTGTAAATGATAAAAACAAATAGTATAATAGAATTATGTTAAGTATAAAAAAAACAACCCTGGCAGCATCTTTACTATTTTTAACTGCAAGCCCGATATCAAATGCAAGGACAAGGGTTGATAATCACCTATCAGCAATGATGAGTGAAGTAAATCTGGAATCACAAGTGATGGAAGGTGTTATTGTCTATTATAATCCAGATAATAGAAGGATAAATCTTGAGACAGTTAGACAAGTCTTAAGAGAGTCAAAATCAATGATTGGCCCTGAGGTTGATAATTGTCAAAATCTTACATTAAAACTATTTCTTTTACCTGATAGTGTTATTAACAATAGGGATGTCATGAGCTTTCTCGTCTGGGAATTGTGGGGGAATCAAAGTCTGTGGGGTGTATATGACTCATTTCACGAACCATCAGTTGGAGAGATGTATGTAAATACAAACATACCAACTTCAACAATGAATATGACAATTGCACATGAATACTTCCACTACAGGCAAGATATTAGATGTGTAAGAAAAGATGAGCAAGAAGCTAGAAATTTTGAAATTAGATTTTGTGAAATCTCATCTACTTGTTAATTTTTTTGAAAATGCTTTGCTAACTTTAACTTTTTTCTTTTCGCTACTGATATCAGAATCTATATCAATAGAAAGCTTATCAGAGGGAGATATTCCTAAATTTGTAGCTACTCTTTCTGCATGTGCATGAGATGATCCGTAACCTTTAAAATTTCTAACTTTAAGCTGTCGATTATCAGACATATCTTCGTTAATAATCTTTTTTATTATTAACTTTAGAGTTTGTATTTTATTGCTCAATTTACCAGACCAAACATTTGGCCTGCACCACTTGGCAATGCAGATGATACAATACCTCCTAATTCACTAGAATCAATACCGCATACTTTCTGCTCTACTTCTTCTTGAAACCCGATGTAAAGATCAGTTTCTTGAACAATTCCGTTAAGGTACTCTTGAAGAGTCCTGGCTGATCTAGTGTACTGATCGAATATTGCAAATATTCCCACTGTTTGTGACATGGCATCCATTAAAGCACCAGTCATAGGCTCTAAGATAAGTGCCTCAATACAGCCATCAACTATATATCCTGTTAATGCATAGCACCCTGTGGTATCCCAGTTGTTGTATATTGAATAGTATTCTGATACAGGAATTTGCTCAAAGATATTTACAAGCACAGCTTGCAAAGGTCCTGGCTGAACTTGCAATATATCCTGGATAACATACCTTCCGAGATCTGCTTTAAAAGTTTGAAGAAGCGGATCACCTATCGTATCTACTACACCGGACGGTGTGAGACTAGAGACCCAGTCAGTTGCAGTATCCCATGCGTGACCTACTCCGCTAGTTACAGCTCCGCCAAGATCACTAAATATATTTTCATTAACAAGATCTGGATGCTCTTCTAAAAATCTAGCTCTAAGCTCTGCTATCATTACTCTCTGAAGAACTCTTCTCTCTTCTAGGGTCATAAACATAGTATCGTTTCTTTTTATCTTTTTGCCATTGGCCCTAGAGAGTGATAAGAGTGA
>Ga0098040_1000741_pt1 | contig 14739 bp, 3 predicted proteins | sample 7_EtaG_FD_75065 | JGI IMG/M metagenome (GOLD analysis project Ga0098040, IMG submission 75065) | Marine viral communities from the Subarctic Pacific Ocean - 7_ETSP_OMZ_AT15161 metaG | ecosystem: Environmental > Aquatic > Marine > Oceanic | place: Pacific Ocean | collected 2015-01-08
ATTGAAGAGTATCTCCAACATACATGTAAAGGTTTCCATTAAGAAGATTAACAGAATAATTCTTCTTTCTATCATCACCTGTTATTCCATAGTAAGTAACACCATTAACTGTATAAGCATTAGTACTAAAACCCTTAGTTACAGAAGCAATTGTATAATCACTAATTTGTGATGCCTTTGAGTAATCAACTATATGCTGTAATGCTTCTGCTGGTGTTAAGTTTGGTTCCTGTTCCATCAAACAAGCAAGTACTCCACAAACTTGAGGACTTGCCATACTTGTTCCACTATACACATCCAATCTATAAATGGAATTTCTTGGGTCACTATAACTTCCACTCTTCACAGAAGATATAATATCACCACCAGGAGCCCATACATCAATTCTCTTACCATGATTAGTAAATCTAGAAATATATTCTTTTCCAGTTGTTCCTTTTGGACCTGCTGACCCAACACATATAACATCATCAGCAGCACCAGGTGACATTCCTTGCCAAGTTTTTCTTGTGGCCCCAGCATAAACAATTGAATTGTTCCAATTAGTACTATCACTAGAAACGGTTACTGGCCATGAAGAATTGCCAGCAGCAGCAACAACTAGTATACCATCCGCAATTGCATCTGCAGTATCTGCATCAAGAGAAGTAGATCTGACTGGTTGTTGATAGGACAAATAAGTCATGCTATTGGAGTCACATGGTAGTAGACACTCTTCTAGTATTCTTACTTTAGTTGCAAAAGATGCACTACTCAAATCTATAGTTGTTCCTTGATGAGTTACACTAGTAACACCATTAACTGTAGGAACAGCACCCCAACTAAACCCCCAACTATGATTGGTTATTGTAGGATTTTTTCTTCCTGTTGCAGAGTTAATTGGTTTGACATAATTGTGCCAGTATCTTACAAAATCCCAAATGTATAATACCCAATTATCAGGTTGTGTTGCAACATTTAGATGATCAAACGTCAAATTATAAATGTTTGCATCTCTTGCCCAACCTTGCGTATTACCAGCAACAGTTCCTGCTACATGAGTACCATGACTGCCACTACCCCCGTAAGTATAAGACGATGCTGTAATACCAGTACTAGATTTTATAGTAGAAAAATCAGAACCGAACCAATCTAATGCAATTGCCCTCTGACCACCAGTTCCATCAGGATTAACTGCAAACTCTGGATGATTAAACTCCAAATGTTCATCAACAACTACTACATCAACATTTTTTCCAGAACTTGTTGTATTAAGAGTCTCTACAAATTGACTAAAACTTTGAGATTCACTTCCCCAACCTGAAGCATTGGAGGCATCGATGCATCTCTTTATAGCCCAATTCTTATCATTACTACTATCAGGAGATCTATCCCATAGACCCATTTGAGGAGTAGTCCAAAGAGGAATTGGTTTCATACCTAGATTCTCTGGTGTTTCTTCAACTGCCAATACCCTTGAATCTTTTCTTAATTCTATTGCTTCTGCTTCTGTTAAACAGTAATGTGTGTTTCTACTAATCTCTCTACGAAGTTTGCAATCACAAGAATGATCTGGAATATGTCCACTACCACTGGACGCTTCCATATCTGTGTAAAAATCGTCTAAATCACTACGATTCTTAAGAGTAACAATATACTCTTTCTCCATTTTAAGCCTCCAGTTGAATAACTGTTAATGTTACTGTAATCGCACGAGCTGATGAATCTTTATTCTTTACCTTTGCATAAATTGTTGCTGCTGGAGTACCATCATCATTCCATCCAATCAAACCAGGAGTCATAACAAATGTACTTGCACCAGCAGTAGTTGTAAGAACTTCTGCAAGAACACCTGAACCTGGAGTTGGGTCTGTTCCTTCTGCTCTAGCATCATCAGCAGTTCTTGTTGTATCATTCGTATACAAAACTACCCATGCAGGATGATTGATTGATATCTTCAATAATGCATATGATTTAAATGCACTAGTAATATTCAAATCAACAGATGCATCTGTTGCAAGAGTTCCAGTAATCCCTGACTTAGTAGTTCTACTACCAAGTGATGTTCCTCCTCCACCACTACCTGCTGCTCCCCATGTTACGTTACCAGCCCCATCACTAGTCAACTGGTATCCACTTGTTCCATTTGTTGTTGGGAATGTCAAACCACCAGCAGTCAGAGCACCAGCAATTGTAACTCCAGTAGAAGTAGTAGAAAGTCTTAAAGTTCCACCAGAGAATAAATGAGCATGACTATTTGTTCCATCATTATCACAACGAATTGATATTTGTCCACTTCTTCCTTGTAAATCAATATCACAACCAGCAGTAGAGTTTGTTTGTTGGATTACTATCCCAGAAGTATTGGTTGCTTTATTTGAGATAGCACCAAAACCCGCAACGGAACCAAGAAGTAAATCACCATGAGCACCAAAGTGTATTGCGTTATCTGTCTCAATACCAGAAGAATCTCCAAAAGTAATCTTTTTACTATTAGCATCAAGATCACCACCCAATTGTGGAGTGGCATCTTCCACAACATTACTGATGCCTGTTGCTGTTATTAATGATACACCACCTGAAACAGTACCTGCGGTTATTCCAGCTCCAAAATTAAATGTCGATGCTGTTCCTTTTGCCGAACCAGTATCTTGTACGGCAACACCACCTGATGATCCAGAAACTCCTGTTAGACCACCACCATCACAAGTAAGAGTATCAGATGTACTAATCTCCTCAATCTGATTGGTTGCGGTGTTAATAACTAGCGGTCTTTTATTAGCCATTTATCAAATACTTTTCTTTATTTATTATTGTTCTTTGTAGTTCAATGTTGCTTGAACAGTTCCTGTAGTATCATTACCACCACCATCCATTTTTTGTGCAATTAAGAACGTCGCTTCTATATTTAGATTGTCTGGAGTAATGACATTTCTATCAGCACCAAAGGTTTTACTTAAGTCAATACTCTTACTCTCATTTGCACCAGAATATACAATATCCCTGACAACAGAAGACCTCAATCTCTGTTGGTCTTGAGTGTCAACAGTTGCAGAAGATAATCTATCTTTTGATATGTAATTTGGTGGTGGTGCTCCAGTGACATTCGCTTTACCACCTGCATTATTAATCGATATATTTGTATCAGGTGGAATGGCAAGTATAGGAGTCATTGCCTTTTTAGTGTCACCAGAAATTTCTTGAATAGTTATATTATTGATTCCTGCTTTATCTTTTAGTTTCATAACCAAATACAATGGCCATGGATTATAATTATATAATTTTTGCTTAATTGGAATATGTGTTGCAGTTAATTGAATCGGTCTAACATAAATGGTAATCCCAGTTATAGTTTCGCCTACAGTTCCAAGACTAGTACTTATTTCAATATATGAATATTGGACACCACCTGATGAAAACTTCTTCGCCTTTCCTACAAAATAAACATTCTTTTCTGTAATAGTATATCCATCTGCTTCTAATATAGCAATTTGTCCACCATCAAAATTACCAGATTCTGCTGCAGAAGGGAATGTTCCTTCCTTTTTTAAATAATATTTGTTAGCATGTATACCACCACTTTGAGATTCATCTTCTGGATTTTTATTAAAAATCTGATTAATTGGTGTAATTGGCAATGGATCCATTACCTTATAATTTATTTTAGAACAATCACCCCCATTATCAGCAACAATAGGTATTCTAGAATCAAGTGCCATTCTTGCCCTTTCTCTGGTATGAGTCCAAGCTTCTCCATATTCAATACCATCTTCATTCATTCCAGCATAAGCATGAGTATGTTCACCATACAGAATTTCACTGTTTGGTAACACACTTGTCAATCCTGTACCAGGATTGCCTGTTGCTGCATCAGTCCATGATATATTCCATCCATTTAATTGTGTTTTTGATCCATCAACTGCTGGTTTATTATCTGTTATTCCAATTAGAAAGTCTGCCCAATGACTATAACTATCTCCAATTTTAGGATTCATAAACTGAACTTCAATTTCAGATCCTGTCATCTCATAATCTGCAGTTGCATTAACATCATAACCACTCAAACGAATTAAGTGTGGATATGTACCTGCAGCATTAATCGTAGTATTCTTTTCTGTTACATAATCGTATACTTCTGATCCACCAATTGTTCTAGTACCATCTAATGTAGGATATCCATCCAAACCTGGTCCAAATCCTTTAATAATTGCACTATCAAATTGATTTGGAGCACCAGCAATAACAGTTTCAGTTCCCTCAACCTTTTCAATATAGGCATTAAAAATGGAAGGAGCAATTAATTTAGAACCTTCATCACTCTTCAAGAAATAAGTAGAAGGTTTAATAGCAGTCACTGTCACAACAACAGCAGCACCACCTCCACCACCTAATGAAGAATCAGCAATTGTGATTGTCTCATTAGCAGCATAACCTTTACCAATACCTATCATAGTAATAGTTGGTGTACCATCAGCAGCAACAGAAACTGTGAATACAGCATCCTCACCAGAAGCAGAACTATCTGAACTGGTAGTGTTTACTGTATATGTTCCAGTAGTTCTAGCTCCATTAGCAACACCATTATGTGAGAAAGTAGAAATAGCACCAGAAGTTGCTGATATACTATTTGGTCCAGTAAATTCAACTGTAATATCCCTTCCAGTAGTCGTCGCAACAACTCCAGGAGTATAAACATGTCCAAATCCAGGACACCCTTTACAATTAACAATCTTAGTTCTCGTTAAAGAGTCACTAGTGATGTTTAAACTTGTAGGTATAATAAGTTTTTTATTTGCAATATCAACTCCAGTACTATTTGTTATGAAAGTTTTTGGTGTAATACCAATCAAAGGAACATCATTAGCAATATTAATATGTTTTTCTCCAGAGTTAGCTGTTTCACCTGTGGAAACAGAATAGATCTGAGATGTTCCTTCATCACCACCATCAATATAATATGAAGCACCATATTTGTATAGGTATTGTGGTGTTTTAATGTTTTGTGTATTATAAATGTCCAACTGATACTTCAATCTAAAGTAAGAATCTCGTAAACATGGTTGGCCAAGAGAGTTCTCAATAACTAGAGTATGAACTACCACCCACCTACATTCACCAGATCCAACAGGAATATAAGCATAGAATCTTACACCAATCGCACCATACCAACCAAATTCAATCTTCCACATAGTAACATTTTGTGGTTTAATAAAGTATCCAGAAGGACCATTACCATTTAAAGGATCACCATTGAATTGATCTCGTGGTATTTCGAGAGTATAATAGGATTCACTATCATATGGATCATTAGTTCCAATAAATGGTTGAATAGTATTATATGTTGATCCTGCTATCGTCGTTGTCGTTTGAGTAGTATCAAATCCATTTCTTCGCAATACAGAAGGTTCCAATGGAATTGCACTTCTACGAATAATAGAAAGTTGTCCTGCATATATCCTGAACATATATTGGTCTGTTGGGTTTGCAATTCCCCACTCCAATATAATACCAGGAACTGGTTCTACTGATGACTTCAAACCAAAAGTAAATCCAGAAATTCTACCTGGCTGATACCTAAAAACTCTTCTTGATTGTAATGCTCCAAATCTTTGTTCGGAATTAGAATATCCTGGTCTAGTGTTACTTGAATCATATGGTGTACCTAGAGTACTACTTGCGGTAGGAAAATCAAAATATTGACCTGTAACTGGATCAATTATAGTACTACCTTCCGAAATCTCTCTCCACGTATCTGTCCATACATCAACTTTACCAAATGCTTCAGCAAATTGATTTACTGAATCTTCATTCTTCTCATAATAAACATCACCAGAAACAACTCTAACAAATGATTTACTTAAAAATCTATCTTTCCAAGTTGCTGGATACCCCTGCGATGACCCAGTTCCAGTATTATAATAATCATAAAGATCATTACCCAATTGAACAAATGTTATGTATTGGTTGAATAGAGTTACATTGTAGAGACCAATCCTTTCAAATTTTGGTCCAAACGGATAAGAATATGGTGGTGGAAATGCTGCTAATTGTATAGCAGATTCTTGAACTTCTTCTGTTATCTTTGCTAAGTAACGATTACCATATGTTTTATTTGCTCTATTGTCCCAACTACCAAAACTATGTCCAGTATTCCAAGTGTAATATTCAAATTCATTAGTATCCAATCCATAAGAAGATACATTAGAAAATAAACTAAGTTGAGTTTCTGCTCTGTTCACACCAAGCAAAGTAGTACTAACTTCACTACTTTCTGCAAATATTTCTCCTATCTTCCAAACATTATCTGCTTTCCTACTTGTTTTACGTTCACTTCTGAATGTAAGTGTATCCGTAAAAGGACCACCAGTAATACTTTCAGAAATAGTCAGTCTATTATTATTAGTACTGACTTCGGTTACAAATGTTCCGTTTGGAATATTATTTCCCTCAACTAAATCTCCTACACTAACTCCTATACCAATACCGTGTCCATACACTCTGTGCTTCTCTACTCCAGCAGCAGAACCACCTGTTGCTCCAGTAGCAGGAACAACCTCAAGATAAGGCCAGTTAGCAATAGGTATTGTAGTACCAGAAAGACCAACTTTAAAAGACGCAGCAGTTGCAGCTGCAGTACCACCAAAAGTTTTATCAAGTGTGATCTCTGATGCACCTGTACTTTGAACTTTAGCACCACTAGCCAATGTTACTGCAACACCACCACTAACTAACGTAATAGTATGCCCAACAACAATACTGGACATATCACTAATATTAGTGATAGTATTTCCATTAGATATTATATTACCAGTAAATGTTCCAACATTATCTACTGTAGTAGCATCTATACCTACTGTTGATATTGGATTAACACTAGTACCACCAACATCCGCAACTCCTACCTGAGCGTATATTTCTCCATCAATTGCACCATATTTTGCTGTATGGTATGTTCCTACTAAAGTATAATCTCTACGACTATATCCTTCTGTTGGTGTATCGGGAAATCCAACTGAAGTAGATCTAGCAGCAGTTGCATCATTAAGAAAGAATTGATCCACCTGAGTAATAAGAGGATTGCCAAATTCGTCAGTTAATAGTTCACCATTGGCAATATTATAAAGATTTACCTCATCCTTCGGTATAATGGCAACAGGACGTTTGTCGTGGCCAATCTTAACATCTTTTCCTCCATTCATTTATCACTGCTCCTCCCAAGTGAGACTTGCGGATACTGAAGCATGTGCTGTTCCAGAATTATAGACTGTTTGGGTAGAACCACATAGATATAAACTTTCAACAAAGTCCGTTAATGGGAATGATAGATACTCCTTATTATAATCGAAGTAAGATGATAAATCAAATTCTTCTCCCGATGCAGGAATATAAAGACTTGCAATGATTGTCCCAGTCTTCGGAATCGGTGCTCTATTCTGCGGATTTACCTTAATGGATGATAATTGATCCAAAGTAAATTCAGATGTCGTAGGATCGACCCCAACACCGTTAGGAGTGGTGTGTGATTCATATAGGAACTGACTACCAGACTCCAATACGATATTATCAGTAGTTGAATCTATAGCAGAGAAATAGAAACCACCATCATTGATTTCTCTGGTTCTATCAAGATCACGATTCTCAAGATATCCTAAGACAGAAATCTTCTTCTTAGATGGATCATTCTCGTAATATCCTCTGAAGTATCCATATACTCCCTTGATAGGATCATCTGATCTAATATACTCAGCAAGAGATGATGTTGATGTGTTAGAAGAACTTGTTACGTTAACAGTAAATGCACTCGTAGTTACGTTAGCGATAGTTAAAGGTCTACTATAATCTCCATCAATAGATCCAGAGAATGTACTACCATCACAACCTTTACCATCAAAACATGGGTCAATTGTACGAGGATATTTCTTCACACTAATACCATTAGGACTTGCAGGAGTAGAATCCAATGCACATGTCATTGCGATAGATTCCTTCTTCAATCTAATTGTTCCAGCACCTATATTGTGAGCTGCACCAAATGTGAATGTCAATTGTCCATTAGATGAGTTATATGTTACGTTACTAACATCAGGTGTATCACCTGCAGAAGCACTACCACTAGCAGTTACAACCTTAACCATATCAGTCAAACTACATTCAGAAAGTACAGTAGTATGTGCTCCAGTATAATTTACTTGAGTAATACCAATCTTGGTTGGTTTTCCTCTCTTACCAATGTTCCAATGATTTGCATGAGATCCTGTTGATACATCAGGATTATTAACCAATGCAGGAGAAGAAGTTGATGTTACTCTAGCTTCTGTTTGGAACTTGGGAGACTTAAGAAGATCAAGTTTGATCATCGCAGTCGAACCAGTAGAAAGTCTGGTTGGATATACCTGAGTTCTATTTCTTACATTCTTACCTGTACTACTTTGAATAAAGTCTCTACATTTAAGACCAATAACAGGAGTAGGACGATTAACAATAATATCAACATTCGCAACAGCAGCACCACTATCACTAATTGGAGTGTTTATATGCAACCTGCTATTTGCAGTATCAACATAAGTAACTTCAATATTCTGATCCAATACCTGGCCAGTGATGACCTTTGCGCCAACATAGAATGAAGTTGACAATCCACTTGTAGACCCTACTTCAATATAAGGATCTGCAACAGAAGAAACAGAATTAGTTAATTTAACTCTAGCAGTATTTGATCCTAAGTTAGTAGTAGTTAAGAAATTCCTCTTTGAACCAAATACTTCTATGTCTATTGGTGTTCCGTAACTGAATAGTTTAACAGTACCACGGTCACCACCATCAATGTAGTATGAAGCACCATACTTGATAATATGCTCTGAACTAGAACCATATCCAAATGCAGTTGGTGTTCTCTTTGCATCTGCATAACCAAATTTATTTGAATTACCTCCACCATAAATCATGTATGTAATTGGAAGAGTAGCATTACCTAGTGAAGATGCCTTCAACTGGTTAGAACATCTTAAATGGTGTACACGCACCCAACGTGCTTCTCCATTGCTTACAGGGACATACGCAAGGAATAGAGCACCAACAGCACCATACCATGAGAACTCAATCTTCATCATGGTAACCTTGTCAAATTCAAGGTTCCATAAACTGGTATCTTCCTTCTCCTCACCAGTTGATTCATCAATAACATTTGAACCTGCTCTCTTGTCTGCAGAAACATCACTGTAAAGTAGTTCAGCAGTTGATCCGTCTAATCTATCTCCACTAAATCTTGAACGTGGTATACGATACTCATAAACATTCCAGAAGTCTTTCTTAATATTTTGATTAACCCAATCTCTATAGAAAGTATTAAGTGCAAGAATTTGACTTTTAATTGTTGCAGTAGATCCAACAGGTAGAGTTGTATCAATATATCCTTCTTTCGTTCCATCCGAAGATTCATACATGTATGGGAACATACCAGATGGTTTAACAGTACTATACATCTGGGTACTGTTTCCTAACACATTGTTAGCAGTTGGTTGTATGAATGGAACAGGAGTAATTAATGTATGTCCAGTTACCATTGAAGCAGTATTTACATCTGTTATCCCAGTAAGATTATTTTCTCCAGAACCAGTATTAAGAGTCTTAAGTCTTACTGAAGTAACTCCAGTTGGATAATCATAAGTAACTTCTGAAACTTTATAGATGTTATCATCAGCCAATCCAGTAAGAGCATTCGTATTACTCTTCTTAGAATAACTTACATACTGGTTAGTAGAAAGTCCAATAGCATGACCACCAGAATAATAGAAACTAGGAACAGTTGAAACACCAACATTAACAATGAATGAAGTTGTTGTACCTACTGTCTGAACATTATATCCATATGTTCTATTTGGATATGTTTTAATTCCACCTGCATAAGGAGTTGAACTACCTCCAGTGTAACTGTATTGACAGGTCAAACCAATACCGCCCAAGGTTAAGTACTTACCTTCACTAAACCCGTGAACACCATGAGTATATACTGTCATCAATCCAGTATCAATGTCATAATCAGCACTATGAACACTTACACCAAGACCAACACTAGAATAAAGTATATCATCAAAGGTTGATGTAATACCTACTTCTACTTTCTCTTGTAAAAGTGAAGTATCATAACAACCCGCATGACTAAGCATCAAATTATCTCTGTAAATACAGAGATCACCAAGTTTTATATTATCGTATGAAACAGTCTTACCAGTAACACCACTACCAACATTCTGAGTACCATCAGATTCTGATCCTCTTGGTGACAATAAATCTAATGGGTTAGTTGCACCATAATCAGCAGTTTGTCCAGGAGTTGCAGTACTTGAAAATTCAACTGGGTTTTTGAATAAAATTGATTGCGTTCTTCTTACTACGCTAAAATTATCTCCTTGACCATTATTTCTCGTTTCCCAATAATATCCATCATAGTTATCGAATATACCATACTTACGAACACATGGATTTTTAATTGCTGATCCAATATCTGATGTATCTAAAACATTACTATCAGTAGATTGAACATTCTGTATAGAAGTTTTAACACCAAATGTAGCAGCAGAAACACGACCAGGCTGATACCTGAAGAAACGTTTTGAAGTTAGGACAGCATGTTCATCAGAAGGTGCTTCCAAAAGCGCACCAGACTCTTCTGGAACGTGAGTCAAACCCCATCCCATATCTTGAGTAATACCAGAATACTTACCAGTAGAAGTATCAACTGTTGCAAACTGCTCAGGATTGGAAGTCCATTCCGAAGGGTTTACATCGTAAGTATTAACATCAGCAAAAATACCAAGAGCAACTTCCGATCTTGGTATACCCAAAAGTGATAGTGCAACTTCAGATGCAACTTTATTCTGTTCCGCAACAGGAATAGTTGACTGGTCACTCGCAATAACAACAGGAATGGATTTCTCCGCTTTCTGTTGACCAGGAGGAACTGGAGCAGTTCTACCTACGACTGTAACAGCCGCATTATTATTAACATTAGTGTTGTCTGCCATGTTTACTCGACTCCGACTCTTCCTTTGGCGATGGTGAATACTTTCCTTATAGATATATATCCACTATCCACTCCGTTACTTACAGAAGTATAGGAGTTTGGTGGGTTAGGTGTAGTCAATACTACTCTCTTATCAGCAGCAACAGTCAATTTTTTCTGAACAATTAGTTCTGTCGAACTTATGTTTGGACTCATTTGATGTCCTGGTAACTTAACGATGTCTCCTGTGTAAATTCCACTAAACTGTGCAGCAGTGGCTAAAGTAACCACATACTGAGTACATGCAGTACCAACTGCAGGTTCTGTATCAGCATTTGCCCAGAATCCAGTTTGAATACCAATGTAAGTACCGAATCCTGATGGTTGATCTAAGAAACCAGTACCAACAATCTCATACCCTAAAGCAGATGATGCTGATCCAGCAAGAGTTGCTGTATCTGTTGCATTCATATTAAGTTGAATGTAACCATTGTCTCTACCTGTTCCATCTGCTTCAGTATCTTGAGTTAAGACATTAAAGTTAATAAACTTAGATCCAAGAGTTGTTGTAGTAGTTGTACTATACAATCCAATCATTGTACCAATTCCAGCAACAATTGCGACCTTAGAACTGCTAATATTCTTAGGTTCACCATCCTCTAAGTATAATAACTCTGGTCCTTCAAAATTCTTACCAACTTCAATAGTGAGGTTAATAGAATCCCAATCACTATCATAGATGTCAGGGGATGGTACCCATTCATCAGATGGACCGAGAATAATATTATTCTGTGTAGTAATCTTACCAGTTGCATAAGCCTCTAGACCACTACCACAATTTCTAATAATATTACCTCCAGTAGAAGCAACCTCGGTCACTGAAAGATCAACAGGTCCAGGGAAGTTTTCAAATAAGTTATCGTTAACTCTAATAACTGTAGAGTTCTGAGCATCCAATGGTTGGAATGGGAACCTATCAGTTTGAGCACCATCAACAAATGTAGAGTTCTCTACTGAAACTCTATTAGAATCTCTAAGATATAATCCACTACCTGGAGTATTTCTAATTTCAACATCTTTGAATAATGTAGAGTCCACATGTCTCATATAAACAAGATAATTATCTAAATCTTGTACAAATGTGATGTTATTACCACCATTACCATCAATTGTTAGGTCAGATATTGTGACATCCTTAGCAATTGTCGAACCAATACCAATAAAGGTTCCATCAAAAGGTAATGTTGTTCCACCAGAACTACCTAAATCAGTCTGATCAGTTGCATAATATTGTTGCTTCAAGAATGTATTCTTACCTTCACCTGTAAGAGTAAAGTTTGTAGGAATCACAATCTTATTTGATAAGTATGTTCCACTAGGAAGATCTAGATAATTACCACCTGATGCAACAGTATCAGCAACCGCATCAGCAAGTGCTTTAGTATTATCATGAACAACTTTAACAACCGCAGTAGTACCAAATCCAACTACACCATTAAGTAGATAATTACCACTTACAGTAATAGAATCAGAACCTATTGCAGTAACTGAATCCATTTCCCAACCTCTTCGTTGTCCAGTGGTACCAATACATGGGAAATGAATTTGATTGGTTGCAACAGTACTTGTATGGAATCCTATAAACTCATTAGAAGTTCCTTTAGCAGACCATGCTGTTTGCTCATAGACTCCATAATCTTTCCATGAAATATTAGAAACATCAGAACCCATTTCCTTTGGACCTAGAACAGCAATCAGTTTTGCTTGGCCACGATCTGCATTCGATGCAGTTCCTGCACCAGTATAATTTTGACGATAGATCAAAAGACCATGATTAACATCCGATCTACCTAAATTTAAAACATTATGATTCAAATCATTGAAATTATCTAAAGTAGTATTAGCGATTCCTGCTCTTGCACCAGTTCCAACATAAACTCCTGTTGGAGAAATTTGAGAAGAGATACCAACCTTACCATTTCTCATATGATACTGTGCTTGCCAGTAATAATATGTCATTGTGGTATCAGCACCAGATGTTGGAACCTGTGTAATTTTAACAGTATTACCAACTACAGGTGGATTAACAGTTACGCTATCAGAAGATTTAGTAACACCAAACATCTTAACTCTTTCACCAATATTAAAGTGAGTAGTTGTTATACCACTAACTGTTAATTTGCTATTAGCAATTGCTCCCATACCAGAATAGATGGAACCATCATTACTGATATTATAACTTGTCAATCTATACGCATCTAACTCGTGTGGGTCAACTAATTCATAACCTGTTCCTGCATCATTAACCTTAAGAACTTTATTTCTACCAAAGGTAACTTCTTCTGTAGTATTATTTGGTAAATCACTTAACTTAAAGTTCTCATAGACGTTAGCACGAATTGTTCCATTAACATCCAACTCATATGCAGGTGTTGCAGTCTTAATACCAACAAACTGACTTGCCTTATTAATAACGAATGAAGGATTTGCTTCAGATCCAACTACAAAGTATGGATTATTAAGTGCGGTTCCTTTGATCGCTATCTTAAGTGCTTCAATACCCTCTAGTGAAGTAGATGTTATCTTATTACCGAAGTTAACAGGTCCACTAAACTCAGATGGTAAATTACGATTAGGACCACCACCAACACGTAATGTATTTCTTATATAAACATCATCAAATGTTGCTGTAGATGAATCATCTGTAAGTTCTCCAAGGAAATTCTCTTTTGCAGTTGCTCTTTCTCCAGTGAAGAAATCACCACGATCATTCATACCAGAATAGAATACAACACCACCATTCTCTTCCTTAGAATTGGATAGTATTTCTTCTTCAACAGTTAATGCTCTTACTTGCTTTTGTGGCAATGCAGTTGAGTAGTTACCTGGCCCATAACCAACATACTCAAATGTATGACCAGAAGCACGAATACTTGAGTACCTATGAGTCTCTGATGGAATTACTCTAATATTTCTAATAACGGATCCACTATCATGAGCAACAGACTTAGTTCCCAATACACCTCGAATAACAGTTACATCATTACTATTAGCAAGAGACTTACTCTTAATTCTCATTACCTCATTATCAACCTGTAAGAAATCACCAGTACTCATTCCAACATAACTGGTTAATGATAAAGTAGTATTAGTGTTAGCAGTATTGATACCAGCAGACATTGTAGTACTAATACCTGCAGTCAGAGGTATTAGGTTCTCAGAAATATTTTCTAGTTCTAGTGAATCACTTTGTCCATAAGATTGAAGACCAAGTTTATAGACTTCCCCACCAGTTTCTCCAGTTGTAGAAATACCGATAGTAGAATTAAATGTAAAGGTAGTTAGTCCAACCTTTTCCTTAACGATGAAATTATATCCATTATAAACGGTTGCTGCAGTTCCAACAAGACCAGCAATCTGAATCCTATTACCTACAGATAATCCATGAGCCTTACTGGTTGTAACTGTAACAATACCAGCGACTGAAGTATTGGCAACACCAACTATTTCTGAGAATCCAACTGCTTCGTCAGTAACAAAGAAAATACCAGTTGTTACACCTACAGGTCCAGTGTAGATACCAACATTAGATCCTGTAGTTTGTCCTGCTGGAACATTTGTATAAGTAATTGACTTAGCACTTGGTATACTTGTAATCTTATATGCACCATCATATCCATTATTACGATCATCAAGAGTACCAACACCCATAACCTGAACAACATCACCAATATTATTACTAATACCTGTTACTTGAA
>Ga0098040_1000743_pt1 | contig 14683 bp, 15 predicted proteins | sample 7_EtaG_FD_75065 | JGI IMG/M metagenome (GOLD analysis project Ga0098040, IMG submission 75065) | Marine viral communities from the Subarctic Pacific Ocean - 7_ETSP_OMZ_AT15161 metaG | ecosystem: Environmental > Aquatic > Marine > Oceanic | place: Pacific Ocean | collected 2015-01-08
AGATTTATGACAGTCTTATGAAACGCCGGTATATAGAGATGACTAGTTCCGTCGTTTACCAATTCTAAGGTTGATGATCCCATTATAGTAGTCATCTTTTAACAATACTTCTTCTTCAAATTGTAGCTTAGCTTCATAATAACTCAACTCCCACTTTGAATCACACCATCTTATGATTTGAAATTTAAAACTGTCCTTCCCGAGTGTATCCAGATCCTCATTAAGCTGGTTTGACGAAGAAGTGTAAGTCTTCCAGTCAGTTTCGATTTCATACCGCCGCTTATTCTTCTTTCCTTTTAAAGGTGGCCGCTTTCTAATGGACTTGCATTGCTTCTTACCAATATACTTCTTATCATTAGTAAGATTTGTTATCTTATAAATGAAACCGTAAGGTAAGTCTGTACCTTCCTCGAGGATCCCCTCCCAATGTCCTAAATCACTCACTCTATCCAAATACACTTCTCCACTTTTTCGGTACTTTTGATAAATCTAAAGGTCTAACATTTATAGTATCCTTTCCTTTTTCAACAGCTTTATGCAGTCTATGGTTACCATCCAATACCTCAACGTACTCACCATCTTTTTTGGATACTATAATAGAGTAATTCCAATTAGCTTTTATAGCTCTGTCCAAAGTAGCTTGCTGCTGCTCTGGTGTCTTATTAGGCTTGTGTCGTGTATGTATATCTAAGTGCTCAATATCTTTAAGGTCAACCTGTACACCGCCTTTCTCATCAGAAAATCCTTGCTTAGCTAGCTCTTCTTCAACCTCCTGCATCGTAATAGTAGTCTCACCATCTGACCACGTTGTATCTTCGTACCCTGGGTGGGTATCCTCTTCATTCTCAGAACCAGTCAAATATAAATTCTTACGCTTAAGCCACTTTTCCTTTTTCTTATCCTTTTTATCTTTCTTACCCCCTGTACTACCTTTCCGGGTCTGTACCTTTTTACCTAACGCCTTTGGCGCTCCAAATATATTTCTACCATCATTTCTAGCATACTCATCTCCAGATTGTGGTTCACTTGGACTGTAAATACTATGCATGGAAGGACCATCACCGTAAGCACCACCAGCACCAGCAATATTATCCTCTTTTAACATCTCAAGGAACATTCTTTCAAATTTACAAGTTGATTCCATTTTAATAATATTTATAATAAAAGAGTGGAATTGCTAAAGAAGTATATAGAGGACATTAATAAAGATTTGTATTTAGATGATTTTAATCTCAAAGAAGTGCAGATGAGACTACCTGCGCGTAAGCATTTTTGGGTTGCTCGGTTAATTGAAGCTAAGATTAAGCGTAATACCCTTTTTGCTAAAAAGAAGAAATTAAAAAAGGACCTTGTAAAGAAGGTAATAGAAGACTCACCGGTACGTATTAATCAAACTGCAGCTGAAACTGCAGCTGAAAGGTATGACTCGGTTGTTAATATTAATAATTCAATAAAGGAGCAAGATACTATTATTGAATATCTTGAAAAGGTTGAAAAGATACTAAGCACGATGCACTGGGAGGTAAAAAACATAGTAGATATTAATCGAATGGAACAATTATAATGCTCTCCTTTGATTATAACCCCAGTACGCGTAGGCTCTTATTACGTACTGAAGATACTGACTTATTTAACCAAATAAGAGAACATTTTAGTGTAGAAAATGAAGCAGCAAAATTTGGTAGGCGTTATGGTAGGTTTATACCGCGTAGGAAGTACGCCATAACAGGAGCTGGCGCTTGTGATATTGGGTTATATTGGGAGATCCGGAAGTATCTTGTAGAGCTTAATACTACTTATAATATAGAGGTAACAGATAAGCTTCAAAAAGTAATAAACATAGGCACAACAATTGATATGTTTAAAGACTTTACTTTTGACCTTAGAGAGTATCAAGAAGATGTGGTTGATAAAGCATTAAAGCTTGGTAGAGGTACATGCGTACTAGGTACTGGTGCTGGTAAAACGTTTACAACAGCAGCTTTAATAGAAAATTACTATAGATGTAGTAAAGATCCGGATACATTTAAGTGTATAGTACTAGTACCTGACTTAGGGCTAGTTACCCAAACGTATGATGAATTTTTAAACTGTGGTATTACCTTTAAATTAACAAAATGGACGGGTAAAACAAAACCAGACCTAACAGCTAACGTTATTATATGTAACATTGGTATTGTACAGAGTCAATTTAAATCTAGTGATTGGATGCAGTATGTGGATTTGTTAATTGTAGATGAATGTCATAAGATAAAAGCTTCGAATAAGATTAGTAAAATCGTATCAAAGATAAAAACTCACAACAAGTATGGGTTTACTGGTACACTTCCAGAGAATAATTTAGATAAGTGGTCGATTATAGGTAAATTAGGACCAGTTATATATGAAAAAACGAGTTATGAGTTAAGATTGGAGGATTATCTCGCAAATGTTAACGTAAAGATACTAAATTTAGAGTATAATACACCACCTCGATACCTTTCTGACGACCCTTATAGGGAAGAGTTAGATTTTATATATGAAAGTCATTTTAGAAGTGACTTTGTTACTAAATTATGTGAAAAGCTTCAAAATAATACACTTATATTAGTAAATCACCTTAAACATGGCCATTACTTAACAGATTTCCTTTGTACCATACCAAATAAACGCGTTTACTTTATTAGAGGTGAAGTAGATGTTGAAGAGCGTGATGAAATTAAGAAAATAATGGAAAACAACACAAATGTAATATGTGTTGCTATGAGCGCGATTTTCTCGACCGGAATTAACATTAAAAACCTGCATAACATTATTTTTGCCTCCGGAGGTAAGTCTTTTGTACGGACTGTGCAGTCAATTGGAAGAGGGTTACGGAAGCATGATCTAAAATCAAAATTAATTATATTTGATATATGTGATCGCTTGAGATATGGAATACGTCATTGTGAGAAAAGAAAAGCGATCTATAATATTGAGAAAATTAAATATTCTGAGAGTAATATTATTGAAAAATAAAAAAAGTATGCTATTATTATAGAAATGTCGAAAAAAGAAAAAAAGCCTTACTATATTGAACCAAGTGTCTTTAAAGAGTCTTTGAGAAAGTACTACGAGAGTGATATTTTAACAGATGATTTAGCAGAAAACATTAAAAAGATTGCGTATGGGTTAAGTTATAATGCATCATTTATCAATTACACATACAAAGATGATATGATAGGAGATGCCTTAATTAAAATGTATTCAGCCTTAAAATATAAAAAGTTCAGTTTTGAAAAAGCTACTAATCCTTTTTCTTATTTTACAACCATAGCGTATCATGCTTTTATTAATAGAATTAAAAAAGAAAAGAAGCATCATGCTGCTATTGTTAGTTATAGGGAGCGAGTGTACGATGATTATATGAGTAATCCAGACAACACACATGGACATGTCTATGTAAAGCCACCCGACGAAGAGAATGCGTTTGAAGATTAACAAACCACGCGTTGCAATCTTTTCTGACCTCCACTTAGGCGTACACACCAACAGTTCTGAGTGGCATAATTATGCAGTAGAGTGGGCTAATTGGTTTAAGGATGAATGTAAACGTAATAATATTAAGGATATTATATTTTGTGGTGATTGGCATCACAATAGAAGCGAGATTTCGGTTAATACCCTACAAGTATCAGCTGATATATTAGATATTCTATCGGAATTTAACTTAATCGCGATTACAGGTAATCATGACCTATACTACAAACATAGGACAGATGTTAATTCATTATCTATCTTCAAAAAACGCAAAAACGTAACAATTCTAAATACCTTTGAAACAATAGAAGCGTTTGATCGAACAATTACCTTCTGTCCATGGAATACAGATGTTAAATCTATACCAAAGAGTGATGTTATCTTCGGCCATTTCGAGATAGAAACTTTTAAAATGAACTCTTATAAGGTTTGTGAAGAAGGTGTTAAAGTAAAAGACCTATTAAGCAAAAGCAGTCTGATTATATCCGGTCATTTTCATACTAGACATGATAAAAAGTTTACTAAAGGAACAATTCTTTATACTGGTAACCCATTTCAGATGGATTTTGGTGATACTAACAATCAAAAAGGTTATTATATCTTAGACTTCGACACATTAGAATATAACTTCACACCTAATAATATTTCACCTAATTATATTAAAATAAGCTTAAGTGATTTAGTAGAGGAAGGTAACATTACACCTAATATTGTTAATAAAGTTTGTAATAATATTATTAAGTTAAAGGTTGATATGAATATATCACAAGAAGATATGGATATACTATTAAAAAAGTTAGCATTGCTTAAACCAGAAGCATTAACTGTAGATTATGATATTAATTTTAACCGGCTTATTGATGATACAGATAATAAAGAAGACCTGTCTGGTATTGATATACCACAAGCAATTGAAGAGTTTGTAGATTTGCTTGAAATAAAGAATAAAAAAGAGATAATTGACTATACCCTAGGTTTATATGAAAAAAGTAAACTTTAAAAAAATAACTATAATTAATTTTTTATCTGTTGGTGAAACCCCTGTCACGGTAGAATTCACGAAAGGTTTGCATGTCATAACAGGTAGAAATAGAGATAAACCTGACCGTAGAAATGCAATTGGTAAGAGTACTATTGCTGATGCTATATATTTTGCTATCTTTGGTGAAACGTTACGTGAGCTAAAAAAAGATCTTATACCTAATAACCTTACAAACGGTAAGACACACATTGAATTAGAATTTGAATTAGATTCCCCGAAAGGTATTAACCAGTATAAAGTTATTCGAACACTATCACCATCTAAAGTATTAATATTTAAAGATGGGGTCGATAGAACTCGTGATAGTATAAAAAATACAACTACTTATATCTGTCAGGTATTGAGTGCGTCACCTTCAATCTTTCAAAACTGTGTTATAATGACAGTTAACAATGCAGTGCCTTTCATGGCAAAAAATAAAATTGAAAAACGAAAATTTATAGAAGATATTTTCGGTATGGAGGTTTTTAGTACGATGGTAGCTGCACTTCGAAATGAGTATAACGAGCTATCTCGAGAGCATGATACAGAATTAACCAAGCTAGAAGAAATAGAAAAGGCTTTTAAAAATTATGAAGAGCAAAAAGAAAAACTCCTCCAAATCAGAAGGGATAAAAAACAAGTTTACTTATCTCGTCAAAAAAATAATACCAAAGAAAAAGACGACCTCAAACAACAGCTCGACCAAATACAAGTAGTAGATAGTACCGCTATCGCAGCCAAGGTATCTTTATATGAAGAAAAGTTAACGTCATGTGACGAAAAAATAAATGAATACTTTAGTGATGCTAGCGCTGCAAAAGCTGATGCCACTCATGCAACCAATGCCTATAAGAAAATAGGTACAAGTGAAGAAAAATGCCCGGTATGCTTACGTGAGATTCAAGACCATGATTCAGAATATATTGAAAAAGAAAAAACAGATTTAAAGTGTCAGATAGAGGACATGGTGCAAAGTATTAAGACTATTAATGCTAATTTAGAAAAAGCAAAAGACATTAAAGCTAAGATACAGTTTAGTATACAGAATAGTAATGCAAAAATATCCGAAGCTAAATTACAACTTCAAAACAAAAATAATATATTACAGCGTATTAATCAATTAGACGAATGGCAGAGTGAGTTGAAGGGAGATCTTGAAGCTATAGAATCGACTGAAACAGATTTTGATACTATTATTGTAGATACCCAAAAACGTGTCAATAAATTAGAAGTAAAGGTTAAGACATATAGAGACAAATTAAGTAAATTAGATATTGTAAAGTATGTAGTTTCAGAAGAAGGTGTTAAGTCATACATTGTTAATAAGCTACTCGAGTTACTTAACAGCAATCTTTTGCACTACTTAAAACGATTAGATTCTAATTCAATTTGCATTTTTAACGAGTATTTTGAAGAAGAAATTTTAAACGAAAAGAACAAAGTTTGTTCATATTTTAATTTTTCCGGAGCAGAAAGAAAGTCAATTGACTTAGCGTGTCTTTTTACATTTTCAGATATAAGAAGGCTACAAGGAGGGGTACAATACAATATTGCAATTTATGATGAGCTGTTTGATTCATCATTTGATGAAAAAGGCATTGAGCTAATTACGCGTATACTACAAGATCGTGTAGAAGAGTTGGATGAATGCTCTATAGTAATATCACACCGTAAAGAATCAATAAAAGCAGTAACAGGGGATGTTATATACCTTGAAAAAGAAAACGGTATTACACAACGTGTAGATTATATAGATTTATAAACTATATATATATAATGCTAGGCAATCCTTCACCGTATCCGCAACCGTTTCCTACACCTATAATGAGAGGAACGCCTGTTAACACTCCATCAGTAACACAACCAAATCCGCTACCTAAAGAAGTATCACTACCTAGGTATGTTAACTATCTTGCAGATTACTCTGGTTGTGGTCATTGGAGAATTTTATGGCCTGAAGGAGTAATTAACTCTAGAGGTGACGGAATGTCACAATCAACTACAGCAATGGTTACTGAACCGAGATGGTACACTGGTGTTAAGTGTGTTAAGGTTCAACGACAAGCATCATCACAACAAAAAAAGTTTATTGAGTTTCTAAAATCAATTCAAAAAGATTACGGGTTTAAAATTGTTTATGAAGTAGATGATGTAGTGTTTAGAGAAGTAATCCCAGACTATAATAAGTTTAAATTTGCATTTGATACTGATGAAATTCGTCAAAATTGTATTGACATTATTAATATGGTAGATGAGGTTACAGTCACATGTGACTTTATGAAAAAGTTATATATTGAAAAAACAGGTCAAGAAAAAATAACCACTCTCCCAAACTTTGTTCCTAATACATGGATGGGTCACTTGTACAACAGTCGACATGTCGCCAGGTCATTTGAAGAACATAAAAGAAAGCCTCGAATCTTGTATACCGGCTCTGGAGCCCACTATGATGTAGATAATAAAACAGGTGGTAAGGATGATTTGTCTGAAGTAAGAGATTTTATACGTGCTACAGTTAATAGATATCAGTGGGTGTTTGTAGGAGCATATCCACCACAGCTACATGATCTTGTACAGGAACGTAAAATTGAATTTTACCCATGGCAGCCCCTTTTAAAGTATCCATATTTTATCGCTAACCTAAACGCACAGCTGATGGTTGCTCCATTACAAGCGAATGATTTCAATAGAGCAAAATCTGATATTAAATTTATTGAATCATGTATTTTAGGTATACCTTGTTTATGTCAAAATATTGAGACATATAAAAATGCTCCAGCAAAGTTAAGATTTGATACAATTGACGAGTTTGAGCAAAAGATTAATACTATCTTAAATTACAAAAAGAAAAATAAGTATTTTCAAAATAGTGCCAAGCTTAGAGAAATAGGTCAGAAAAGAATTTTAGAATTAGATCATAATATAGGCGCTTTTCTTGAGGCTCTTAATACACCTTTTGGTTCTAGTGAAAGAACCTTCCTTAAAAAGTGGAATTAGGAACTAGTCTATAATATACTATAGATATAGATGTCATATCGTAATGTAGTATATAACGGTCGTAATAGATGTGTGCACCTGTTTACGTGGGATGAAGATGGTAACCGGGTAGTAAACACATGTTCATTTGAGCCATACTTATACTTGGAAAATACAACCGGTGATAAAACATCTATCTATGGTACCACTCTACAGAAGCGTAAATTTAGAGATAACTATAGCAAATCGCTATTCCTCCGGCAGTCGGGTATAAAAAGAGTATTTGAAAATATACCACCAGCCCAGCAGTTCTTAATAGATTCTTATTGGCAGGAAAACGAAAAACCAGAATTTAACTCAAATCCATTAAAAATATGTTTACTTGATATTGAGACATATTCCCCGGATTCTTTTCCGGATATTGAAACTGCAAATCATGTTGTTAATGTTATAACATGTTATGATAATGTCAGTAAAAAGTTTCACACGTTTGGTCTTAAGCCATATACCGGTGAACTTAAAGATAATGTAAATTATATTCACTGTAAAGATGAGAGAGAAATATTTTTAAAGTTTATTGACTATATTGAAAGTGACCACCCGGATATTTTAAGTGGTTGGAACTCAGAATTTTTTGATATACCATATATTATTAATAGAATCGAGCGTATATTAGGTCAGGATTATGTTAATAAACTATCACCACTTGGTACGGTTTATTTTAGAACAATTAAAGGTAAGTTTGGTAAGGAGCAAAAGAGATATTACATCGATGGGGTTGCTTGTTTAGATTATCTTGATGTATATAGACGCTTTTGTTTAAAATTGAGAGAATCTTATAAGTTAGATGCAATCGGTGAAACAGAATTAGGTCAACGAAAGGTTGAATACGGTGATACTAACCTAGCGACATTAGCTGATGAAGATTGGGATAAATTTATTGACTACAACATTCAAGATGTTAACTTATTAGTACGGCTGGAAGAGAAGCTTCAATATTTTCCATTATTACGAATGTTGTCATATGTAGGTCTCACTACACTAGAGGGGGCTATGGGGACAATTCAGGTTATTAATGGTGCGTTATGCATTAGAGCCCGGCAAAGAGGTGAAGTTATTTCAACTTTTGTACGGCATGGTAATACAGGTAAGAATCCAGGTGCATATGTTGCAGAACCTAAGTCAGGATTTAAAAATCATATTGTATCTTTTGATGCTAACTCACTATACCCTAATGTGATGATATCACTCAATACATCACCTGAAACTAAAGTAGGTAAAATTGAAAAAACTACAGACTCAAAGGTAATAGTTCAGCATGTATCAGGTAAGTTGTTCGAATTAGACCACTCTGCCTTCATGAAGTTCCTTAAAACAGAGGACTGTTCCTTATCGAAGGCTGGTTTCTTATTCTCTCAAAAGAAAAAAGGTATTATACCGGAGTTCTTAGAGTACTACTACAACAAACGTGTTGAAATTAAAAAGCATCTATATAAAGCTAAACAGAAATTAAAGAAACTTAAGAAAAATACACCAGAATATATCGATGCAAAGTATGAGCAAGAGAGATTAAACACTTCGCAGATGGTTATTAAGATTCTTATTAACTCTTGCTATGGTTATATGGGCAACAAGAATGCTCCAATTGGAGATGACGATATTGCTTCATCAGTAACGTTGACCGGTCAAGCAGTTATCAAATATTCCAATGAATTAATTAAGGAGTTTATTAAAAACTCAATACCAGATATTACAGATAATGAATTAGAACAATGTATTGTGTATAATGACACAGATTCTTCATATGTGTCAATTACACCACTAGTAAAGAGTGGTCTAATAGAGTTTATGGATGGAGATAACATTCATAAACAAGCTTATGATAAAATTCAAGAGATTGAAGACTATTTAAATGAAGGAGTTGAGAAGTGGGCAATTAAATCACTTCGCACCAAGGATAGTCGATTTGTATTTAAGCGTGAATGTATTGCTGATGTGGGTGTCTTCTTGCAAAAGAAGAGATATGTTATGCATATATTAGATGATGAAGGCATAAAAGAAAATAAGTTTAAGTATACAGGTGTTGAAGTGGTTAGGACAACTATGCCCAATGCTATCAAGCCATATGCAAAGGAAATAATTGAGACAATGCTTTCAACACAGTCGTTGGGTAAAACTAATGACCTGTTAAACAAGACATATGATATCTTTAAAGGTCTGTCACCGCAGGAGTTAGCGTTCGTAATGGGTGTGAGAGGGTACGAAGACTATGCAGCTCGTTGTAGTGACTTTACAACAGCTAAAGGAATGCCGATTCATGTAAAGTCATCATATTTTTATAATTTATTGTTAGATAAACTTAATACTGGTAACAAGTATGAATCAATAGGGTCGGGTGATAAGGTTAGGTATATGTATATTGAAAGACCTAATAAATATGGGTTGGATAGTATTGGATTTAAGTATGATTACCCTAATGAGTTTAAAGAGTTATTTAAACCCGATTATGATAAAATGTTTGAGAAAATTTTATATCAAGCAATTGAAAGATTCTATGATTGTGTTGGATGGAAAATAAGAAAGCCATCTGAGAATGTTACAGTGGAATTATTTGACCTATTTGGTAAATAATTATATGGCAGTACAACCAGGTGGATACACCGACAATATTAAAGACGATAACACACCTAGAGCTCATCCAGCTTTTAATAGAGGCAAAGCTCGCGGAATTTTAGAAACCCTTAGTATCATTGGGGATGTAATTGTAGGTAGAGATAATGGATCCGGAGCCATTAATTCTGCAGAAATAGAAAAGATAAGAAGGGCAGTATTTATTATGAGAGAATCATTGGTCCATGCTTCAGATAAATCCACTTATTTATCGAAGCCAGCAAAAGAGGCTCTTACCGAAGCAACTCAACACGCAGAGAGTTTAAGATTTCAAAAACAATAGTGGATTATTATAATCAATAACATAAAATATATATCATGGCAGATAAACAGTATAAAACAATCGTGGATCACATCGGTCGTACAGTAATTGGTAACATTGTAAAGGAAGATGCAAAGGCTCTAACCCTTAACAACCCCGTTATTATTCATGTACAACCAGATCAAGAATCCGGGCAACTTCAAGTTCAATCCTTTCCTTATATCTTTATGGAATTCCTAAAAGATAAAGAGCAAAATAACTGGACATTTAATAAAACAGTTATTTCAGTATCTGATGTTGAGTTAGATGATAAGATCATCACTCAATACGAAAATATTAACAATCCTCAGCCTCCAATCGCAGGAACACCTCCAGCAGCAGCCGGAGAACCAGAAGTTGTTAAGCTTTTTGATGACGAAGAAGACGAAGCACCTGCTGCTGTTACTTCAGATACGACTGCATAATCGCGTTTTAGTTGGGTAGCCTGTGTGGGCTAATAAATATTTTTACTATGAAACTAACTAAATATACACATAACCCAATAGCAGAGATTGAAAGAGCCTTTGATGGTTTTTTTAACCTAACACCAGTCTTCCACCAATTGGAGGAAGTCTATAAAACAGGAGATCAAGTTCGATTTTCATCGGATGAAGAAACACTAAGTGTTCAAATTGATCTACCAGGAGTCACAAAAGATGATCTAGATCTCTCTACTGACACCGATCAACGTGAAGTCTATGTTAAGGCTAAGCGTAAGGTAAAAGCCCATGACGGGGAAAAGGAGCAAACCTATAATAGGTCGTTCTCAGTCGGAAGGGAGTTTGATCTTAATAAAATTAACTTTACTTATGTCGATGGGGTTCTAGAAGTAGATGTACCTCGCAGAAAGAAAGAAGAATACATTAAAACATATTCTGTTTAACAATTAATATTAAACCTTATCTAAAAACCGCTACCAATATTGGTAGCGGTTTTTTTATTGATTAACGAGCGATATATTATATAATACCTTATATGGAAAAAGATATCACCAGTGCACTAGATTCTATCGATTCTGTTAACCCCTTTGCAACATACCTTAACAATAATACATTAAGCCACGTTGGAGAATGGATTGATACAGGGTCTTATGTGTTAAACGCAATTATTTCCGGGTCGATTCACGGAGGAATACCAAAAGGTAGAGTAACAGTTCTCGCCGGTGAGTCAATGACCGGTAAATCCCTTTTTGTTCAAAAAATATTAGCTAAGGCCCAGGAGGACGGGCTAGTCCCCGTTATCTTTGATACTGAAAATGCTATTGACCCTGAAGGAGCCGAAAGATTAGGATTAGATATTAGTAAAGTCAAGTATGTTCCTTGTACCAGCATTGAACAAACTCGAAACTCTTTGTATAAGTTTCTTATGTCAGTTAAAGAGAAGGGACTAGAGGGTAAATTTATTGTAGCTATTGATTCGTTGGCCAATCTTCAATCAGAACTTGAATTATCGCGCATGAGTAAAGATAGTACTAGTTCAGATATGGGTACAAAGGCTCGAGCAATGAAAACGCTAATGCAAACATGTACTAATCTTGGATCCGTTACCCAGACAACAATTCTTTGTACCAATCATGTTTATGACGACCCTACCGCATTGTTTCCTTCTATTGAAAAGAATATGCCTGGTGGTAAATCATGCATTTATCTCCCATCAGTGACAGTTCAGTTGGCTCGTAAGCCAATGAAGTCAGATGGCGGTAAGACAGTTGATGGAGAATTAGCAGTTGGGCAGAAAAAGTATGCGGGTATTATAATTAGAGCACTAACTCGTAAAAACCGATTTATTAAACAATACCTCGAAGGTGAAATGTACCTGTCATTTGCTTCTGGGCTTGATCGTTACTATGGATTAGTCGATCTGGCTGTTGGTGTAGGTGCAGTAATTCAAACTGGAGCAACTTATCAGCTGGAAGATGGTAAGAAGCTAGGCTATTATAAGAATTGGAGGAAGGATGAAAAGCTTTGGGAAGAGACTATTCTTCCAAAACTAGAAGAACGAATTAAAGATGAGTGGTCATATAGTAATAAAGAAGAAGAACCACCAGATGAAGTAGAAGAAATTATTGATGAAAAAACTAGTACTGACTCTTAGTGGTGGGATGGACTCATCTGTGCTGTTGCATATGGCACAAGATAGAGGTTATGAACATATACACACTATAACCTTTGACTATGGGCAGAGGCATAAGCGAGAACTAGCTTGTGTAGATAAGCAAATTAATAACTTTAATAAAATGTTCAGTGGGTGGTTCAATTTAAAAGTTACTAATAAGGTTCTCGATGTAAAGTATATTAAGGACATTGCTCCAACTTCATCTCTGACTAATAAAGATATCGACAATCCTAATATTAGTGAGATGGCAGGTGATGCACAACCTGTCTCATATGTACCGTTTCGTAATATGATGTTTTTGTCTATTTGCTCTTCGTATGCTGAAGGCGTAGGTGCAGATACTGTATGGTACGGGGCCGCGCAAGTTGATTCATTAGCTGGTTATTGGGACGGTAGTGAAGAATTTGTTGATACAGTTAATGGTGTAACAGCTCTTAATAGAGAAAATAGAATTAATATTGAAGCGCCTTTACTTGTTATGTCTAAGGCTGAAATTATTAAAGAAGGTCTTAGACTAGGGGTTAAATTTAATGACACTTGGACGTGTTATTCCGACAGGGAAGATAAATTAGCTGATGCAACAACACCATCAAGCAGTCTGAGAGTAAAGGGGTTTATGGATGCGGGTTATAAAGACCCGATACAGTATATCCAACAGGAAAAGTTGGATAAGTTATATAAAGAGAATGACTGTAAGGAATGTGCTTAAAGACCGTAGCGTCTAAGCTCTTCTAATTGCCAATGTGTCTTAGGCTTGTAGCGATCTTTAAAAGATTCGGAAAGGACTTCCTCTTTCTTATTACGCTTGTCGCTGCTTGATTGATCGGTCATATAACCACCGGTGTAAGATTCTCTAAACTCTTCTTCCTCCGCGTAGCTACTACTAATCTTATCTTTTACTCTTAGAGCAATGCTATGATCTTCTGGCGCTACTGTTAGTCCCTCTTCAACATCATTAAAAAGAATACCTTTACGGTTTAACGCCTTCTTAAGAGCTCGTTTAACATTATCTGTTACAGTTAGTATAAATGCTTCTTTGTCGTTGTTCATAATTAAATCGTCTACTTCATCCTCCTCTGCTGTTTGTACACTAGATATGTTACCTTCATAGCTATCACCCTCTTCATCACCGTATAAACTCTGCTCGAAATTTTCATCTGGTAGCATAATAACAACCCTGCTATCGCTAATCTTATCAGCACTTGCCTTTATTGCCGCCTCTATAGCACCAACACCTTTTTTTGCAATCAATTGTGTAATCGGGCTGCCCGGATCAACTGAAAACTGTATCATATCACCATCAATATCTATACCCTCTTCATTAGCATGCGTTGCAAACATCCTACCTACATCGCTAGCGCGCCCAGCATCACTAATCCTAATCTCGATAAGGGTAGTTGGATCTTCCTTTGACACCTGTAAACTTTGAGCTATTTCCACCTCAGCAGATACTTCACTTTCTACTTCCTTTGGATCAACATTTTCTAATTCTTCAATCTCCTTTTTTTCAAATGCTTTTCTTGTGGCATTTTTAACAGCAAAAGAGACCAAGTGATCTAAGTTACCCTTAACATATTCCACTACTTCCACACTACCAGGCTTATCATCATCAAATAACTCATCATATGCTTTAGGTGCTAGTTCCTTTAACGTATTAGTTATATACGTTGATGATGTAGCCTTTCTTTTTAAAGCCTTAGCTACATCATCATTAATTAAATCTAAATCAATTAATGCTCTTATAATAATTAAATTTTTAACTCTTGAGGTAGCGCTTATTTTTTTACCCTCTGATTCCCAATCGGCAAGGTTTATACCCGCTCCTTTAACTGTATCTTTCCAAGTTTTTTCTTCTAAAAACTCAACCCGGTTGATTAAATCATTAAAGCCGCTAAAATTATCACTATACTGAAAGGAACTCATATACAATTATATTTATACCTATGAAGCTGAATTATAAAGATTTTAATAAAATGACCAAGAGAGAGTTATGTAAAGTACCCGGGGTAGGTAGAACTACAGCTGGGCGTATTCTGGGGTTTAGACCCTTTAGGAATAATGATGATCTCTTTAAAGTAAAAGGACTGGGTAGAAAAACA
>Ga0098040_1000745_pt1 | contig 14670 bp, 18 predicted proteins | sample 7_EtaG_FD_75065 | JGI IMG/M metagenome (GOLD analysis project Ga0098040, IMG submission 75065) | Marine viral communities from the Subarctic Pacific Ocean - 7_ETSP_OMZ_AT15161 metaG | ecosystem: Environmental > Aquatic > Marine > Oceanic | place: Pacific Ocean | collected 2015-01-08
ACCAGTCTAGGCGCTCAGTACATCAATCATTTTATGCAAAACACAGGGTCTATGTTATCTAAGAACAGACAAGTAGCGATTGATGAAACTTGGTCGGTACACAGTTACGAAGGTGATTATAATCCGATACACGATCACGGCACTAAAACCATTATGGGGCTAAGTACAACTTCTTGGACAAAAGTGCCACAACAAATACTAGATCAACCCACAACTGGAGATGCTTTATATAGTAAATACAATGCGTCTGGGGTTTGTGATGGGTACTTGTGCTTTAACTATGGTCGTAACGAGATAATGAACGTGGAACGACTTAGACCGCCACAAAGTTTTGAAGTAAAGCCCGAAGTTGGCAAACTATATATTTTTCCGTCTTGGCTTTCCCACATGGTTTATCCATTTAAAGGCGAAGGCGAAAGACGAACCGTGGCTTCCAATCTTAATTGTTGGGAGGTTGAGGAGGCCGCATGAGCAGGTTGTCGATAGCTGAAGTGAACGCCAAAATAGAAAAGCACGAAGCTGTTTGTGCGGAGCGTTGGCTGGAGGTTATTCACAGAGTTACTCGACTTGAACAATTTATTTTAATAACATTAATCACTCTCGTCCTTAGTATGGCGGGAATAATTTTTAATGTTTACACAACATAGAGGTATTAAATATGCAAACTTTTGCAAATATGATGGCAATAATAATGGCAATAATTAGTGTGAGCAGCATTATCGCTGCAATAACACCTACACCCAAGGACGATGTTTGGATCGGTAAATTATACAAACTGATCGACATGATGGCCTTAAACGTGTGGAAAGCAAAACAAAAGCCAGGAGAAAAATAAAGACGATTAATGAAAGACTTGGTTGAAAGAGGGATTATTTCCGAAGAACTTTATGGCAAATACGACTTTTATAGAAAAGGGTTTTGGGTTTGTTTTGCTTATGTTCTTTGGGACACTCTTTACTCCTTTGGTCTTTTATGACAGATACGTTTAGCTTAATAGCTGAAGTCGGGGCACCTATAGCGGGGGCTCTGCTTGCGGGTGCGTTTGTCTTTATTATTATGCGACAAATTATGGGTGGCGTGGTGAATCAAATCAATACCCTTAAAGGCTTTACAGAAAGCCTGATTACCAGAGTTAAAACCATAAACAACGACATGATTAGACTGGACACCAGTGTAAGCTCTGCTTTGGGGCTTGCTCCAGACCTTGACAGGCTTTCTCGAACCGAGAACTTCGTAGAAGATGGAACCATAGATGCCAGACGAGACTAATGAATATAGCGCAGTTAATCGCAGATTTTGGCTTCCCTATTGTGGCGATGGTTGGGCTTGGTTATTTTGTTTATTATGTTTGGGTTATAATTACAAGAGTAATAAACCCAACCATTAAAAATATGCACATGACATTGATTAGACTTATTGACCAGATACGGATGCTGGATAACGACATGATTCGCCTGCAAGAAAAGGTTAATACGGTGCTACAAATGAAAGAAAACGAGAAGAAGAAATGAAATGGTTGACTTATTATTTGATAATTATTCTATTAGGGGCTACAGCAACAGTCTCTGGAGATGAGATAGTCCAAGAGTTTAAAAGCCCCAGCTTTAGCGGTATTGGTACGTCTTCCCACTATTTAACCATTGATGAACAGGAAAAATCTCGTCGAGATGAGATAGCAGAAGATGTTGAAAACGCTTTAAAAGAGGCAGAGAGAGAAGCGGATAACACCACGCTCGCAAAATTTTTAAGAAACCTTGAATCACGCGTGTACTCGCAACTCTCAAGGGACATAGCGGAGTCTTTGTTTGATTCCGAGAAAGGTGGAACTGGTGGTGAAATAGAACTGGAAGGCAGCACTATAAAGTTTGCTAATGACGGAATTAATATAACACTTACAGTTATTGATGAGAACGGGACAATAACTGAGATTATTATTCCCGTGGGGATATTTGGAATATGTTCGGACGAGTGCGGTATTTAGTTTTATTGTTGCCGTTGCTTTATAGCTGTGCAAGCTTTGCCCCTGTGGGACACACAGGTTGTGCTAATTTTCTTGAGTGTGTTGAAGAAGCGAAGATTATACGTCCAACACATGAAAAACTGGTCAATCTTCCGCCACCGCAAAGACAAGCAGTGGTGGCTGTGTACAAGTTTCAGGATCTAACAGGACAACGTAAAAGCTCGCAGAAAATGGCATTGTTTAGCACCGCAGTTACCCAGGGAGCAGATCATTATCTGATCGACTCTTTAAGAAACGCAGGGAAAGGGTCTTGGTTCGTGGTCGTAGAGCGGAATAATTTAGACGCTTTGACCAGGGAGCGACAACTCATAAAAAGCACCCGACAAACCTATGACGGTGAGAACGGAAACACGCTAAAACCTTTGCTGTTTGCTGGAATTATTATTGAAGGTGCGATCATTGAATACGACACAAACATTGGAACCGGGGGCAACGGGGCACGATATTTAGGTATTGGCTCAAAAAACCAGTGGCGAAAAGACGAAATTACCGTGTCTTTAAGGGCTGTCCTTGTCCAAACAGGGGAAGTTATGTTAAATTGTATGATAAGCAAGACAGTCTTGAGCGCGGGCGTAAGTCGTGATGTGTTTCGTTTTATAGAAATGGGCACTGAGTTGGTCGAAGTAGAAACAGGGTACACAGAAAACGAAGCAATGGGGTATGCAACCAGGGTGGCCATAGAAGAAGCTGTTTACACATTAATCCAAAAAGGTTTAGAAAAAGAATTGTGGGACTTTAGTTATGAAGAAATTAGTTAGTTTATTTTTATTGTTTGCCTCCTCCGTTGTGTACGCAGGCAACAACGACATTTACATCACGCAAAGCGGTGCAGGATTGACCATGAATATCGATCAGATTGGTGACACCAATAAGGTCGGTACATCGCAGGCCAGAGCCACGTTTGCCGGAGCCTCCATGACGGTGGACATTGACCAGGTGGGAGACAGTAACACAATGGCGGCCTCAGTCGCTCAAGGGGCGAGCACTTCGTTTACAGCGACAACAACTGGGGATAGCAATACAACCACTCTAGCACTAGGGGCGACAGGCGATGTTGCTAACACAGATTTTGATTATGCGGCAACGGGGGATTCTAATGTTCTAACTGTTACACAAGGCGCGGCTGCAACAGCCACGGGCGGTAATCAAGATATAGTGGTGGCCGGTACTTCAAATAATATTAATGCAACTTGTGAAGTTGTGGGGTGTATCAACAACTGGAACGTGGACGGTGATTCTAACGATATTGATACCACACAAACGGGTAATTCAGATCATTCCATTACCGCGGTTATCACTGGAAGCACTAATAACATAGACATAGATCAAACCAATAGCACTGGTAGTGTATCAGATGTTGTTGTAATAACAGCGACTACAAGCAATGGGACTATAGATGTAGACCAATGCACAAGTGGCTGTTAATATTACTTCTTTTTATACCCAACGCTTATTCTGAGATAGGAGAAATATCGGAACTTAGAGGAAATGGAGAAGTTTTACGAGCAGATCAAACAGATCGATTATTGGCACGATCTTCTCTGGGTATCCTTAGTTACGATGATGTGCGCACTGGTAACGGTAGGCTTGGCATTACGTTTCTCGATTCTTCTGTTATTCGTCTTACTGAACATTCTAAAATTATTATTGATGAATACATATTTGACCCTGATCCATCTAAGAGCAAAATGGCGCTCAAGATGGCAAGTGGAACCGCGCGTTTTATTACTGGCGCGTTGGGAAAAATAGATAAAGAGAATATTTCTATTGAAACACCTTCGGCTTCGATCTTTATTCGAGGCACTGACTTTACAACCACGGTTGATGAATTGGGGCGTTCTTTAATTATTTTGCTGCCTAAAGCAGACGGTACAACGTCTGGGTCTATAAGCGTAGAAACAATAGCAGGCACAGAAGTTCTAAACCAACCCTTCCAGGCCACTATGGTAAGTGTTGCTGAAAGTCCGCCCACAAAAGCGGTCACTTTGGCTAACTTGTCGTTGAATTTTATAGATAACTTATTAATCGTTAACCCTCCTGATGAGGTACAAGAGGCGGTTGATGAACAAAGCGGCACGTCAAGCAATGTATTAGACGCTGACTTTTTAGAGGAAAACGATTTGGATGATGACAGCGATTTATCAAAAGATGAGTTGGAAGAGGAGATAACAAGGCTTGATATTGATCTATTAGCTGTAGACTTTCTACAAGATTTGCTTGAAATGATTGAAACAGTAGCCGCAGGCGGCAAAGAGGATGGTGATGAGGGAGAGTTAGATGGGGTAAAAATAGAAGGTATTATCCCCGGCTTTGATCCAAACGCTCAAGTGTATACTTTTGTAGAGGGTGAAATACTTACTTTATTTAGACAAGTTGAAAACACAATTGATTTGGAGTTAGATAAGTCAGGCGGATATAACATTCAAATTCTTTCTGCCGGGAAACAAATTAACGTTACAACCAACGGAGGTGGTGAAAATGAGATTATTATTAATCAGTCTGATTAGTTTGAACTTATACGCTGGGGATAACAATGTTGAGATAAGAACCAAAGGGAGCTCCTCGTTAATACACATTGACCAAATTGGTTCAAGTAACACGGCTAGAGTCTGGTGCGGCCTATCGGAAGGGACTTACACCACCCATAATTGTAGTAATGCAGAAATAGATATAGATCAAGACGGCACCGGGAACACTGCTAGAGCTTATAGTCAGGTGGCTAATCACACCGGTAATGAGTATAAAATAGACCAAGACGGTAATGATAACTTTGGCTATATAGACGCTGATGATGATTCAAGTGATATGGATATTATACAAGACGGCAACGACAACGATGCTGAAATCTATATGCAAGGTGATGACAATGTTTATAAGATCACCCAGACAGGCGATGATAAAGAAGGCGAGATAAGAGCTTTTGGTGATGACTCAGAGTTTACTATAACTCAATCAGGAACAGGTGAGCATTATGCCAAGATTTATGCCAGTGGTTCTGCGGACAATAACGATGCGACCATAACTCAAACGGGTAGTGGCGACCATTATATGAAGCTAAACTTCTACACCGATGATTATAACGTGGATGCCACACAATCGGGGGCAACCAATAAAAGCATTACGGTTAATTATAATTGCTCCACGAACTGCAATAAAACGGTCACAATAAACCAAGGTGATTAGATTTTTTCAATTATTGGCTATTGTTGTCTTATTAGGCGTGCCCTTGGTCCAACAATGGACCCCGCTTCAAATATTAAAGCTCAAGACTTTTGATACGTTTGTTACAGAACAAGAACCTTCTGGTTATTTTTCAATCCTTAATATCACCGAAGAAGATGTTGAGGTAGAGGGAGGCTACCCGTTTCCCAGAAAACGATTAGCTGAGATACAAAACGATCTTATATCAAAAGGCGCGTTAGGTGTTGGTTGGGTCATTAGCTTTCCACAGAATGATCGATTTGGGGGTGATTTAGAGTTTGCTAAAAGTCTTGCGTCTGCCCCAAGTGTGTTAGCAACCTTTGAAAACGATAACGGCACTTACCCCATGACCACAGGTACGGTTATTTTAGGCCAGGATCACGGTGGGTTTAAAGCGAAAGGGGTGGTACAAAACATTTCGTTATTACGCGAAGCGGCCTATCAAGGTATAGCGGTGGCTCCAACAGAGGTTGACCAATTGGTTCGGCGTATGCCATTATTACTAAGAACCCCTGACGGTTGGGTTTCTGCCTACGGCACAGAGGTTCTAAAAGTTTTAGCTGGTGCGGACACCTACCTAATAAAAACTTCAGAAGCAGGTATACAAGAGATTAGGGTTAAGGGACTGCCACCAGTTAAGACTGACACTCTGGGCAGAAAATGGATTAGCTGGGTCAACACACCCCAATTTTCTTTGACCGATATTAAAAACACAGAACTGATTAAAAACCGCTTCATCTTTGTTGGTGTGACTGCTAAAGGAGTGATGCCTCAAATTGCTACACCAAGTGGATTACTTGAACCACATAAAATACAAACAGCTTTGTCTGAAAGCATTTTAATAGAGGACAGTCCTTTTATTCCTGACTACGCTTTACTGGCAGAGATAGGTATATACCTAGCAACAACGGTTCTGGTTTGGTTTTTCTTAAACTTCTTTGGTGTGACATGGGGTTTGGTATTCTTTTTACTTACAAGCGCTCTAATCGCATATTTAGGGTACTCCTTAATTCAAGCCAATCTTTTAATAGACGTCACTTGGTCGTTAATCTCTGGGTTTATCACAGGCTCCATTGCGTTTTATCTAAATTTTAGAGAGCAGTACAAACTTAGACAGCAGATTAAAAAGCAGTTTGAACACTACCTTGATCCTAGACAGGTTAAAAAGCTACAAGACAACCCAGAACTGCTCAAATTGGGCGGGGAAAAAAGGTATGCAACCTACTTGTTCACCGATGTACGAGGGTTTACTTCGATGGCTGAATCGTTACCGCCAGAAGAGGTGACTTATATTATGAATCGGGCGTTGACCGCACAACAAGAAGCCGTACAAAAACATGAAGGCATGGTCGATAAATATATAGGCGATGCGATGATGGCAATCTTTAACGCTCCTTTGGATCAACCGGACCACGAAACAAGGGCTATTCGTTGTGCTCTGGACATTGTAAAAAACATGGAAGAACTTAACAAAGAGCTTGGCTACATGAAACTGCCTTCAATAGCTATTGGTATTGGCATTAACAGCGGTGAGGCTGTCATCGGTAACATGGGCAGTGATAGTCGCTTTGACTATACGGCAATCGGTGATGCAGTAAACACGGCAGCACGGCTTGAATCCGCAACCAAAGAAGTAGGGGTTGATTTGTTGATCGGCAAAAACACTGCTCAATTTACAAAATTTAAGTTAGAATTAGTAACAACAATTAATGTTAAAGGCAAAGCGGATGCTTTGAGCGTGTACACAACCAGATAGGTGAAAAAATGAACGACAATTATCCAAGCGGCAGATTTGGTGGAGACATGGACAGAAACGAGGTTGAAATGGACCTCAATAAATTTATGGCCATGGTTCAGGAAATCGGAGCCCTTAAAGATAAAATAAGAGAACTAGAAGACACCAAAAACAATAACCCTTATCAAAAAGTTATTTTCATAGCTCAAGCTGTGGATTCTTGGCGTATTTTTCCAAGAGCGTTTTTAACCGTGTATATTATTTTATTGTACTACACCGTGATGTGGTTTATGGATTTGCCTGATCCTACGTTTGAACAATCGGGTTTAATTTCTGTAATTGTGGGTGCAGGAGCAGCTTGGTTTGGTTTGTATGCAGGAACATCGGGGTCTTCAAAAAGTTTCAAGGGAGATAAATAATGAAGCTAGTGTTGTTTTTGTGTGCGTTATTGCTGGTGTCTATCTCTATTAATGTAGTTGTTTTTACTAAACTGGATAAAGCAAAGGTGGAGCTACAAACAGCTATTAATAACCAAGCGGTATTAGAAAAAACAATTCAGGAACAAAACGAGCAAATTAAGCTTGCCCTGGAACAAGCTAAAAAGACGGCACAACAAATACAGGCCCTCAACACTCAGTACACACAGAGCCAAGCCCAGGTGACGAAGCTCAGAAACAAGTTTGCCAATTTTAACCTAGAAGGCATGGCAATGACTGAACCGAAGGTGTTAGAAGGTAAAGTGAATCGTGCCTCAGCAAGAGTAATAGAAAACCTAACAAACATAACCGACCCGGAGCAGTTTGATGAAAAAGTTATTGATACTACCGTTTCTATTAATTAACGGTTGCTCTTCGTTCTCTTTGTTTGGAGACAGGCAAGCGGGGCAACCACAGGTTAAGCCTGTAGAAGTGGTAACGGTGGCTGAACGCCCACCGATATATCACCCGCCGCTACCTGAAGAGATTAAGTCTCCTCCGATTGAGTGGCGAATACTGTCTCCCGATGTTATGCAAGCGTATCTGGACGCAGTGGAGGCTGGAGAAGAACCAAGAGTTGCGTATTATGGGCTTACCAGTCAAGGCTATGAGAATTTATCGATGACTATGGGCGAAATTACGAGATATTTGGAACAAATCTTGCATGTTATCGGCTATTATAAGGAAATGGACGAAGAAGAGGAAAAAGAATAATGCCTTACGCTAAGTTTGAAATGGTCCCAGGAATAAACCGAGAAGGAACTGCCTTTTCCGCTCAGGGAGGCTGGTTTGACAGCAATCTTGTACGGTTTAAAAAAGGGTTTGCTCAAAAAATAGGGGGCTGGATTAAAGAGCAAACCGCTACTTACCTAGGAACGGGACGTGCTCTCCATGCTTGGGTGTCTTTAGGCGGCACCAAATATCTGGGGCTTGGAACCACTTTAAAGTATTACGTCAAAGACGGGACCAACTTCTATGATATAACCCCTATAAGAGCCACGACTTCGGCGGGGGACGTAACGTTTTCAGCGAGCAATGGGGATGCTACAATTACCGTAGCGGACACGGCTCATGGCGCAAGTAAAAATGATTTTGTCACCTTTAGCGGTGCCGCTACTTTAGGGGGACTTATCACCGCTGCTGTTTTAAACCAAGAATATCAAATCGCAACCATTGTTAATGCTAACAGCTACACGATTGAAGCTAAAGACACTGACGGGGACACCGTAACAGCTAACAGCAGTGATAGTGGTAATGGTGGGTCAAGCGTGGTTGGAGCCTATCAGATTAATGTAGGACTAGACGAATATGTTTCTGGTTCAGGTTGGGGAGCTAGTACATGGGGCGACGGAACATATGGTTCGGCTTCCGCACTGGCATTTAACAATCAGTTAAGGCTATGGACGCAGGATAATTTTGGAGAAGACCTTATTATGAACCCAAGAGCAGGAGATATTTTTTATTGGACCGAGAACAACGGAACAAGTGTCAGGGCCAAGAGCCTAAGCGATTCGTCTATCGGCGCCAACTTGCCGCCAACACTGGCGTTGCAAACATTGGTCAGTGATGTTGATCGACACGTTATCTGTTTGGGTGCAGATCCTTTAGATGATGCAGGAGTAGCTAGAACGAGCGCCATTGATCCTATGTTTATTTGTTGGTGTGACCAAGAAAATATTGCTGAGTGGGAACCTAAGCTTACAAACACTGCCGGTTCACTAAGGCTCTCGGCGGGAACGCAAATTGTCGGCGGTCTTCGCTCACGGCAAGAAATACTGATTTGGACAGACGATGCACTTTACAGTATGCAATTTATTGGTCCTCCTTACACTTTTGGAGTTAATCTAATTAATCAAGGGGTCGGCATGATTTCTCCCAAAGCTGCGGTCAACGCGCCTCCGGGTGTTTTTTGGATGGATCGTTCGGGCTTTTACAGGTATAGCGGAACGGTGGAAAGGCTTCGCTGTAGTGTACACAGCTATGTGTTTGATGACTTTAACCAAGACCAGTCTTTCAAAACGTTTGGCTATTTAAACAGACAGTTCAACGAGGTCGGATGGTTTTATCCTTCGGGAAGCTCCACTGAAATAGATCGCTATGTGGTCTATAACTACCAAGAACAGGTTTGGTATTATGGAGAACTTGTCCGTTATGCGTGGTTGGATGAAGGCGTACAACCTTTTCCAAGGGCAACCGGAGTAGACACAAGCAACTATGTTTACAAACACGAAACCGGAAACGATGCGGACGGCTCCCCCATGGACAATGTTTATATTGAATCGGCTGATTTTGCGCTGGACGGTATAGGCAATAGCTATACCCAAATACAAAACGCCATACCCGATGTTCGGTTTTTAGGGGACGGAGGCTCAGATCAAGCGGTAAATTTTGTGTTAAAAACAAGAAACTTTCCTAACGAAACACTAACCACTAAGAGCACTAACCAAGTAACGGCGAGTACGACTAAGGTTGATTTAAGAGGACGAGCACGACAAGCCGTGGTTCGCTTAGAATCAGATGATGACGCGTCTTCCGCTGTAAGGCTTGGCGTGGGCTGGCGGCTCGGGGCCATGCGACTCAACACTCGACCAGACGGGAGAAGATAATGGCAAGACTATTAGACACACGTTTACCCACCGCTTTAGGGGATGTGGACTCAGATTTATTTAACAGATTGGTAAGAATCCTAGAATTAAACCTACAAGGCTTTGATCCCACGGCAACTTATCAGTATACTAACACAACCCGCGACCGAAACTTATTTAGTCGCGGAGACGTCATTTGGAACTTGACAGAAGACAGTCTGCAAGTTTTTGATGGCAAGAAGTGGCAAACATTATACTCGCCCAGTGGAAAAGGCGTGCAAGCCACGGGACAACTTGGCGATTTAACCGTATCAACAAACGGTGCAACCACGGTCCCAATTCTATAATGCCCATAACAAAAGTAAGCGGCGGCTATAAGTGGGGCAAGTCCGGAAAGACTTATCCGACAAGAGCCGGAGCAGCGAGACAAGCCCGGGCAGCCTACGCGTCCGGATATAAAGGATACAAAAACGGAGGACCGGTGCCAGGACAACAAGGAAAAGGAGGCGGAATAGCCAATATTCTTAATACCATAGGCGGCTTTATTCCCGGATACCCTGTAAATGTAGGAGGCGCTAAAGTCAAAGTAGGAGGTATTCCAGGAGCCATGCTCAACAAAATGCTTAATACTCAGGGAAACACAAGTGCCACAGCAGCGCAGAGATTCAGAGACACAGGACCTTCGGGAGACATGGCCCTTCAAAGAATAAGTAGCGGTGTATACAACGCTCCCGGTGGAAAAGGTGGTGGCAAAGGTGCAGGCGGCGGATACGGTCAAATGCAAAGAGCCAAAAAGAAAGAAACAAAACGAATGCGACAAATGATGAAAGAGGTGGCCCGTATGACGAGTCCAGAAACCTATATGGAACAAGGTTTTTCGGAAGCCGAGGCACAGGAGCTTGCAGATGCGCACAGCGAAATGTATGGAACACCAAATATGGTGAGAGAATATTTTGCTTCAAAAAACATGGGGCCTACCAGTGTTTATGGCACAATGGACGAGCTAAGAGCAGCCGGAGTAGATGCAAGGCCCAGCATGGCTACAAGTTACGGTATGCCAAAAAACTGGGAAGAGGAAATTTTTCCGTATTATGAAAAACATGGGACTTTTGAAGGGGCTCCAGACCCTCGTGCAGTGTACGAAGAAGAAGATTTGTCGCCTTTGGGAATACGCTCATTGCCTTCCCAAATAACTGAAAACGAGAAGCCTTATTGGTGGCCCGAAGGACTACCATGGACAGGAGACAGGGGTTAATATGATGCGTTCAGGAATAATGCGTTTATCAGAAGGCGGCACACCTACTGGGATGACGGCTGACATGGTGGCTGATTTCGTTAGCTGGTTTAAAGGCAAGTTTGGACACGATAAACTGGGGCCTGAGTCTTGGAACACCACCAAAATTTTATGGTTAAAAGACAGTGGTTATGACACACACGGAGATTCTTTAAAAGATTATTTCCCTGAAGCGGATTGGGGTACTTATGTGAATTGGGTGACTAGCGGTGGAACAAGCACAGATACAAGCACAGATACAAGCACAGATACAAGCACAAGTACAGATACAAGTACAGATACAAGTACAGATACAAGTACAGGCACAATAGAAGAAATCACTGTCACGGAGAGGGCACAAAACGGCTTCCCCCCAGGTGCCACGGCAGTATTAGTCGGCGGCGTGCTTTATAACCTTATAGGTTCCGGTGCAACGGGTTATTGGGCCAACTCAGAAACAGGAGATTTGTACAAGCAAGATGGAACACCCATGGCTCCTCCCAGCACGAGTGGTGCAAGCGGTGCCGGCGGTGCAAGCGGTCTTTTCGGACTGGGCATCGGACCGTGGCTCAAGGACCTCTTTGGAGCGACCGGTGTTGGTGGCGATATTTTATCCGGTATTTTTGGAAAAGACGGCAATATAAAAGACTTACTGGATCTTTTTTTCGGAGGCAAAGCAATCAAAGGGGCTTGGGATGCGCTTCAATATGAAGTGCCCACCGGACAAGGGGCAGCGATGAGTGATTTTGAAAAAGCCAATCCGTTTACTGGCAACATGACCCTTGCTGGAATGGGTCCAAACTATTTGCAAGGACAGGACTACGGCATCCCGGTCGGGCAACAAGGTCTTCCGGCAGCCACACATAAAATCGGAAAGCCTTTTGTTGAAGAAGTGCAAGGCGGTCAAAGTGGTGGTATTATGAATGCAAAAGGTCACGGCGACGTGGTTCCGGCACTTTTAGAACCGGATGAGTTTGTTTTTACGCGAAAAGCGGTTCAAAACATGGGCGGCGGTGACGCTAGGCAAGGGGCAAAGAAAATGTATAGTATAATGAAAAATTTAGAGGGGATGAGATAATGGCCGATGAGACTACCCACGGACCGGGGACCACGGTTTCATTTGAACCGCCTTGGATTGAACAAATGCGACGAGGTTTCCTCGACAACGCCTGGAAATGGGCAGGACAACCCACACCCGTTCCAACACAACAGTTTTCAGGATTAGACCCTTATGAAATGCAGGCTAGAAATTTAACCTCTGGTTTAGGTGGTTTTCAACCTTACCTACAAGGAGGCGCCGGGGCCTACGGACAAGGGCTCGGGACCCTGGGACAAGGGATGCAAGCCGGGTACATGGGAGCACAGGCGTATGACCCGAACATGGGCAAAGCTTTTTACAACCCCTACGAAGACATGGCGGTGCAAAAATCTCTTGATGACGTGTATGAGAACTGGACCCAACAAGACATGGGAGGCAGAGCAGATGCTGTGGGTGCCGGTGCGTTTGGTGGCGGTCGTGGACGACTCATGGCACAAGAGCGTTTTAAACAATTAGGTAAAGGCATGTCGGGCACAGCCGGACAAATGCGAGCACAAGGATACACTCAAGCACAACAGCAAGCGCAAGACGCTTTTCAAAACCAACAACAAAGGATGCAGCAAGCGGGGGACATGGGTTTGCGGGGAGCCAATATGTACGGACAACTTGGAGCGGGGATCGCGGGCCTCGGAGAGATGGGCCAAGGCATGTTGACCAATCAAATTAATATGATGAACACTATGGGCGGACAAGCTCGAGGTATTGCCGACCAAAGATTAGCTTCTCAATATAAAACCGCACAAGGACTGGCAGACGAGCCGTTGGCTCGATTGGGCGGATTGATGAAACTACTTACCAGTATGTTCCCGAAAACTCAGGGCACCGGAATCACCACTCAATACGGTAATGTAGATGACCAAGAGCAGTTGCTCAAGGATTTGTTTGAATCATTAGGGTGGACTTAATGAACTGGAACAAGCGTCCCATGTTTAGAAATGCGGTGAACATGCACGGAGGCGGCATGGTGCCAATGCCTCGTATGCAACAAGGCAGCGGTCCTATGGGCATTGCTTCGGTTTCACCGGATCTTTTTAGCCCGGCGGAATTTATGGGTGAGCCGCTTAACCAGATGGCAGAAACCGGTGCAGGTATTGCCGGCGCAGGATTTTTCCCTGAAGGAAACTTTGGAGCCCCTGCGGTGACAGATGCCGGTATTGTGGCAGGACTGGACGAAGAAATGGCCACAGAACCGGAAGTCAAAGAAAACAAACTTGAGTTGGCAAAACAACAAGCCATGTCAATCTTTGACCAAAAATTTGATGAAGCCATGTCTGTTATGCAGGCGCAGATGGCAACGGGTGGAATGCCTATGCAAGACATGGAAATGATTTTGTCCGATGAAATTGAAGTAATGGAAGGACAAGCCGAAGCAACAGTGAAAGAAGCTATGAATCTTCCCGAAGAAATAGACCTTATCCCCGCAGAAGTAGCACAAAGTTACTTAGAAAAAGCGCGTATGATAGTCAGCGCTCCGCCGGTACAAGAACAGCCTATGGACATGCCTATGGACATGCCTATGGACATGCCTATGGATATGCCTATGGATATGGGCGATCAAGCGGTGCAGAAGATGTTTGCTGGGAGCGGTGAGGGTGGTGTACAGCCGGAGGAAGATGATGATCCGTTGTCCATCATCGAAGAGAACCGTAGAAGCTCAATAGAAAGACAAGATGTATTAAGAGAACGAGAAAGACAAGCTGCCAGAGATAGACAAGGCGTCCTTGATACAAAAATAAGAGCCGGTGATTTCAGTGAAGGGTTTAAAACAGATTGGAGCAAACTCAACGCTCTAAAAGAAGAGGTTAAGGCTGTTGCAGAAGAAGAAGCGATGCGCACAAGTTCTTATTCTCCCGCAGTTTCTACCATGGGAGGTAAATGGCTTGGAGCGTTACATACTACACCAAAAAGAGCAAAGCTTGCCGGTAGAAAAGCCGTTCTTAATTATGAAATGGAAATTGAAAAACTAAAACAAGCCGAACAACAAGCGCTAAAACAGGGCGATGCTCAGATGCTACGAAACGTTTTTGAACAAACACAAAAAATAGAAGACCAGTTATCAAACACCTTGTTAAGCACCACTGGGGCAATAGAAAAACAAGCCATAACAGAAACCGGAGACATTCTGACCAAACAGATCGGGGACCAGAAAGGCACGCCCAGTCGTGAAGACGAAAAATATTATCTGAGCATACTGAATGACGACTCAAAAAAAGGAACCGTTGAGTATGACAGGGCATTACAACAAATGGGTGTAACGGAAGCAGTTGTTGAAGGAGCGAAA
>Ga0098040_1000746_pt1 | contig 14655 bp, 6 predicted proteins | sample 7_EtaG_FD_75065 | JGI IMG/M metagenome (GOLD analysis project Ga0098040, IMG submission 75065) | Marine viral communities from the Subarctic Pacific Ocean - 7_ETSP_OMZ_AT15161 metaG | ecosystem: Environmental > Aquatic > Marine > Oceanic | place: Pacific Ocean | collected 2015-01-08
AAAGTGACGTTCCACCGTTCACAGCAGCGTAGAACGTAGAATACTTAAGCATCTTCTTAACGTCCTGTATTCCAAATGTTTGAGCTACAGTTATATTAGATATAAGTAGCAGTAGTATTATTAGTCTTTTCACCATCTGTTTATTATCACTTATTTTTTGAATTGTTTACCTGATTGTACCAGTTCTAATTCTACCTCTTGTTTTAGTTTTTTTCTTTTTCTTTTTCTTTTCTTTTTCCTTTTCCTTTTCTTTTTCCTTTTCCTTCTGATAATCTGAAGCCCCAACATCCCAAGCACTCCAACCAAGACCCATCATAAATCTTTGCCAAGCTTCATTACGCTCATCTAAAGCACCTTGTATATTTTCAGTTTTACGTATTACCCTAGCAATAGGTACGTTTGTCAAAGCTTCTATAACCGTAGCACTTGCTTCTATACCTTTTGTATTATCTAAGCTTAAACCTTTTTCTAGTATTTCTTTTTTGTTATATGCATACGTTTGTCCAGCTGCATCCATTTTGCTAAATTTAGAACCAATAGTTGGAGACATGTTTAGTAACGCTTCGCCAACTTCACTATAATCAGCCATAAATCCTTTTTGGTTTTGTTCATAAAATTTAAAGCCAGCGTTTTTAACTCCAGAAGCAACAACACCTGGTATACCCATACCTCTTAAAAACGAATCTGCCATAGTATTATAAGTTCTAACTTTCTTTTGAGCTATTTGCTCTTCATCATCACTATTAGCCATTAAAGCAAACAAACCAGTTTGTAATCCAGCGAATATAGCTGATTGTATTCCATAATAATAACTTATCTTACTCAACTTATGAGTTAAAGAATTTTCTCCAAAATAGCCATCATATCTACCTTTAGCAACATCTAATTGTTCTTTCATAGCAATTCTATTCATTTGCATTGGAGTATTGGCAAATGGTAATAATAATCTTCCTTCAAAAGAAACTTGTGATTGAGATAATAAATCTGGTCTTGATGATTGTTGTGTTCTTTCTGCTATAGCTTGAAAATCTAACCAAGCTTTAGATTCAGCTTCTTTTAATGAGAAACCTTCTTTTTGATACATCTTAGTTCTATTACGGAAGTAAGTTGCACCACCAGATGATATCGCAAAACTATCCGCGATTTTTGTAGGAATATAACCTTGTTTTAGAATCCAAGCTAAAGCTCTTTTAGCTTTATTACCTTTACCATGAACAGCGGCAGCGAGTTCAGCTTCAGTAACATTTATTTGTAAACCGTCTCTTCTTTGCTTTAACATATCAGAATTCATTATTCTCATAAAATCCTTCCAATATTGTGGTTGATTTGCAAAAGCTTTTGCAGCAGCTAGAGGATTGTTTTCAGCATGATTAATAAAGTTAATCGTAGATATTAACTGCAATGTAGCAGATCTAGTGTTTAAATTCATAATAGCACCAACAGATCCATTTAAGTAATCCATTACTTCATTACCAATTCTACCCATATCTTTCGTTCTCATTTTACCAGTTTCCATTCTCCTAAGCATACCATCCATAGCTTCTCTCCATTTAGGACCGAGTTCAGATTCCATTTTAGCCATGTTTTCTTCTGTAAATATTTCGTTCTTTCTTTGGATCCAATCACCTATATATTTATCTCTACCAACAGTTCTACCAGTTTCGCTCACTTCGGAAGCTAAAGTTTCTGCCCACCAAGTTTCTTTAGGTTGTTTTAAGCCAGTTTCAATTTTAGTTAACTTAGCTACATTTTCAGCGAAAGCTTGTAATTTAGGATTATTAGCCACATACTCTAATAGTTTAGCTTTAGATGTTTTAGTCAAACCAGGCGCTTCGAATCCAGCTTTGTTCCATATATAAACTCTAGCGGCTTGATCAGCTGTAAAATTAGTTCCTTCAATTGGTTTGCTAAGAGACTTAACAACATCTTTGTTGTTTTTACGTAATGACATATAGTCATTAAGTATAGTTTGTCTAGCTGTATGTAAATCGTTAATACCTCTTTCCCATGGTTTTAAGAATTCTTTTTGAAACCATTTTTGATTTTTTATACCTTTTTTACCTTTACCGTATAATGGTTCTAATAGTAACTCTAAATCAGCAGCGGAATCTGGTATAAAGAATTTTCTTCTTTTCTTATCTTTACCTCTTACTTTTCCCTCGGCTGTAGAAAATCTCTTTTTAGATTCTATATCTAAAGAGTGTTCCATTATTTTATTAACACCTTTATTTAAATTAGTTCTACTTTCTTGAAAAACTTGCTGTACTTTAGACTTAATATCTAATTGACCTAAAACATTCTTAACAGCCTTAACGTTAGGCAAAGCATCGTCTACAAAATACATATCGTTGTATCCTTCCGCAAACTTTTCTAACATCCACATGGCTTTTGCTTCTCCAGTACTATTAGCTAAACCAGTTATATTTTTTAGTGATATTTCAACGCCTTTAGATTTTAACCAACCTTGTATTGCTATCGCTGACTCTGGTGGTCTAGCGGTTAATACAAATACATTTTCTGGACCGTATTTAGCAATTTGATTTTTCAATTTTTGTAATAATGGACCTTCAACACCACCCTTAACACTTACAAAATCTTTAAAATCAAAAGTATAACCTTGTTCAGCTAGTTTAGGTCCTTTAATAGGATAAGATTCCGAGCTAATTTTAATCTTATCACCTGTAACTTTATTCTCAGCAATAACAAATTCTTTACCTTTTACTCTCAAAGTCTCATCAAAATCAAAAGTAGACATACCTGTTGATTTTTTATCTTTCTTTCTTCCTAGTTCAAGAGCTTTATCAACTATTTTAGCTTTTTTTATAAGTTCTTTATTAGTTTTAGATTCTGATATAACACCAGTTTTGTTAGCAATTTCTTTATTCTTTTTAAAAGCAGTAGCCTCTGCTTCTGCCATTCGTTTAATACGTTTAGCCGAAGGCGTGTTAGCCATTTTCTTTAAAGCTCCTGGGCTATCTAAATTGAGTTTAGATTCTGATGTAATGTTTTTTGGAGTAATTACACCTTCACCTACTAAATTATACGTGTACCCAGCTGTAACTTCTTTTCCATCAACTATTTTTTTATAACTCGAAGAATAAACTCTAGTCACTAAAGGCGCGTTGGTTTCTAGTTTAGTAGCGCCCGCTTCTTTAGCTATACCTGTCCAATCAGATCCTAAATAAAAAGTACCTTTAGTTGCCATCTGAAATATATTAACTCCTTTTTTACTATAATCAGCAGCTACCCAATCACCATTAATCTTTTGGCTGCCATCAGTCATTAACGCTTTTTCCTTTCCATTAATAAGCAAATGCACATCTAAAGGTATTTTAGTTCTAGATGTAAAGTTTTCTCCTTCAGCTAATACACCACGTTTTCTAAGTGCTGCTTCAACTTTTGGAACACCGTTTAATATTGCTTGTTTAACTGACTCTACAAATATAGCTTCTTCTTTTGGATTTTTTCTAGGACTTTTTCTTTCTGTTAATTTAAACTCTTTGCCAGCTATAATATCTTTATACGACTGAGTGTAATCAATAAATCCAGCGCTATTCTTAGGCGTTCTAGCGCTTTTATATTTTAATTCCCACGTCTGCTTAGTTCCATTCCAGTCAATTACAAAGTCTGGAGCTTGTACTTTACCTCCTTTAAAATTACCTTGTGGATCTAAATATATTTGTTTTTCTGTAACTTCGCTAGTTACCTTTACATCTCCTTTAAGACCTAAAGCTTTTAATTGTTTCTTAACACTATCTTCTGTGTAATACTCATAAGCAGTTCCTTTTGTTGTAGATTTTTTACCAGTTTTAGCTATTAACTTGTTTTTATATCTACTAACATTAAAATCTAATAAGTTATTCCAATATCCATCTAAAACATGAGTATATGCTTCTTTTGAAAACTCCGTACCGTCAGGGCGTTTTGCTATAGGTCTTGACGTTTTAACATCAAACACGTCACTAAACAACTCTGCACTTTTAACTAATCCTTTTAGCTCTTTTACTTGCTTTTTAAATTCAGTAGAACTAAAAGCTATATTAGGATCTCTACCTATTTGAGCCGCGACTCTTTCTGTATAATTATCAAATAGCATTTCTTTTGCTTCTGCTATTTTTGGAGACGTTTTACCAGTACCTTCTATTGACCTTTCTAATTCTAATAGTGAAACTTCTTTTACTCTAGCTGCAATCTCTGGTCTAGATAATATTTCTGACGTAAAATCCTTAGCTAATTCTATACCAATAACTTCAGCTAATCTATCTTTACGGGTTCCTTTTGTTGATCCCAAACCAGCGCCAGTATAAAACTTTAAAAATTGAGCTGGAGCAGGTTTTTTAAATTTCCAAAGAGTATTACCAGCTGTTCTAGATGTATTTTTAGGCACTCTACCATCAGCAATAGCTTTGTCTGTTTCCTTGGTAGACATGCTTTCAATTTCAACCTCTGTAAATATTCTATCTTTTCTAGATGTTAACCTTTCCATTTGCACAAAGAAAGACTTGTCTACATGCTTCATTATAGCATCGAAGTTTTCTCTTAAGCGTACTTCATATTCTGGACCCCTGCCTAACCAATCAGCTATAGGTTTTTTAAGTTCTGTTTTGTAATTGTTTTCTATAGATTTTCTAAAATTCTTTGCTTCTGGTTTAGGTATTTTAGTTCCAAACGTTTTAACTACAGCGTTGTCGATTTTGTCTACTAATTCTTTACTAATACCTTCCTTACCATCTTTTACTAAAGATTTTCTAAGATTAGGTGCTTGTTGTATTTTTTCTTTAGCTAATGCTATGTCTGTTAATTCTTCAGCTGTTAATTGTTTAGCTTCAACTTGCATAGCTTCTGGAGCATCTAATTTTTTAGTAAATTGTCTAGCTGCATCTTTACCAAGAATTAGATTAGAAACATCTATATGTTTACCCTTTTTAAATCTACCAAGAATATGCTCAGCCATAGTAGTGCCTTTAGAAGCATCGTATTTTACAATACTACCTAAAACACCATAAACAGGATCATTAGCCATAGCATCATATAGATTTTTGTCATAACCAAAACGAGGATCTTTTCGGTAATTTTCATGGCGCTCATATATTTTAGTATACATTTCAACAAAATCTTTACCAACTTTTTTCCCTTCAGCGTTTTTACCTTTAATCCTATTTATTATATCATTATAGTAATTAGGATTTGTATTTCTCTCGTTATAAATTTTATCTATTTCAGAAGAAGCTTTTTCCATAGCTTCGGTTACAGTTCTAGATTCTGCTATAGCTTTACCTGTAACTGCTTTACTTGTTTTAGCTATGTTTAAAACGTCTTTATCTATAACACCAGTTTCACTACTCTTTTGAATAGCTTTAATCATATTATACAAACCTTTACCACCTTCAGCGGTTACTTGCATGTTTTTAAATCCAGCTTGTCGCATTATAGGTGTAAAGAAATTACTTATTCTACCAGCTAAATCAGGTGTTTCTATAACTTCTTTATTTTTAAGCACATCACCAAATGCTGTTAAGTATTCTTCAGCATATTCTTCTTTAGGTCGTACAATTTTTTCACTATCTCTTAATATAAAATTACCATTAGAATCTCTATAGTACTTGTATTCCTTCTCCATTCTTTTTTCAACAGCAGATCTTTCTTTCTCTGTAAGTTGATTTAAGAATTGGTTTATCTTTGTCATACCGTCTTTAGAAACTAAAGCTTTTTCTTTAACTTTAGCTTTAAGCTCTTTATATCCTTTAGCACCCTCTCTAATTTCATTACCGTCTTTATCTAGTTTGTATCTTACGGTTTCCTTCAATGAATTTTTTAGTATGGCATGTGTAATCTCATGTAGTGGTGTTCCAAGTTGCCTAACTTCTAAAGCGGCATCTCTATTGATATAAACTTGATTAGTTTGTCTATTAAAAAATCCTTCAGATCCTTTTGTACCACCTCTATTTATAAACACATCTTCTCCAACTAAGTTAAATCCGGCGCCAAGTTCTCTAGCCATTAATTTAGAAAATTGAACCTCAGTTTCAAATTTTTCTTTAAACATTTTATCGTAAAGCTTTTCGTTTTTAACAACCTCTTCCGCGTTAAGCTTTTGTTTTTCTTGTATTGCTTTTATTTTTTCTGCATTTATAGCTTTTAAATCAGGATTTTTCTCTACTTGTTTAGCTAGCATTTGTATTTCTCCAGCCATTTCAGCTTGTTTTAAATACAATTCTATTTGTTTATTTCTAGCTTCTGGAGATATACCCTCAAACATTCTACCCTCTACTTTACCTGTTTGACTATTTATCCATGCTTCATCAACTCGCTCAACAATATCTTTGTAAACCTCACGTTTGTTGTCTAACATTCTACTAAAATCAGAGTTTTCTGTTACTCCAAATTTCTTTTTTAACCAAGAAAATTCAACATCAGTTAAGTTATTAAAACGCTGTATGTCTTTAGCTGTAGGTTTTTTACCGGTTTTTAGTTTATTAACTACATCAAAAGTGTTAGTTAGATATTCTCTATATTTACCTTCGTTTTTAGCCAATTCTTTTGCTAACTTTAATTCATTATGGAATATTAATTCTTCTGCCTGGTTTTTTATTTCCTCAACTTTTTGATTTTTCTCTGCCTCAGTTAAACTTTTATCTTTACTTGTTTCATATATTTTTTGCCCCTCGGCATTTTTAACTTCTTGTAAATTGAACTCTCCTTTTTTATTTTTCTCTATACCAAAAAACTTCATAGCTTTTCTAGCTCTAGGAGTTAAACCAGTAGCTGCTCTTATTATATCTCTGTGCATACCCCTACCTAATTTAGATAAAGCATTTTGCCCCATAGCAGGTGATACGCTTTGAAACATTAACATACCAATATATGTTTCTACAAGATTTTTAAATCCATGATCTTGCTTCATATCCTCCTCAGACTCGTAGTCCAAGTTCATCCAATTATCCACGCCCTTAGTTACTTCTTCTGCAAAAAACATTGTAGCTGTACCTACTGTAGCTCCAATATTAGCTTCTAAAACTGCTTGAGCTGTGCCAGATCTACTTATAGTAGCTAATGCTGGGGTAAAAAAGTTCTTAGTAGTGTTAAGTCTATTAAGTATTTTAGCTGCAGCGGCATTACCAAAACCTAAAGCAAATGGAAATGTAGGTGTAAATTCGTCAGTTTTTGGATTATAAACAAATGGATCTGATCCAAATATTTTTTGAGCTGGAATATCAGCCATTCCTAAAACAACTGTTTCTTTAATACCACCTAAAGTTAAATCAACAGCGTTTTTATAAACCCTAGATTGTGGACCAGCATTTTTTAAGTATCTACCAAGTATATTTGTTCTTTGATCTAAAGCTCTACCAAAAGATTTAGTTTTAAAAACCTTTTGCATTTTGTCACCAACTTTTACTAACTTTTCTTTCCCACCAACTGGTAATTTTTTAGTAATCCAAACAGATGCAGCTAATGGAGCTAAATGAGAAGCCACATCTCTAGCACCTTCTAAAACATCTCTTAACTCATATTCTTTTCCTAAAACCTTAGCGCCACCTTCTTTAGCATTTGATCTTAACCATCCGCCCCACGCCCAATCACTTCCAGCTCTTTTCACAGCGTCTGGAGACATTTCGTAACCATTAGCCTCCATCATACCAGTAAAAGTTTCAACAACCTTATCATTAGTTGGGGCAACTATTTCCGCGAAAAATTGACCTTCTTTTAATTTAGATAAATCAGCATTTATTTCCAACGCTCTATTCATAGTAACAAACTCATCTAAAGCATTGTTAAACGCTCTAGTTGTAGCTGTTTTGGATGGTAATTTATGTAATCCAGCAACTAATTCGCTAGAATTATTAACATCTTCTAATCTAGCCATAACATCGTCCATAGTCGTGTCATCTCCAAATAAATCTCTTACACTATGAACTAAGGACTTACCAAGAGAAACGTCTCCAAGAGTATTTAAATATGGATGTGTTCCGGGTTGTGCGTTTTCATGCGCTAATTTTGATGCTGCTATTAATTTAAAGTAAGCTTGCCTACGTTGTTCTTCTAATACATCTTTATCTTTAGATTCACCCTCTTGCTGCGCGTTGTCTTCTATGTTTTCAGGTATCCATCCTTTTAAGTTCCCTTCATTATCTAATAATTGAACATAACCTCTATCTTTAGCTAATTCATTTGCCTCATCTGTCTTACCATCTCTTCTTAACTTAGCGATATCCATATCTTCTAAGGATATATAATCATCACCTTGTGATATTATAGTGCTATCAGCTTCTTCTATTGTTGGGTATTTAGTTTCAAAATTTACCCTTTCGTCATCTGCTTTTTTATTTATATAAAATTGTCTTGACGATTCCAACGTGTTTGTATTAGAAAAATCATAATTTGACAATAAAAAACCCGTTGAGTTTTCTGGTATACCACCAAGTACGACATCACTACTACTGGTTTTTTCCATGAACACGTTTTTATCATGTAAGTTAACCATCGCTTCATCGGGATTATCTACACCGTATTCTTGTTTAAATTGTTCAAATAGTTCTTGTTTATTTTCTTCGTCTTGACCTCTTAATATTGTTTGCTCATTAATAGCCGCGATTCTATTATCTTGGCGTAATGGAATGTCTTTAGTTAGACCATATACACTAGGCGTTTCTTCTTCTATAGGTTCTTCACCAAAATCTCCAGCTTCAATTCTGTCTAATAATACCGAAGAACCATCGCCTGACCCTGAATCCGCGTTAGACTCTAAATTAAACTCTGGAAATTTAGAATTAATCAAATCCCAATTACCTTTAGCCTTGGGATCATTAGCAGTTACAACATATTGCTGTAGAAGCATAGGATCAAAGTCGGTTAGCTCTGGAAATTTACTATTGATCAAATCCCAATCTCCATTAGCATTTGGATCATTTGCAGTAGTTACATACTCTTGTAGTATTAATTCTAAATCATTCATTTATTAAATTCTTGATTTTACAGCTTCACCTGGTTTCATACCAACATATTGTAGTGGGATACTATAAGCTCTAAACACATCCATTGGTGTTTTCATAAAGCCAAATTCTCCCTTTTCATAACGTGTATCTCTTACTATCTGCCCATCTTTACGTAATCTAACTTTTGCAAATCCTCCTTTATGCTTGCCAGTTGCAGGGAAATAACCAATTTGCACGCCAAAAAGATCAACAAAACTTTCATTATCAAAAGAACTTACACCCGAGCTTTTAAGTTTTTCAAGTTGATTGCCTAAAAGAATTAAATTATCAGATGTTGTTGTCTCCTTAGTTGTTCTATCGCCTTCTTTGCTAGTACTACGTTTGAAATGAAAATCTATGTTTCTATTTACATATGTACTTTTTCCACTTCTATCTTCCTTTGGTCCTGCCGGTTGGTTTGCTTTAAAGATTGCTCCGTTTTGTTTAGCTCGAAAATTTGCATATTCTGAAACAGACAAATCGTGGTCATATAATGGATTTTTAGGATTTACCAAGACATCTATAGCTAAATCTCTATTGCTACCAGTCATAAAAGCCTCGTATTCAGCATTACTAATACCACCTCCATCGGTATCAACATCACTCATATCAACTCCATTATCAGCATCTATAAGATCATCAACAATCTCTTTCTTAGTATCGATAGATAAGTTGTAATCAAATTCTTTTTCTCCCTTTACCGTTTGAACTTTATACGTTCCATTTAAAGCAAGATGAGATTCTAAAGCATTTCCCCAACTACCCGGTTTCCATTTACCAGTAGGTCCACCAGGAGCATCCCACCCTTGTGATGGATCTCCCTCTTGTCTAGTTTGAAATATATGACCTGCCGCGTCTTTATCCTTCCCAATTAACTTTATTGTTTTATCAGCGTCTGCTTGTAAACCAAACTTATCGTCCCATTTCGCTTTTTTAGCACTTTTTTGTACATCAGTTCTTTGAGCTATTAAATCTCCCATCATCTCTTTTGGTATTGTTTTAAAGTTCTTCTTTATATCAGGGGCTTTCCAAGTTCTTGTTTGCCCTAATTTTTGTTCTTCAGGCGATAGTTTAGAAAAAACTTCATCTGGTATAGTCACATCAAAAACTATACCATTATTCTCCCATCTCTGAGTAACATTACTATAATCACCATCCATGTTAAGTATTTCTTTTGTAATAGCTATTTCAGCTGTAGTCATACCAACCTCACTCATTTGATTACCACCATCTTCAGATCCAGCTATTTTACTAATAGCTAAGACATCCGTTCTTAATTGAACAGCCGCGTTTTTAGCACTGTTTAATTTACCAAGTATCTCGGTTCTTTTCTTTCTATTTTCAGCAGTATCCTCGTCTCCAACTGTATTATATTTTTCATATTCTTTCTTTAATTCTTCAGCATAATCAAAAGTATTATTATATATTTGTTCATGCATTCCTTCTTCTCTACCACCTCTTTCGTAAGTAGATAATTTGAGATTTAGAGCGTCAGCTATTTCTGTGAATTCTGCTATCTGAGCGTCTTTAAGATCGTTGTCTGCTTTATTTTTTTCTTTGTTTTCTAGATCTTTCGCTGCTAACATCTCGGTGATAGGATCAAGAACTTGACCAACTAACCCCGCTTGTAATTTAGCTACGTTAGGATCAAACTGCTTCACGTTTGCCGCGGCTTCCTTAAATGATGCTTGTACTAATGTTGCGTCTGTTGCCATATTTATATTTGTTTAAATTCTACATCCAATTTACTACTGTTTAGTTTTCTTCTTTCTTCTTCTTCTTCTTCTTCTTATCGCCTTCATTATCGCCTTCATAATTGCTCCAAGACTCACCGACTCCTGCAGCCGCACCACCAATTGCACCAGCTAAAGCTGAATTAGCTTGAGCATCAACTTGCTGCTCATAAAGCGCTGCATTTTGTGCCCCAAGATTAGCGCCAGCGGTTTGACCCATTTGCATACCAAGTAAAGTTGATTGTTTGTCTATATCAAACTGTTGCTTCAACTCCTCTCCTTTTCGATATTGTAAATCTACAGCTCCAGCTCCTCTTTGAACTTGTTGAGCACCTTGAGCCATCAACCGTTGATTCATGGCTTCTTGCTTACCAATAGACGCTGATATTTGCTGGGTTTGTAATTGACCTTGGTTAGCCATGGCTTGCGCTAAACCAGCAATTCCAGAACTACCCGCTGCACCACGTAATCCCTGCATGATATTAGCCCTTTGCTGTTGGCCCTGTTGGGCTTGAAACAGTGCTTGCTGTTGGTTAACAGTTAGATCTTCATACACATTTTCTGCATATGGATTTTCCACATTCGCATACGGATTTTCAAAAGTCATTTGCTCATATTTTTTCTTTTCAATATCTAATTTTGCTTGTGCCGCTTTTTGCTTTTCATTCTCTATACCAGCAGCCTCTTCAGCTGCATCTCTATTTTGCTTATTAGACCACAACGTGCTTCCAATGCTTATTGCTCCCATTACTACTGCTGCCCAAGCCATAATTCTTCGTTTTTAGTTAATATTTCTTGCATTTTATTTTTTATTTTTTACATACTCTTCGTATTCTTCATAACTAAAAGCTATCAAATTAGCCTCTAGTTTTTTTAAATCTTGCGTATTAGAAGGATTAGCGTGTATGTTAACAAACGTACAATCTTCAATTACTAGTCCAGCTCTTTTAATACCAGGTTCGGTAATAATATAAACTGGACCTTCATACTCTTTCATGCCATTCTCAGTAGCAATAGTTATTTTACCATCTAAAAGAAACCAAACATGAGAATGCTTGTGTATACAACCAACAAGCAAAAGCCCTTGTTTCATTTTCATCTCCCTAATATATATACCTTCAACAAAACTATGCTTTATAGGACACATGTTACTATAAACAACAGTTTTCCCATCTCCAATTATATTTACCCCATCAGCAATACTAATTAAAGATTGTTCTAATTTTAATATTTTTTCTTTATAAGGTAATCCAACTTCATTTTTTAATATTTCTTGTAACTCGTTTTTAGACATAATTTTATTTAATTTATATCTAATATAGTCACAGTTTTCACTGTTTTTTTACTTTATGCTGACGTTAAGAGCTTTTCTACATCAAATCTTAATGTTGCGTCGGCAGTCCCCGCTTTTACAATTTCTATATAACCAGTTATAGTTGCAACTTTACCAGCCCCAGGGAATGTTAAAGTTATACCACTTTCTAAAGTTTGAGCCGCACTTAATACTACTGTTCCAGCCCCCGTTGCACTAGCCCCACTATTCACAGTTGGAGCTACAGCCTCTGGATCTATACCTATACCACTAACCGTGCTAACTGAATTTAATATTCCATCTCTAGCAGTTAACGCTACGCTAGTACTACTAGAAGAAGCCGCTGTAGTAGTTGTTGTTACTTCTGTTAATGCTATAGCGAGATCAGTAAATTTAATTTCGTATCCATGAACGTTTAATATTTGATCTGTACCATAACCACCAATTTTCATAGCATCACCTGCTAAAGCTAAAACTTGTTGTTTATTAAAAACAACGTTACCCGCTTGTACAGTTACTAATCCTTCTACCACTGTTGGTGTTTGGTTTTTAGTATCTATAGCTGGTGCGCTATTTACTACTATTTTTCTTTCTAAATCAGTATCCTCGTGTATTGTTATTGTATCTATATATCCACCAACTCTTGTTCCCGCTGTAACATTTGTGCCTGGCACGACAATCATTCCAGATTTAATCTTATTAACACTATCTAAAGGCCACTGGTAATTCATTCTGTTGCTAAAACTTAATGTTATTCCATCTAGCAAGCCAACAGCCTCTGACATGGAAAACTCTTTCACATTATCTCCATCAGGATCCAAAGCGGCAACCGTAATAGTGGCACCGTCCAACGCGGTATTACCAGTTATTCTGTCTCCAACTTTCATTTTATCAGCAACGTTTGTATCCATAACGACTTTTACACCACTAGTAACAGTGCCATCTACAGTATCGGTATTTGAAACAGCTGGATATATATCTTCTCCTGGTAAAGCCTCTGGAGCGCTACCAATTGTTGGTGTTAAAAATGACAATACATCATCTGATGTGGGTTGTCTTATAATCTGAAATGATGCAGTAGACGCGCTCGAGCAAGATATAGTAAACGCAAATTTACCATGCTTTTTACCTCTAGAAAGCGTAAAAGTATCGTTAACTAAAGATCCAATTGTAAAAGCAGTTGTTGGAGTGTACGCAGCTAATGTTAGTGTTAAATCTGTATATTGGTATATAACTTTTTGTATTAACAAAGAATCAGATCCAGTAGAAGAATTTATATCTATAGTCCCATCACCAAATCTTACCTCTCTATATATAGCGTGCTCAGCCCCTTTGTCAGCAAATAAATAAATATCATACTGATCGTTATCTGTAACTTTTGGAAAAGTTATAGAACCTCTATAAGGCCCAATTCTTATAACTTCATTATCTAATCTGGTTTTAGTAGCTTGAAATTTTTTTGTAGTAAAATTATAATAATAACTATCTTCGTTTTTTATCTCTAAACTAAAAGTAATCCCATTAGCTCCTGAAACTATAAAATCTCTACTACCACCAGCAGCTGGTAAATCTGATAAATCTAAATCAAAACCATCTATAGTTCCAATATTATTTCCTAAATTAGCGCAATTCCAAAAACAACTCGAATAGCTTTGGCAATCAGCAGGTCTAGCTCCTTGAAAACTTCCCGTGTGTTGACATCCAGCTCGATTTCTATCCGTCACCAAACATTCCCAACATTTTCCAATTTCAGCCATATTATCTTGTTTTAAATTTTATTTACTACTTTCTGAGATTTCTGAACCAACACTAAATAGCTCTACTTTATTTGTTGAATTATTAACAAAGTTTACACTTGCGTAATATCCTAGTAAACTAGAAGTATTAACTCTTTTATTTTTTGCAAAAGATATATAATCTCCCAACGCTGGCGGATTGTTAATACCCCCATTAATATGATCAACTACTATTGTCCAACCCACGCCTCCAACTAAAGAATTATCTACTATACTTAATATTGGTCCTAGCATTACAGTATTTGGCAAAGCAGTATTATCGAAACCACCAAGTAGTGCTCCACTATGAGAATAGTAAACTATATCACCAACCTGAGCGGATATGTTCATATTATCAAAATTTAAAGAAATGTTTGGCATGTTTTATTGTTTATTTTTGTTACATTTAGTTTTCTAGCATCCATTTGGATAATTCCAACAACCATAATATATATTGCCTTGAACTTCAATATTGGGTTGTGTATTTGCATCATTACAACAATCGCATAGTGCTTGATCAAGAGTACCTCCCATGTTTAGAAAAACGCATCCTGGTGCACATGCTGGCTGATAATTAAGTATTTGACATACGTCAGTACCTGGAACAGTTGGAGAATCTTCAGAAATAACCCAAGCACAAGAACCATCATCTATATTAGCCTCTGGAATTACACCAGAACCTGGACCAGCGTAATTTGTTGCGCCCATCGTCATACATCCTGGAATTCCTTGATCAGGTAAATCAATATCTTCAGAGAACATCGTGCAAGCCCCAGGACCCGCTGGAGGGAAATTAGTTTGATCAAAAATACTAAGAGTAAATGCCCCGAGTTCACCAACATTCGAAAGTGTTATCGTAA
>Ga0098040_1000751_pt1 | contig 14615 bp, 1 predicted proteins | sample 7_EtaG_FD_75065 | JGI IMG/M metagenome (GOLD analysis project Ga0098040, IMG submission 75065) | Marine viral communities from the Subarctic Pacific Ocean - 7_ETSP_OMZ_AT15161 metaG | ecosystem: Environmental > Aquatic > Marine > Oceanic | place: Pacific Ocean | collected 2015-01-08
CCAGGCAGTTCACCATTGCTACCTGGTCCTGGTACATCATGGCAATATGATACTCTTCCTACTGATTGGAGTGGATTTCAACAGCAACCTGCAATTACAGATGTAAATGCTACTTTTGGGAATTATCCAATGGTAAATTGGGATCAACCAGAAGTAAGTGCTGGTACAAATATACAACCTACTCAAGTAGACCTTAATCAAGCAGGGTTTCAAAACTTTCAACAATGGAGAGATTGGGTTAATAAACAACCAGGGTTTGGAAAATACGATTGGGGTAATTTAGATTATTGGGGACCTAAACATCAGCGTGCTTGGAATTGGACAAAACTTGCATCACCTGCAGTAGTTGAAGATACAGATGTTGGTGAGACAGATGGTGGTGATGTTGGTGAGACAGATGGTGGTGATGTTATTGAGACAGGTGATGTTAAGGGAAGACAGGGATTAACAGAAGAAGAAAAGTATAAGATGAAACTTCAAATGCAACAGAAGTCGATGAAGGGTATACTTGGAAAAGGGTTAGAGTTAGGCGCTAGTGTACTTCCTTATGCATTTGCTTGGGGTCAAGCTAATAAAATGGAAGATGAGGCACATGAGTTTCTTGATATTCCAGATATTAAATCTCCTGAAGTACATATTAAGGCTCCAATTAATGAGATAAATCAACAAATAGAAGATGTAGATACAACAATGAATGCGGTTGTAGAAAACTTAAAAAATAAAGGTTCAAGTGCATCTGCTATATTAGCAGCTGAAAAACAAAGAAGACAAGCTAAAGATCAACTTAATGCTAAGAAGGAAGATTTATTATTGAAAGCTGATGCAGAGTCTCAGAAACTTACAGGAGCAATGAAGTTAGATGCTGCTAAACAAAATCAAGTTAAAAATATTAAAATGAAGCTTGAAGAGATGGACTTTAGAACAGCTACTAAAAAAGCTAAAATTGATATAATGAGTAAGCTAGTTAAAACTGTAACAGGATATGTATTAGACCAGAAGAAGTTGTACTCTGATAAGAATATAATGGCTGTAGTTACTTCTGCTATAACTGCTGGTACGGGTATGGCAGAAAGAAAAACATTACTAGAAATGATGACTAACATGGGTATAACTGAGGATATGATTAGAAGTGTAGACGGAGGAGATGATTTTCTTACTAACACAGAAACTGAAAAATAATGGCAAGTAAATACGATATAACAAGTGGTTTAGCTGAATATGAATCTCTATATTATGATGTAGGGGTAGATAAGTATATAGAAGGAGTTAAGTCTTTAAGAGAAAATTACGATAAAAATGTAGCGGGAACAAATTTAATAAAAGAAGCTGCGGCTAAGATGGATTTTATGCCTAATGATGAGTATGCTAGAACTTATTTAGAAGAAGGGGTTAATAATATATTAGCAGGTGCAATGGAAGCACCTGAAACAGCTACCGCTCAAGTTAATAGAGCTATGCAGTTTTTTACTTCTGATCCTAAGTTATCTCAATTTAGAAGAAATGCTGCGGAGTTTAATAAAACAGAACAAATAGCTTTGAATACTCCAGGGGGATGGTCTTCTATGATTATGTTTGGACAAAATCCTATGGACTTTAAAACTGAGAATGACGATGGTAGTCTTAATGTATATCAACATACAGCTGAACAACGTTTAGATCAATCAACATCCTTTATGAATATGGTTGGTACAATTGCGGAGGAAGCTGGACAGACTGGTTCTATGTATGAAGATATAAATGAAGATGGTTTAATGGATATATTAGTCAATAAGACTTGGAGGGGAGTTACAAATAAGAGAGCTGATGAAATAGTAAACGGTATAATGGAACAATTTATAACAGGTTCGCCTGAAGGTGTACAGGCTTTAAGAGAAATGATGGAACCTGTTGGTGGAAATCCTCCTATCACAACTGATAGAGAAGAAGCTAAAAGATTACTTTATGAAAGAATGAGACCATTAATTCAAAATCAAGTTACAGGGTGGAAGCATGGTCAGCAAGCCGCACAAATTTCAGGTGCAGGAAGTGGAGGAGGAGGAGGAGATGATCCATGGGTAGCACCATCTCTTTTATTACGTACATTACAAGGAACTACAACTGAATATAATACCGCTCAACTTGAAAGTTTAGGGGTTGTGAAAGATGCATCTTTTGATGTAGGTCAGAGCATGCTTAGTGACTATGCTTCTGCTATAGATTTAGGATTCTTAAATGAGGTAGATTCTGATTTTGAAATTGTATCCGGATGGAAACCATTTGAAGGATTAGAAGGAAGTCAGAAAACACAAAGAATATTAGAAGTATTACGGGTATTAGAGAAATCTGGTGAGGGTCAGAAGGAAGAAGCTGCAGAACTTGCTTTAAGTATACCTGGATTTAAAGAAGCTTTGCAACAAGAAGCAGATAATCCAGGTGATGAAACTTTAAATGTATTTGAAAATTTAAGAAAGCTCCAAAAAGAAACTTCTGCATTGAGTTTAGATGAGCAACAACTATCCTTAGGGGTGGCGATGAATTTACCTTTAGATGGAGCTGTAATGAAACCTGGAACAAGTGTTGAAAATAAAGTAATTTATAAAAACGGAAAAGCTGTATTAGCTTTAAAAGTAAAAGGATGGATAAGTGCGGAAGATCTAAAGAGTAGAGCTAAAGGTGCATCAGGACCTGGCAGAAAAGGCTTAGGAAAACCAGGATGGCAGTTTCTTGAACTTTACAAATGGAAAGATATAGATGAGGTATTACATCCTGCAACTGGAAAACCTTTATTCACTAAAGGAAAAGCTGATCCTCAGAATAAAAATAGTGCAGATGGTTATTATTTTGACACATGGATTGAAAAGGAAATTAATCAATCATTACAACAGCAGATAGATAATAAGCAAGCTGGCTTAGGTACTTTAAATTTAGAAGATGTAGGAAAAACAGCAAAACAAATAGAAGAGTATGGTGCTATTACTAGTCATTTCCAAGGTCGTAAGATGGAGTATTTACAGACCGGTCAGATGACATATACTTATGAGGGTACAAATGAAAGTCCAAGACCTGTACTATATAATATAAAAAGTCTGGGTATAAAACCAGGATCTACTCTTGATTTAAAAATACAGAATGTATATGATATAATGACTAAAGCTTCTGTAGCTGCGAAGACACGTGGAATTCCAGTTCTTAATAATACTCTTAATTTTGAAGCTCACTATATGACTAAGCTTGTTGGAATTCTAGGGAGGAAGGAGAGTGATAAGTGGAAGGAAGCTGAAGTACAGAAGTTGATCCAAGAATTAAAAATATATAAATAGTGAGTAAACTAAAAAAGTTTCAGCTTGGAGGATTAGATCAAAATAACCTCCAGCCTGGAGCTACACCTACGAATAGTGCAATAGATTTAACTGGAGCTTCTGATAGATTTCAAGTATTAACTAATCAACTTAATGCTTATAACGCCAGTAGAGGTAGTTCTCCTCTCTCAAATATTGGGCGTGGAGTAGGAAGTATAGCATCAGATCCTCTTATTGCACCTCAAATTACAGATCCTACTGCAATACATCCTGATGATAGTCCTCAAGCTTACATGATGAATTTCCAAGGAGATTGGACGTCTATGATTAATGATCATAGGAATCGTGTTAAAGAATTTAGAATAATGGCTCTTCAAGATCAAACTACTATTTATCAAAATATGATAGATCTTATGGATAAGTATTCTGCAGATATAGATGAAGCTGTTTTAGATGGAGAACCTGGTATGTCAGAAAAAAAGGGCGAAGAATTAAAAGCAGCCCTTAAAGCAGGGCAATTTAATACTATATTACGTCAAGGCTATGGAGATACTTTTAATAAGTATGTAAATCAGATGCTATTTGGTAATAAAGAACCCAATCTGACTGAGTGGATTAATGAAGAAGTTATGGGGAAATTCATTGAGAATAGCGCTAAACAAAATGCAAAAGATGTACAAGAAGGATATAAGGATCAAGGTAGTGGATTAAGTTTCTTACATACTGCTGAGAATTGGGTTAAAAGTATATTCACAAAACCCCCTGAAACATATGAAGAATTTCAAAAACAAATACTTAATTTAGGGGAAAAGGTAAGAATAAAACAAGCACAAAGAAATCAAGAGATTCCTGATTGGACAGGTCTTAAATCTCCTGTTAATCCTATGTGGAAAATAAATGCAGAGAGATCTAGATTAGATGAGGAAACTTTTATGTCTTCTATTCCTATTGTTGGGAAGATATCTGGTATGATAGGGACAGGTAAAGACACTGATTGGGGAGGAGATAATTATTTTAGATACCAATCAGGAGAAGATTTAGCTGGTACTTTATCTACATTTGAAGGCCACTTATTAGCAGGTATGGGGGCGGCAGCTGTTTATTATGGAGGTAGAAGATTAGGATTACCTAAGTCTGTCACAGGAAGACTACTTCAGAAGACAGCTCAGCTAGGCGCTGTTGGAGCTGGGTTAATGTATAGTAGAGAAGCGGAGGGAAGCATGGAGGCTGGTGAAGCTTATTGGAGAGCAGTTGATAATGAAATAGCTAGACAAGAATCTGAAAAAGGACGCCCTCTAACTACAGAGGAGAAAAGAGATATACGTATGGCTAATATGAATGGCATGCGTGATATGCGGGTTAAAAATAGAATGCTAATTGGGAATGATATGGCACAATTTGCTTTAACTTGGCTAGCTCTTAGAGGTGGTACTAGGACATTGCTTGGTAGAAAGTTTGTTAATTCTGGAATGTATCAGAGGTTAGCATCTACTTATCCTGGTAGACTAGGAATGAACTTTGCTAGGTATGGTACATTTGTTAATATGAACAGACAGATGGAAGGATGGGAAGAAGGCCAACAATGGAAATGGACTAATGATATGTTAAATGGATATTCTTCTAATCATGGTGTATTTGATTTAGCGGGAGATTTCTTTAATGATGGTAAAGAGGTAGCTAAAGCTATGGCCCCAAATAGTATGCATGAGTTAATAGGAGCTAATCCTGATATATATACTAATCATGCATTTAATGAGGCTGTACAGTCAGGTAGAGATATGGGGACTATGATGGTAGCTGGCCCAAGGATATTTAGAGGAATCATGGATATAAAAAGATTCCAAGAAGCTGTTAATTCTTTAGGTAAAGATGGTGAGGCATATGATAAAGAACAGATGTCAAAAGTAAAGGCTGCTGATCTTTTTAAACATCTTGAGAATGGTACAAGTAAACATTTAATATCTGCTTTATTTAGAGCTGGTAGAGAAGGCTTGATGACTCCTGAAGAAGCTGAAAAGGCTATACAAAAAGTAAGTGAGTATGCGGAACTATATGATCATATATCTGGAAGAAGACGATTTAGTAAAGGAATATTTCCTAAGGATTTACAAAAACAATTGGGCACAAAAGGAACTAAAGGTTTCTTTAAATCTTTAGCAGGAGTTAAACCTTTAAATAAACTGGAAAGACGTCAAATATTTCAAAATGCAGTAGGAGTTACAGATTTAAAAGATGATTTAGTAGAACTTAATGAAAAAAGAGATGAGTGGCTAGATGCACAAAGTGATAATACAGAATCTTGGTTAGAGAGTGATTTTATGTCTCAAGAAGAAAAAGACAATGTTAGAAATACTTTAGAAGAAAAAGGATTAGGAGAAACTCCTTTTGATTTTAAGATAAAAGAAGTAGAGGAAGATATTAAAGATCTTCAGAACGAAAGTATTGAGATGATTGGAGATAGAGTTACCTTAGTACGAAACGGATTAGGATTTAATCAAGCTGTTAATAAGAAGAGATGGGAGGCATATAAGAAAACTGAGGTAAGTAAGAATGAAAATGATCAGCTGGAAGAAAAATTAATAGGAGGATTATTATTTGAAATTAAGGCTCTTGAAGCCCAAAAGAAAGAGGGTAAGTTAACACCAGAAGCTCAAACAGAATTAAAAAGAATGAAAGCTATTGCAGCTAAGGAGAAGTATGAAATGCTTACTGAGCCTGGTCGAGTTAAAATTTTAAAGAGACACCATAAATTAGCAAAGAGCTTAGCATTATATAATGCTTCTCAGATATCTCAATTACTAGTAGAAGATCCTAAAGGTAACTTAGGTACAATATTAGAAGAGATGCTTGATAGAAATATTAAAGTTGATGAGACTACTTTACAAGAGGTAGATAAGATGCAAAGATTTTTTCATCATTATGCTAATAAAATACAAAAAGCTTTAAATGAAGCTAAAGGAACTAGAATGCTTTTAGGGGAAGATAAGTTAACTTCAGAGATGGTTGAAAGACGTAAAGCTCTAAGACAATTTGTAGAAGAAGGAAGCGCAACAGATGAACAAATAAAAGAGTTAGCTAAATTGGATGCTATTGTAGGAGAGAGTAAACAAATACAAGAGGCTCAAACACTTGTAGATACTTTAAATGAATCAAATAATGATATTATTAGAACTCAAGCTGCTGTAGAGAAGTATAGAAGAAGAAAGAATAAGACTGGATTTAATGACTTCTTAATGGCTGATAATGAATTTGGGGAATTAACTGAGGATGACTTTAAAGAGAAAGTAGCTAATTCTTATATATATGATAATCTTGAATATATAAAAAATAATATAGAAAATAATGAAAATTTTTCAGATCAAGAACTTGTAGAAAGTGCTATTAGTAACTTAAAGCTAATAAAAGAAATTCTTCAGCAAAAAGATAGAGAAACTAATCCTTGGGTTACAGATGAAATGATGGCTGCTATAGATATCAATTTAGAAAAACTACAAGAATATCTAACTGTAACTACAGATAGAGTTAATGATAGGACAAGAGAACAGTATCTTTATGAAGAAGATGTATTTAGAGGAATACTAGCTGCTCTTGGTATAGAGTTTGAAACATTAGAAACAGTTAGTGAACTTGGTAAAGCTATAGAAGAAGCTATAGGAACTGATAATTTAATACAGTGGAAGGAGGATATAGATAACAAGCGATTACCAGATAAATATGCTGCTGTTTTATTATTACTTCAAATGTTTGATGAAGCTAGAAGTGATGAAAAATCTGAATTAGCAGTTCTTAATAAAGGGATAAAGGCTCTTAAGAAAGGTATTATTACTCATGATGCTGTAAATAGATTATTAAAAATAACTGGTAGAACACAGAAAAGTGTACAAGCACAGAGAGATGAGTATACACTTGCGCCTAGAAATCAATTCTCATTCTTTTTAACTTTATTAGTAGATACTAATGATGAAGGTACAGGTATAGACGATACAGGAGCTTATGTAGATTATACTGTACATAAAAACTTACATAAGTTCTTAAGAGATGTGCAAGAAGCTGGGGCAAGACCAGAAGATAAAACTCTTACACAAGATGAATTAATAGATCTTATAGAAACTCAAATACGACTTGAGGGCTTAATGTCTATATCAGAGTATTTAGAATCTGATTTTAGAATAGATGCACAGATAAGAAATGAATGGTCGCTTAGAGAACAAGCGCCACAAGGAAATTATCCTTCTAAACAACAGCTTATAGCTGTAAGAAATTTGGTACAGTTCTTAAAAGGTCCAGTTACATTAAAAGAAGATAATCTTTACTCTACTTGGATTTACCTTAAGTCTCCTGCTGGTACAGGTAAGACACAAGTTATATTACCATGGATGCTTCAAACGTCTGATCTTAATGTATCAACAGATGTGTTAGCTGTTGGACATAATGAACACTCATCTGAAACGGTAGCGCAGGCTATAGGTAAGGATAAACCTATGACTATACCTGATTTTTTAGCTTTAGTGCAAGGTAATGGAGTAAGTAGTGATATAGAGCTTTTAATTGTAGATGAAGTTGCTGGAATAAGTGACCAATCTTTACATACTTTAGCTTCTGCTGTGCAAGAAATTAATATACAGCGAGAGAAAGAAGGATTAGAAATGTTAAAAGTTGTTGCTACTGGAGATCCTAACCAGATAACAGCAAATTATACTGCTGAGTTTGCTCCTATTGATGAGGTTACTGTGGAAATGGTTACTCCAGTATCCACTGTTTATAGATCAGATGTATCAGCGATTACTAATTTCCAAGATTTATTTAGAGGTAATGTAACTGATGTTGCCTCAACTGAAATTCATACTAAAATGAATGCTTCTAATCCGTATGGAGTTAGAAAAACAGATGATTTAGTAGGAGTTTGGGGGACTAATACAGCTGGATACACTCTACAAGAAAATATAATAAGACGTCTTAAGGAAACTACAGCTGAAGATGGGAAGACAAGAGCTATTATAACATTACCTGAATTAATAGATGAATATAAAAAGAGATTAGAATCACATTCAATAGAGGGCGTTGAAGTATTAGAAGTTACAGAGGCACAAGGTAGAACTATAACTGAAGTTTATATTGATCTTCCTAAGAATCCAAAATATTTTCAAAACAATAGAGCTTATAATAAAGCAATATATACAGCTTCATCTAGAGCTGAAAGGTTTATTATGGTTGGTAATTTAAATATTAGAAATCAAGAAGATTTAAACTTAGCGCTTGCTAGCGGAAGAACTCATGAACAAATAGTAGAACGAGGAAGAGAGTTCCAAAAAGAATCTCAAGCTAATTTAACTTGGGTTAAGAATCATAGTAAAGAATTAGATTATTCTGATCCTGGTGGATTAACCTTAGAAGAAGAACAATTAAAGAATGAGGCTGAGGAAAAGTCAGAAGAAGTAGAATCAGGAGGAGAAACTCAAGAAGCTAAAACACAAGCAGAAGCTGATGCAACAGAACAAGCTGAAGAAAAAGGGACAGCAGTTGAAACACCTGTTGAACAAGTATCAGAGGAAGATGCTGAAGATATAGATACTTTTGCTAACACTATAGAGGACGAACAAGACTGGAATGATCATACACAAAAAGAAGATGAAGTAGAGTGGGAAGGAGAAGGTCCGTTAATCACTGATAATGAGGCTTATATAGAAGGGGATCAATTTCATACTTTGAGATTTCCTGAATATGCATCTGTTAAAGGATACTATAGTAAAGATAAAGATGGGAGACTTGTATGGAATGGAGAGAGTGTTGAGGGTAAAGAAATAGCTAATGTAGCAGCACGTAGTGAAGACGGGAAAGGCGCTAGAATATTTATTGTTAAAGCTAAAGTACAGAAGAAAGATGCGGATGGTAAAATGAAAACAGTGGAGGGACTTGTACTTATAAGTAGAGCTAAAGATTTAAACGGTAATATAGTTAGCTATAAACAAAGTAGAGGGTTATATCAAAGAATAGCTGTATTAGGAGAGGGTGAAGTAGATAAGATACCATTCTTAAAACCTACAGAAAAGGCAGAACTTAAACGAGTGCTAGCAGATAAGAAAGCTTCTGTTGTTAAATTTGATTCTGTTAGTAGAGGGATACTTGCTACACCAGAAGGTATTACAGCTTCTCAACTAGAAGACATAGCTTTAATTGATAACCTATATGTTAGGCAAAAACAGAGATTAAATTATGAGTATGCAGGATATGAAGATCAAACTGAGCGTTTATACTCTAGAGTTGAAGCACAAAATTGGAAGAGAGAAAATGAGAATGTTATAGAGAATATGCTTTCGCAATTTATATCAGACTTTTATAGTGACTTCCAAAAACCTGCTAATAATAGTCGTATAATGAAATCTAAAGTTAGGGTATATACTCATTCTGATATAAAAAAGGGAATAGATGATATCCATCTAGCTCAATATAAAGTAAAAGCAGGGATACCATACTTAGTTGTAGAAGGTACTCAATCAGAAGGCACTAAAACTAATCAAAGACAATTCATTCAAATGCGTCCTAGAAGGATGTCTAGTAGAATAGAAGAAGATTATAAAATGTATCTAGAGCCTATAGAAGAATTTGTAACTATTATAGAACAATTACAAGAGGCTACAGGACTTATGTTAGGGACCGATGAGTTTAGAGAATTTATGAAGAGTGAGTTTTATCCTGATAAAGGTAATACTGAAAAAGCTAGTAAGTATAAAGGCAAGCCGTGGTCTACTGTTAAACAACAGATTTGGGGAGGATTACCTAATAAGATTGATCCTACTAGTGTTGAAGGTAAAAGAATAGCTGATCTTAGAACTGCTGCAAATAGACTTGTTGAAGAACAAGTAGAGTACAAAGGAGAAGTAAGAAAACAAACAGGAAGAGCGCAATACGCTCTAAATCTACTATCTAAAGCAAATTCAGATATAGCTGTACAATCTGTTATAAAGGGAACTGTAGTAAAATCAGGTAAAGGATTATTGTCTATGAGTGGTAGATTTCAATGGTCCACACAAACTTTAAGAGAGTGGTTTGTCAATGAGGATAGTCAAGGATACTTACAATCAAGTCTTAGAATACCTATTAATCTAAAGACATTTAGATATGGGGAAAGCACAAAAGCTTTTAATGGGGAAGATGAATTAAGTACCAATCGTAAAGAGGCAGCCCTTAATTTAGAAAATATATTAATCAGAGTACACCCTACTTCTATAGTAATAGATAGAGGATCTACAGTAAGTGAGTCAAAAGCTGAGAAAAGCTCAAAGGCTAAGAAGACAAGAAGTAAAACAGATCCAAATAAAAGAAAAAATATTAGAGGTGGAGAAAGAACTAGAGATTTTACAGATAAAGGTATAGGTGATTTAACAGGTAAAAAGATACCAGAGATTAAAGCTAGGAAACTATTAGCTGAGCTATTACCTGATTTATTTGATGAGTCAGGAAGAGCTAGGTTTATAAGTTTCAATGATGGTAAAGATGTTACTACTGGATTTGAAATATTGAGTGCTCTTGACATGATACGTAAGACAGGGGATTCTAAAACTTTAGGGAGATTTATGAGTAACATTATATATCTCCTTAATAAAGGTGGTGTATATGAAAATGTAATTAGACATGAGGTAGGACATAAAGTAGTTGCACACTATTTAACTGCTAAAGAAAGAGCTGAACTATTTAAAGCTGCTAGAGAACATTTTGCAGATTCAGGAAAACTTAGAAGGTTAAGGAATACACTAAAAGATGAACAAGAGAATGCGGGACTTATACCTGGCGTTCCAGCACTATTACCAGATAATGAGCAGTTTCAACAGGAGACATTAGCTAAAATAAAAGCTACTGAAGATAGAATAAGAATTGCAGAAGATAAACAAGTATATCTTAATGAAGATATATATAGTGATGAGATGATAGAGGAAATGCTTTTTAGAGAATTTATGGTTCTAGAAAAAGACATGAGTATATCAGCTAAACTCAGAAGACTAGTTAAAAAGATTTTAAAGTTCTTTGGTATTATAGATAAAAATGTAAAGAATATAGATAAGTTCTTTGCTAATATAAATGATGGTTATTTCTCTGGATTTGAAGGAGAAGTTATATCACCTACTAGAGATTTTCAACAAATTGAAAAAGATTTTGGTAGTATAGCTGTTTATAGAGTCGCTAAGAAACGATTCCTTACTACATATCATGATTTGTTATACAATGATAATAATGAAGGACAAGAAGTTAAGCATGGTATATTTGAAAATGCACCAAGAACTACTGAAGAAGCTTTAAAAGAATCAGTAGCATTCTTTAAAGAAAGCTTTGAAGGATTTCTTAAGGAAGAAGAGACAGTTGAGGGTCTTAAAGAGTGGGAACTTGACTTGTATAAGGCTTTTGAGGCACTATCTAAAACTAGTATACTTAGATCTTTACATAATGAGTTATATAGAAAAAAAGTTAAAAGTTTATATGATGAAACAGCTGAAAGATTTGAAGATGAAGAATCAGAGTTATCTAATGTAAACTTAAGGGATCATATCCTTTCTGCTAAGTCTAAAGATTCTGTAAACAGTTTAGTTGATCATACGATAGATTTTCTTTATGGAGTAAGCTATAAACTTGGGGATAGTACAAAACTTATTGATGTTAGAAATGGATACTTTAGACTGTTAGAAGTATTTCATGGCATGAATATGGATATGACGCAAGAGCAGATTATCAATTTTATAACAGCAAGACAAAAGAAATTAGGAGGGACAACAAATTTAGCGGGTGAAGCATTAAAAGATGCTTTAGTAACACTAGTTAATAGAGCTCATCTAACAGATTATAACTTCAAACCTCTCCCAACTAATTTACAATTTTATGATAAAGATTTATTTTTACTATCTAAAAATGAAGATCTTAATATAGCTAAAGAATATAATCCTAAAGTACAAATTAACAAAGATGTTATTGCAGTTAAACGAAGAAAAGAAGGAGGAATAACTGAGTCTACAGGAGCATTTTGGGGCCGTATAATGAAAGTATTAGAGGATAACAACATAGAGCTAGAACCAGGAGCATTAAACGCTTTATACGTCAAGGAAATAGCTACTGAAACTCTTAGGAATATATACAATACCACTTCTAATAAGAGAGAGGAAAAGATGAAAGTTGGACAGTATAGAAGAGAACAAACTGAAACAGGGTTTATTTATAAGTTTAAATGGTTCTTAAGAAAAACTTTTGGGAATAGAAAAACAATAGAATCTAAGTTAGAAAACTTTATAGCAGCATCAGCTGATCATTTAAAGAAAAAAACCATAAGTAAAAGATTATTAAAGTCAATACAGAAAGACGCTAATCAAGGTATAAAAGACTTTTTTAAAGAGATTGATTTTGTATTTGATAATCATGTTATAATTACAGATCAAGGAACTGAAGCTGCTATAGCATTACAATATTTCTTAACTGATTTGGTAACTATAGGTTCTACGATTAAAGTTATAGAGGAAGTTGAAGATAGTAAAGGCGTTGTTACACAAGAGAAAACATCTAGAAAGAAGACTATAGAAGATGTAATGGATGACCATTCAAGCTTTTTTGAAATATTATCAACAAGTCTGAATGCTACGGATAGTAGAGCTAAGTCTCAAAGCATAAGAAATGTAGAAGGTAATATTATACATAAATACCATGATAGTTCATTTGGTGATGATGTTATAATAACTTATGCAAACAATAGAAAGCCAGCACACACTTATAATGGAGGTAAAACTAAAGCGGCTTACAATCATTTCTGGCAATATAATCCTTTTGTTAATGATAAAAATATTATTTACTCTATACAAGATTTAGATGGTATTGAAGATCTAGAGGGTTATAGGGGCCCTACACTATATCAGAGAGAAAGTACTCCTGAATGGTTACAACGGAACTTTGTTTATATGTTCTTAAATGGGCTTAGAAGTGCAGGTGCTAATAATCTATCTTATGATCAACAGCTGCATACTATATCAGATAAGCCTAGTCCAGTAGGAGCTCAAGTACGTGTATTAAATGATAAACAAGTTAATGAAAGTATCAAGCAAATAGTTGCTCAGCATGATGATAAACAAAATTTAGAAAGACAGGCTCATTCATCGTCTGAGAAAAGAACTAGGAATAAGGAAGGATTCTTAGTGGGTAAGTACAACCCTAAACATGCTGTTATTTTTGGTGATATTCTAAACAATGGGCAAAGTGTAACTGCTAGAGCTAAACTAATAAAACAAGAAATATTAAATCACGCACAGGAAGTACAAGACTTTATTGAGTCTGAAGAGACAGGTTTCTTTATGATGCCAAATAATTTAGCTAGTATTAGAAATAGATTGGTAGATAAAGGAGTATTAAATAAACTCCCACAAAGTTTAAAGGAAGAAGCTAAAGAAGGTCGTATATTATCCGATCTATTAAAAACTTTTGTAACTAATTATGCTATTAATAGCTTCTTTACAAATCAACTAGTTGTTGGTGATCAGGGTATGTTTAAGAATGAATATGATTTAATTAAAAGAATGTCTATTGTATTTGCTCCTGGTACAGCTGGTACTATCAATCAAAACTTTGGGATGAAAAAAACTTTTAGGGTAGCAGTTACAGAAGACCCTCAAGGAAGCGCGTTTGATTACTTAACACAAAGAGAATATAAGAAATTACAAGATGATCTTAGAAATATACATGGTATAGTTTTTGATTTAGCAGATGGTCAAGGTTTTATGACACCTGAAAGAGCTGCAGATATTATGAGGGGTTTTCCAGGGCTTAATCTAGGTAAAGTTATGAAAGGTGTATATGCTAGAGTTGGTGATGATGCAGTTTTAAGGACTCTTAAATATTCTAGTGTTGTATTAAGTGATGAAATAACTAGGAAGCATCCTAAGCTTAAGAAAGTATTAGATGAAATGAGACGTAAGGAAGTAGATGAATTAGTATTTGCTAGCGCTATGAAGAATGGACAGCCACTTACATTATCTAAACAAGGATATAAAACAATAATAAATGCTGCAGGTAAAGAAGTTGTCACACAAACAGCGAATAAGAACTTTAATCCTGAGATTCATGATGACTCTATAGTAGAACTTTATAATGACGGATTTAGAATTCAGTTAGATCCTATTGCTGATATAAATAGTTTGGTTGCTAATATGTCGCAGCTTACTTATCTTCTTAATACTAATGGTAATAATAGAGCAGAAGCAGCAGAGTATTATAAAATTACTTCAGAAATTATAGATATGGGGCTTATGAACTTAATGGATGAATTAGGTTTAGTGAATAGTTCTGGACAGACTAAAACATATAGAGAGG